>JACCDP010901200.1_pt1 | contig 12167 bp, 7 predicted proteins | sample 7445841 | NCBI WGS metagenome assembly JACCDP01 (sample SAMN15323441, study PRJNA562643) | freshwater metagenome | isolation source: river surface water | place: USA:Blue River Watershed | collected 2017-08-17
AGTAGGAAGGTTTGATTGAAAGATTCGCTTCTGTTCCGAATAACATAGGGGCATTGTCCATCAAATCGAACTGTTCCTCATTATTACTGCTGCTGTCAATAAGAAATCGAAAGCTCCTCTTGTACTACTATTACTAATGTTCTAGAATAACAGTGCATTTAGGTCTATAAAGCCTATTTACACTCATTCAAGTCATCTGACGAATCTAAATTACGAATTTCTCAAATACATATGCTAAACCTTGAAACGATCGAAGGAAAGAATGATAATAACGAACGACGCACATCAGATGCGAGTTGCAAAAGAATTTACGAAACCACGATGGCCTGATTGGTGTCCTTAAACTATTTTTAGAAATGAGTATGTGTAGTAAATATAGTAAAATAATAAAGAACAGACTGATTCATCCTGCATATAAATATGGAATGAGGCAAAAAGAAGCTGCACTGAGTTCTTAGCTAATCCTAGAGGAAGTTGAAGTAGAACTCTGGTCAGGATTAATATATTGTAGCAGTCAGTATTATTGAATACACGAAATGAAACAAGTAAGTAAAACAAGGTCGTTTAGTAATAAATTATACAGCGACGGGCGATGGGGCGAAAGTTTCCTGATAGGATTTAAAAAGTGTGCGCTATTATTTTATGTACATATACTGTTAGTTCTGTGGCGAAGGGTACTTAATTGTTATCTTACCCTAATCCATTTTAAGGAATGTAAAGCGTTACTTTTTTCATTGCAACTATAACTAAGTGGTGTAAAATAAAAGCATCTACTTTTTAATCTTGTCAGGAAAATTTCACCCGTTGTTGTATTTAGCCTACTTAAAGACCTTAAAGTAAGCTAAATATTTGAACTAAGTTAATTGCTTTTTAACCATCCAAAAAGGAATTCAGACTAGTGGTGTTCATCTCCATGGTTATTTCTGTCCTATCGTCGTCAGATGGGCCAGCACAAGGATTTCGACTACGCTTTCCTCAGGAATACACTCGGAGGACGCACTACAACATTGCAAACCAAAAATCATACGGCTACGGAGTACGTACATAAATTGTATATAATCCGAATTTTCCCCAGTGTAATTTGTTATACTACTCTCTACGAAATTTGTCCATTTTTGTTGTAGACAATATGTTGAACGGCCGTTACGGACATATATATGTTCACGATGATTGGACATATTAACCAACAAAAAAAAATATTGTGCAAAAGTTGTTCCGATTTAGACAAATATGTCTAATTTTTTTGGACAATGAATGCCCAATAACTCCGTTCAACTTATATGCTCACAAAAATAAATGGACAAATTTTGTAGAGAGCATTACTTTTTTAATACTATTCTTAAGTGGCCCATCAACGCTAAGAAGGAATGTCCATAAATAATAACATTCACGAAACGGATATCAAATGTCCGGTTTTGTTTTCGCAATGTAATTTATTATGCTAAGTTGGACGTTTTAGTTTTAAAAATCTTAGATATTTGTTAACTGCTCGAAGTTCATTTTACGAATTATTGAAATATTGTAAAATGCTTACGTAAGTGGTACAAAAAGAAACGGGAGTTTTCATAAAGAGCCCAGTTACCGGACATACCGTCAGGTATTTACGGACACCCCTTCTTAGGGTGTCGTTATAAACCCTTATACATAATATTTACGCGAATTATATTGATAGATTCCCCCCTCTAAAAGGACGTTCATAGGGAGAATTGATGAGGTTCATTTTACAAATGTAACGTCTAATACGGCGTTGGGAGCACGATGTGGAACCACCCCGTGCAGCTCCGATTTGCCTTCTTACCCAACCCAAACAGACTATCCCACCCAAACACCTTACCCTTCTCAAACGTCTTACCCTACTCCCTACCCCACTCAAACACCTTACCCAACTCAAACGCCTTACCCCACACAAACTCCTTATCCAACTCCCTATCCAACGAATCCAACCTATCCTTGTGGTTCTACACCACCGTCGATAACGAATCCGACTTTACCATCCATCACCTACACCACCAACTGTGATTTTTGCGACCACGCACTCTACACATTGACTTGCATCCCCACAGCCTTTACTTGTGCTAATTTGTGCGCCGCTGACTGGAAGTGCACTCATTTTACTCACGTTTCTAACACCAACGGAGGCACCTGTTACCTGAAAAGTGCACCAAGCTCAGGGGGTGCCTGGGCATCGATTATCCAGAGCCCGTCTACCTACGTGTGTGGCTACATTCCTAAGCGAGCGTTTAGTAATACTTTACTAAGCATCTGCTTGGGCCTGGACATTTCCATTTCGAACCATCCTCCACACAAATGAAGAATAGCAGTTGTGAAAGGATCGTGACGTTTAAAAAAATCTTATTTCCTCTTATAGATCATTTGTACCTCTTATATGCATGATCTTTATATCGTTTGTTTGATTAATTTGGTGTTAATAGTTTTAGACTACAAGGTTTCGTAGACTATATAGTTTCTGGGAGTTACATGTTATGGGCTGTTGTGCATATGATAATACAAAGTGAAATAGCCTAATATGCTGTAGCCTATTGTTGATGTTTTATTCAATTTTTCTTGATTAGGCTACCACCCAAAAGCAAAAAACAACATTTTTGTATCACGTATTATGTGTCGCATTCCATTAGCTTCGATGAGCCCAAATGAGAAATGCATCACGTTCCCATATCTCACAATCAATTTCACAATAGCCTATATGCCTAGACTTGTAAAGATAAGCCTCGTTCACTCCTACTAGACCATTATGCAATCTGTTATCAAAATACAAAGAGAAAAAAAGATAGCGTTTATTGTCTGCTGGGGACCTACATTCGTTGTCATAAAGCCTACCATTCAGTCGATATAGTGAATCATGGCAAATGGCCAAACATTCTAAGTAAGAAAAATGAATGCATTTTCATCACTACTCGTGGTTTTTCTTTACCATGGGGGTAAGTTTTGATTAAGATTTCACATAGTTTTACTAGTTATCACGACACTTCAATTTTGTATTTCTTTTAAAGTTTGTTCTACAAGTTCACTGTGCACGACAAGTGGCCCGGTGCTTATACCGAAGCAAGATTCTAAAGTGATTCACGTTCTCAGTGCTGAAATGTGGAAATGCCTTGATGGAGACGACTCATTAATGCAGTGTTCAACAAGTGCAACAGACTATCCATTTGGATGCCAAGGAGATGCCCTATGGATTCCTAACGTCTTTTCCCTCGTACGATTTTGGTATTTCTGGCAAATATATTCTTTTGTTAGTTATATTATACGAATTATTTTTTATGGATTAACTATCAGGTGTCAGAACAAAAAGTCATGCAAATTCGATCCATTTTTGATTCTGTCTCAAAAATACGAAAAAAATATATCCAATTCTTCGTATTCATCCAAATCTAATTACCTTTTTCAATGGGAAATCGAAATGGTAGAATCGACAGCCTTAACTTGTCCTTATTCTCAGTCAATTATGATCGAAGATTCCTGTTTTATGGTAAAAACTACAAATCTAATTGATTTCACACTAATTTCAAAAATTGAATTCTATTTTGATTTCAAAGCTAACCCCGACAAAACTTAATTGGCAAGATACTCAATTGTTTTGTCGGCGCCATGGTGGTGACCTGGCTAACTTTTACCTTAAGGACATACGGTCAAATAGTAAAAGACCTTGGCTCCGTTACGATCCACTTTACTTGCAAGGTTCTCTCAATGTTTCAGTTTGGTTCAAAATGTTCAGTAATGAAAAGGAACAACGAACACCACAGAACCTTAACACATTTAAAGAAGATTTTTCGTGCGAAATATTTGATATAAACCAGCGTGAATATAGAGCGGCCAATTGTGGGACCACTGCGAATATCAGTGTCAACAAAATAGTACATCAAGTTGGCCGTTGCGTTTTGCCACCGCTACTGCCTGGCGATTTTACTTGCCCAGGAGAATGCTTTCCTGATTATCAAAACTTTTGCTGGGGAGATACGAAAATTGGTACAAAAGTCTACAAAAATTGCCCAATAGGTTTAAAAGGGACTGCAAGCTGGACTTGTGGAGCTGATGGTCGATGGTTGTCACCAGTTCCAGATTTAAGGTAAATAAAAAATTATTAAATAAAGGTGGTTAGGTCTCTCTAAAAAATACTGTAAGGTTAATGGAGCTCGCGCCCTTTAGGTTCTTTGTTTCATTAGACACGTGTGTGAATTAACTCGCTCACAAAAGCTCCATTTCACCATACAGTATTTTTTAGAGAGGTCACTCGACTTTTGCTAAACCATTTTTGTCAATATACTGCGCTTGGGTTTCTAGCAATTGCACAACTATGGCTGTCGCTCAGTTTTCCGAAAATCTGAATACGTTGCAGACGTCAACCGCGAACAACGGCGAACTTACTTTGAATATGTCAAACGTTAAATATCTGCCCGACAAACAACAACCATACCCCAACAAACATATTCATAAAGGCACAAAACCAGGAAAAAAGGTGCCAAGGTGCGAAGCTAAGTGCGTCTCCGAGTACGAGAACTTTTGCTGGGAGGAAATTGAGGCAAATACAAAGGCCCATAAAAATTGTCCACTTGGTTTTGATGGTACTGCCAGTTGGTCTTGTGGGGCCAATGGTCGTTGGTTAACTAACAGTCCCGATCTCAGGTAAATACAAGTAATAAAAATGAATTTATTCTTAACTCAATGAAGTGGCGAATTATAATCGTTTCCATTCATGTTGATTTTTTACATTGTTGCGCAAATCTCAGAAACTGTAGAGATACAGTTGTTGACGATTTCATCAACAAAGCTAAAGAAAAAATGAAAAACGGAGAAGATCCAAGTGCGTTGCTAAAATCAATCACTCATGCCCTACATAAAAAGGAACTACTTTTTATTAGCATTGAGAAAGTTGAACAAACAGTTCGATTAGCCATCAGTAAGCAGAAGGAACGGCTAACTTCAAATACTGACCCCAATTCGCGAGACGCCAATAGCAGAAATTTTACATCGTATGTTGTTGATTTGACTGATGTTATATTGGCCAACGACAAGGCATTTTGGGGATTGCAGCCAAATATGCGACGTGAAGCAATCGACCGTGTGCAAAAGAATATTGACGACACGTTGCATTTGCTGAGAAAAAATTTGGTGAACACGAAATTTCGTAAAGCCCTCGATAACCTAAGTAATTCCAGAACAGAAACACAGCCTTTTTACTGACGCTGTTGGCATAACTGATTCCTTATTGTCATTACCGATCACCAGTTGTGCAGGTAGAAAAGTATCCCAAGGAGGAATACAAAGCGAAAACATTTATTTTTCATGGACCAAACCAAGATACAGTGATCCTTCCTGTTGGATTCCCAGACGCTGCTAGCGACCAAGGTGAAACAAGTTTATCTTTCGCTGTGTTTCCTTCTCTAAAGAATCTCCTTCATGGCGATACATTGGCGTGAGTGTTTTTTCCACTTTTTGTGCCCTCTTTTGCTGCTATCCAATTTGACTCTTCCGAATTTAAATGTAGTAAATGGGAAGAATCAATGAGGAATGGATCAACAAGTGATCCGCTGAAACACGTTGTCGTGTCGAATGTGTGTGGTGTTTCACTAGGTCATTCAAATGAACAAATCCGTTTTAAAAATGGCAAAGTCGAAATGTTCCTTGGTAATATTTTAAACCTCACTCATTACGACGTTGAGCGATCAAGTGCTAGGTGCGTTTTTTGGGACATTTTAAGTCAGGACTGGTCTTCCGAAGGGTGTGAAATGATTCCCAACAAAGGTTAACATTATTTTCCTAAAATAAAAACATTATTGACATTATTCGTGTTAAATTTCTTTATATTTTCGTAGACCCTGAAATTGTACAATGCCAATGTGACCATTTGACTAATTTTGCAGTTTTGATGGACATTAATGGCATTTTTCTAGATAAGGTTGTTCATTCATTATTAAATTGAGGTATACATGAAAGATGTAGTAACATTAAAATGATGCTTTCAGAAAATATTGGCTCTGGAATACATCACCATAATCGGAGAAAGCATCTCAATCGTCTGTCTGACGCTAACACTCATAATATTTTTCTGGGTTCGCAAACTACGGAATGAATTTCGTATTCAAATTCACCGAAACCTATGTTTAAACATGCTTATTGCTGAAATTATTTTACTGGCTGGTCTCGACGCAACTTCGAACAGCGGCCTGTGTCTCGCAATCGCAATTTTCCTTCACTTCTTTTGGTTGTGTGCTTTCGGCTGGATGCTGGTCGAAGGGCTTTTTATGTACTTCGGTGTCACAAAAGTAGGTTATTACGTTACGTTACGTAATGTACTATTTTATCATTTCCAATTCCTTCCAACAAATGTATTAATCCTGCTTATACCGTTTAAATAGGTTTTCAATGGAAATCTTCTTAAACGCTGGCAATACTATTTCATTGGATATGGTTTCCCTGTCTTGATAGTTGCTATTACTCTGATTTCTACCAGTACTTCGGCCTACAGAAATTCATCTTAGTAACGTTATACAGTATATTTTCTTTTTGCCAGTTAATCAAATCGTTACGCTTTCTTTTCAGCTGCTGGTTAAGTTACGCCAACGGTGTCATTTGGGCTTTTGCGGGGCCAGTAGCAGCCGTGATCATGGTATAACAGAAAATAAAATAAAATTAATGGACAATCAATAATTTGTTTATTTCACGCAATCGCAGATGAATACCGTGTTCCTTGTGGTAGCTTTGTCGGTTGCATGCAAATCAAAACGCAATAGAAAGCTTGGCAAAGAGCAGTCGTCCAAAAATTTGCGTTGGATTTTTGGTGTTTCCTCTCTGACGTTTATACTTGGAATTACTTGGCTAAGTGGTTTCTTCATGTTAAGCGAATTTAGTATAACATTTGCCTATATCTTCACCACATTAAACTCGTTACAAGGATTGGTTATTTTTTTTACATTTTGTGTTCTTAACAATCAAGTAACCAATGAATTGAAAAGGCAAATGGCTGCTTATCCGGTTTGTATATTTTTTCGCTATTCTTATCTCTCTAAAAAATGATGCAAACACGTTGTTCAGCCGCAGCCTCCAAAAAACTTTTGTTCAGTTTTTGTTAAAAAAAGTTGTACTAATAGTGCTAATTAAGAACCTGGTATTGAGTTAATCAGATCGTAAGTCATTTATCCACTATTTAGAACTATCTGGGATAGAATTTCTTTCATTTAGGCGTTTATATTTGAAAAAACAAGGAAACTAAACAACTGTCTTTTGGAGGCTGTGGCTGAACAACGTGTTTCCTTTTGGTTGACACCATTTTTGAGAGTAATTTGATTAGATTGTCTAACATAAAATTACTAAGCCATAATTTACTTTTCTTTAACAGAGATTCCGACGAGTGTTCCGTCGATTAAACGTTGAATTCAGTGATACAAGTACAACCCGATCGGGAACTAGAAGTGGTTCTAGAAAAGGGAATAGTGAAAACCAAGGTTCTGAAACAACAGCCCTATCTTTTAGCAGGAAACGGAACTCTGTAAAGTCTCATCTTTCAGTTGGTATTCCGAAGCGCGGACTAGAAAAACGAGAAAGCGACGTGAATGTGTTTCAACAGGAAGAAAAAGTAGAACAAATCAAACAAAAAGAAGAGGAAAAAGAAAACCAACAGAAAGCAAACGTAGAACAAGTAAAAAAAGAAGAGGAAGATGATGATCATCAGGAAAAGCAATTCTTTTTACAACCAGATGAAGAAAACAAAGTGCAAATTCATGAAAAAGAAAAACACGAGGAAACACACCTGCAAGAAATTTATAGACAAAAATTACACGGAGAAGATAATTTCGAAAAAGAAACGCATAAACATACTAATAACATTGACGAGAAAGAGTGTGTTCTTGCAACTATTAGACAAACCACTATCGAAATGATTAATGATGGGTTTCATTCCGAAATGATATCTGAATGTCAAGAACAGAGAAAAACTGTTTCAATGAAAGTGACGCAAGAGTCGTATCGATATAGCACAAACTTGCGACCAACGCAAACCACGAGCTTACGACATCTTGTGATTTTCACTGATCAAAATTTGAAATAATCCTAACAACAAAATAATTCAATAAATGTGATTAGTAAGTGTAATTGCTTTACAGAATAATGACTACTTTTGGAAGTCTGAATCACTATTTTATTTCACCCGTTCGTCGTTGAAATAAACAGTATTTGATGTTGTTATGACTCAATTAAGACAATTTCATCAAATCTCAATGAATTGAACGTGGAACAACTATATATGAAGATATTCGTGAAATCTGTTTGCAGCACATCTACCACAACATATATAGTTTTTAGGCAGTCGACGCAGAAACCTTTCTATTTCTGATATTAACGTTAAGCGAAGGATCAGAAAGGTTTGGCCAAATCGAAAACCTCATCGGAGAATCCTAGAATGTATTGCATACTCTTAGCCCTCCCACTTCTACCCGCTCAATATATTCAAAGAAGTTTTAATACCATCAAAGTGCAAGCACTGCTATATGTGCGTATAGGATCTATACAAATACTACGTAAATACATATAATAAATACAAGAATTTTTTGCAAAGCAGAATAGTAATCGAATAGTAATTGATAGTATCACAATGACGACGAAAATAATGAGTATTTTACATAAGGGGAGAGAACCAGGGATTCCACGTTGAAAACATAAATCACATGTTTTTCCACATACTTTTCAACCATCAAGCTGGTTAGAAAAGAGTTGAGAGAGGGTAGAAAAGACCATGCCCAACCATTTCCGTCTTTTGTTACGGACTTGGAGATCTACTCTCATGTGGAAAAGCACACGGTTGTCTAAGAAGGGCACCGGAAATGTTTTGACACCCCACTGCTTTAATATATCGCAACTCACAATAGCCAATAACTTGATAGATTTCAATTACGATCGGAATCGAGTGGCCATAACTGATAGATTTCAATTACGGTCGGAATCGAGAGAGGGGATTCAAGTGGGTTTGCTAATTCAACCTCATCCATGTAAATATGAAAGCACAGAACGGCGCCATTTAACTTAATGTACCAATGATCCCATTTTACATAGTCCCCATCAAATACATAAAAGTAAGATTCACTAGGGGTACATGAATTATTAGTAAAACTATCACTAACAGCACCAAAAGTTGCCTTAATTGATAAAAACTGTTGAGCCGATTTGACATATGGGATAACGTATCTTTCAATACCTCGGCTAAATCAAGTCATAATTTAATCAAATCAATAACTTTTATATACAATACAAAAAATTAAAACGATGTGACAGAGGCTTTAGATTAGAAATAAAATAGGGCCAAAAGACCGAGGTATTCTTAAAACTGTTTCATTTTTAGAGAGAAAAATCAATTGGGTTCACGGCAAGTGTTGTCCACCATAAAATTCCAGTTCAAGACGTTTTTCACATTAAAGCTAAAACTGGAACTAGATTACTGCAAAAAACAACAGTTAATTGTTTTGGGAAACAAAACCGCGTCTGTAAGGTTTATGGAATCTCTGCTTAGCGCTTTGACTAAAGAGAACCATTCGAGAGGGAGACTTGTATAACCCTTAAGATAAGATCCCCTAAGTAAATGAATCGCATGAGATCGAATCAGATCATTCGATTTTTTCGGACTGATTCTATACGATGAATCCCAAGGAATATTAGATCGAATCATACGTGATAATCAGATCGTATTGTTTTTGATCTACTATTTATTGGATAGTGCAAATTAAATCGTAGCATATTATATAAAATATCATCAAATCAGTGGGATATTAAATTGTTAAAGGGTCTAATCATATACAATAATTTGTATTGCATGTATATAAAATACAATGAATGCGCCATTCTCAGACGATTTCAAAACGATTAGAGATTAGTAGGCGGAGCCTGATCTGCTGTTTTTGCAGACTCTTCGGGCGCTACTACTTTCGCTCGGTGTCCATGGTTGGTTCCAGCTGTAAGATGGGGACGGGCAGCATTGACACAAGAGGTGGTAACTGTGGTGGGGTGGCAGAGTCGTCGTTCGATGAGGCAGTAGCTGATTTAACACGGAGCAAAGACTGTTCTTATGAATAGGTGGCGTTGACGGGAGCAGATGCGAAAAGTTGGGGCTTCTGCAAGAAATGAAATCTAACATAACTACTCTAACCATATGATCTGTCAAACAGCTCGAGACATAAAAAGCACAACTGTATTTTGCAATAAGATACAGACGGAGACGTGGCCCAGGGTGACGGAAACTGTGGAGGAGGAAGGAATTAATTAAGCCGAAGTAGTATGTTAGACGAAGTAGTTTAGGAAAACTCTCTTAACTTTTAACTTAATAAGCTTTATTTGCAGCAACATGAAAAAAACTTGGATTTACAATGTTAAATTTTCGTAAACCAACGGAAAATTAGCAAATGCGTTGTTATTGGATGGGAGAAGAATACGAAAAATTTTTAAAAATCTGTCCAACGGCCACACTTACGGCAAGTTTTAAAGATAAGTTGAATACTTTTAAAATTAACATTCTCGACGATTCAATAAGGGTTTTTAAAAAATCAGACTGTTCCAAATATTTCTTACGCACAAAAAACGATTAATCATCTGATTAAAAGAACGTTTTGAATGATAACGACAGGAAAAGTTTTTTATTCAGCCTAGTCTCGCCGCCTGAGCTAATGCTTCAGCCTACTTGGTGGTCAGTACTATGGCTGAAACATTAGCTTGAGTTGATTTTTCCAAGTAGCGGCATCATTCAGTTAAAGCCTTTTCTAGCACGGGGTCGTTTTTGTTTATCGAAGAAATACATTCATGAATTTCACTGTTTCAGTCGTCGCTCTCCACTTGTTCATAAGAGGCAGCTACTGTCAAAGGTTTTTAAATATTTTTGTTTTCAGAATTAAATTGATCATGTCTGAGACCGAGGAGGTAAATGGATTGATTGAAGCTGAATTGCATCAATCAATGAATCGTGAGCGTGAATATCGCCGAAAAAGTTCTCAAGCCATCAACAAGGAACGATTTAGTCAATTAAAGGTAAGAATTTTCTAATGTGTAGGCTATCATTAATCTACTTTTGACAATCTCATTTTTTAAAAAGGATTTCTTCAACACAAAAAGAACCACCACAAATAAACCACGACTAAAAATGGAAGACGTACCAGAGTCCAAGAAACACTAATGGAGATGGCCTGTGAAAATGGGGGCAATTTTGTCCTATTTTCAGCATTTCCAAACAAATCTGAATGGACAACTACATTTGTTTCCATTGTAAAAGAGGCAATTAACCTGATGACAAACTCCAAGATAGCAGGTGCCTTTGCACAAAGGTGGAAATTATTTGGTGATGACCTTCAACGTAAGAGTGCTTTGTACATAAATATGATATATATATTATTTCGAGCCCCGTAGGGGCGAAGCTTATAATCGAGTCAAATTGGTTTTCGGCGTCTGCTTGTTTGTTTGTCTGTCTACGGCCATATCTCTATTTCTACGTGGCCAAAAACAATGAAAATTGTCTTTAAAAATGTAATTCCTCTCACTCTTGCAATGGTGTGAATTGCAAATGTTTTGGTGAAGCCAAAAAATTGCAATTTTCGAAAACATGAGAAAATCAGCATGTAGTTGTTTTTTTTACCGCTAGGTTGATACAAGGAAACTTGCCAATCGTAGTTGATATCGACAGCATGAAGTATATCCTTTTTGCACGATATACTTCATGTCGACAAGCATGAAGTATATCATGAAGGATATACTTCATGGTAAAATCATTGTTTTACTTGCAATTCCATAAAAATTGATGATAATTACAAACTGAAATGGTAAATTGAAGTGACGATTTTTTGAAATAATAATGCGTATTGATTAAATAAAAATACGTACTATAATTACTAAACTATATAGCCCAGTACACCTTCGTACTATCGCTCAGGACCCCAATATTGCAACCAACACGTACATTAAAAAGCAACTACTCTCGCAGCTTCTTAAAAAAACATGGAATTGATCAAATAAACTTATTTAGCACGCTCGAGATAATTTCTGAGAGGGGGCTCCTCACTTAGCTAATCCTCCCTCATAATTAAAGTTGTCAAATCATTCTTTCACATTTAAACCATTATTTGTTATTTACTTATGGGGGGGGGACTGCGCCCCCCTCCATCAGCCATTCTACTTAAACC
>JACCDP011235042.1_pt1 | contig 12167 bp, 5 predicted proteins | sample 7445841 | NCBI WGS metagenome assembly JACCDP01 (sample SAMN15323441, study PRJNA562643) | freshwater metagenome | isolation source: river surface water | place: USA:Blue River Watershed | collected 2017-08-17
ATTTGTTATTGGGTCGTAGTTATTGATGTAATCAAAGTTCTTCCAAACACTATCCAAGATATCCACCCTATCATCAACATATTTCTTATATCTGTGCCAAACAGAACCTAACTTAAGAACCCAAGCATATGGCATTTTGTGTATTGCACCGAATTTATTAAATACCGAAGCAATATAATCTAATTCTGTTTGTTGACCATTGGTCTTATATTTTTCCCTTAAAGTTCCTAACGGAAGAGAGTTCAAAAATAAATAAGCGGCAGTCACATATGGATATGTATTACCTGTTCTATCACTTTCAACACCTTCTTGAATCGCATTTATAAAATATGGTGTATTAATTATCGATGTTGATTTTTTAATTGGCATTGCACCTGATGGAGAACTATTAAGACTGAATCCCTCTGTTGGTATAAAATTATTAGGTGTTCTAGACTCATAAAAATTTTTCAACGTAAGTTGTGGTGTTGTGGGTGGCTGAACCAAAAAATCAGGTTTACTAACACTTAGATATGAAAAGTTTGTAACAGGTCTATTGGTTGTATAATCGTAAATGTTTTCAAAATTAGAAAGTTGGTTTCTATCAGGAAAAACTTTCAAACTTTTGTTTGTGCTATAAACTTGTTGTTGCTGACTCGACTGACTGTTGGATAAATTTGCTAATGACCAGACATAGTCCCTGAAAGGATATGTGTCAATAATTAATGGGTCGTTCGGAGCCTCTTTGGCTAACTGTAGTAATTCACCCTTATTCACATTAACTTGTGGTTCTAAACCTAACTCGTCTGTTCCTAAAATTCTGAATGGTGTCTCAACTTCACTTTTAATATAAGGAGTTATAAAAAAATCTCTGATAAAATCTTGCCAAGACTTTCCTGTCCCAAAATTTGAATAATCTCTTAGATAAGTTGTAAAATTTGTTGAGGTATAAGGCTCGTTTTTCAAATTAAATGCTAAAAGTGGTGCGCTTGTTCCAACTGAGACTACGATATTATTTGTATCAGCGGTTTTGTTTAAGTTAACAATTTGATTTTGTTGATTTGCAGTCCCTCTTATATAATTGGAATAGTGTGATGTTACAAATTGTCTTTCCCAAATCTCATATAAAAACTTAAGTGTTTCTTTATTTGAAAAAGGAACGTTCGATTGAGGATATTCTATTGCATTTATACTAACCAAAGGAGTTGTTTGTTGACTTGCAATTGGTGTTTGAGATGTCGGCACTGAAAACTTTTGGTTAAGTCCTTTCATATATTCTTCTACGAACTCAACTTCAGGCCATGTTTGAAACAAATATCCCTGGGTTATATCTACAACCGAAGGGTCTCCAATATAGGTTAGTTGGAATCTACCTTTTTTGTCGTCTGGCGATTCTTTGAAGAAAGAAGGCCAAGGGTATACTGGTTCTTCCGCGGTGGATAATCCCTGATTTAGGGTTGCTGCATTTCTGGCAATACTCACATTTTTTCTTACCTCAATATTTGGTGCTGAAGATACATTATTTTGAACCACTTGTTTCCTGATTGGGTCATTTTTTACATTCCAAGCATTAGTGTGAACTTCGTCCAATAATCTTAAGAAACCTTCAGTATTAGCCATAATTACCGCAATAATATTTCTAGCCGTTGGATTAAATCCAATTCCTAATGATTGACTTTGAATACGATTTTTCAAATCTTCTGTTATTGCAGCTTCAAACTCTTGAAGTTTTCTGTTTGCTTCAGTAAGAATTTGACTCATGGTTTGGATGAATCTATTTTTACCATCAAAAACGTATAACGGTGGTGATGTTTTTCTTGGTGACCCATTCACTTTTTCTTCCCTCGGAGTTAACTTCAATTCAATTTCTTGTTTAACTTGTTGAGTTTGTCCTGAGCTTGGTGTTGTTACATTAAAAAATTGTATTGCTGTTTTGGTTAAATTAACATTAGCAATGTTTAATGTTTCAACAAGTTTTTCATACCCCAAATTATTCAACTTTATCTCCGCAGGTTTATTCAAACCTAATGTTGGATTTTCAGTAAGAACTGAAATATATTTTGTGAATATACTTTTCAACTCAGTAATTGCCACTTCCTCTTGGGTAAGATTATTGAACAAATTACTTTTGAAAAAATAAACTCGGGTGTTATCTTCTAACACAATGGGTTTAGGGTCAAGATACTTGTAAGACCAACTACTATTTGTCCCAAATACCGCTGTCTGAAATTCAGTTGCAGCCTTGACATAATTTCTTACATTCGTTAATGGTTCAACATTCACCTTTGGATATGAGTTTACAATCTCCTGTTGGAATGTGTCAAACTTATTAATCAACTGCATTAGTGTAAGTTCGGGAAAATCAGGAGGTATTAGTCCCTTTGATTTATATTCACTATAAACTTCAACTATTTTTTGGTATCCCTTCTCAGACACAAAACTAGCAGAAGTGCTTACCGACGCTTTAGATGGGTCAGTATTAGTTCTGTTTGACACAACATTACTTTGTTGTTGTTGTAAGTTCTGATTTGTAGTTGTATTGTTGGCAGAAACATTTGTATTATTAATATCATATCTCTTACTATACATGTGTGGTGTTGCCAACAAGTGAGATATTGATATTTCATTCAATACATTGAATTTGAATCCTTTAAATTCTAAACTAACAGTATAGTTTCCGCTAGCACTATTGAATCTCGCATTAAATTTTTCCAAGTTTAATTGATATCTAATTGCTTGTCCGTAATAACCCTTTAAAGTAAGATAGAATTGTGGATAAGGTAAATTGAAAAACGCCGCGTATGGTGAATTATTACCTAACTGAAATAATGCCTTTCCTTGAACATCTTCGAGTTCGATTGACACTGTAGGAATAAAAGAAGATGAAACTTTTACATTTATACTTGTGATACCTAAAAGACCGTTGTCAACAATATTTTGTTCATCGACAACCGTGGCAACAGTGAATCCTTTGGAACCCGATGGCCCTGTGTTAGTTTTACTTAGTGGTTGATTACTAGCTTGACCAATTAAGGCTCCTGCACCTGTTAACTCATCGTAATATCCCGTTCCGAAATAATTATTTTTTCCTGGTCTAAGGAAATTGATTTTGGCGATTGAAACAGTTTGTCTTGCATTATTTTCAGGACTAACCCCAACAAGTAACTTCGTTCTTGGCAAAACGTCTGCTTCAAGATTTGCATACATGATAAGATTCTCATGGTCAACTAATCTTTCATAAACTTTACCATCACTGTTAATTGTGCGGTTTGGGTCAACAAGTATGATGTTATTGTAATCAAATTCAACATATATGTTACCGTTGTTGTCCGCTTGAATGTTACCTGCCATAATAATAAAAATAATTTTCCAAAGCACCCTTGTAATCCTGTAATGAAGGAATCAAAGGAAATGGAATTACGAGTATAGCACCATCGTAGATATTATTTTCTAAACCCCCAAATTGTGGGTTGGCTTGTAATATTAACCAACTGAAATATGGAGAGCTGTAGAACTGTTGGGACACTTTATCCAATCTACTTTGTGCAATCTTATAAATGTATGTTTTATCCGTGGTCTTCTGTGGAATATTCACATAAGGCACAACGGTTTGTTCACCATTTATAAGAAACTCACTGTATCTATTATAGTAAGGAAATCCCATTAGTTAAGTTTTATTTTTGAAATAAAGATTGAGCCTTGAGGGTCATTCCATGTTGTTTTATTTGTTGATTGGTTTGTTGTTGCCCCAAGAGCCTTTATTAAATTTTTCTCATTATCTGTAGGATTAGTGTTCAACTCATAATCAAACAATCTAGTCTTACTTGGGAACGGGGTATACTTGATAAAGTTTTTAAGTTTATTTGTTTCTATTTCATTCAAAAATGCCTGTGTTAAAGCATTTTCTTGGTCGAATAGTGGTTTGGCTTGTGACAACCAATACGCATCAAACTGTTGTGATATGTCTAAATTACCATTACCCAATAGTCTATCATTATTAATGATATTACCAATCAACGCATTTTTAAATGTTTGATAGTTCTCACTTTTTAAATCATTAGACAATAACATATATTCTCGTTTCAAAGGAAGACTAATAAACTTTGGGTCTTTAGAATATTGATTAAATACCACACTTTCTAATGCCTTAGCCGTAGTATTTTCCTTTGTTTCACCATAAACGAAATATCCCTTATAAGAATTTCCTTGATAATTAAATTCTGTCAACGATGTTGACGCAGAATAGAATTCATTCAAATTTGTTTTTATCTTTGTAATGTCTTCAGTCATTTCTATTTGAGTATTGGCTGCAGTGCTTCCAGCTCCTACTTGAGTTGTTCCACTAACTTTATACAATTTCAAGTTCCCGTTTTTTTGTTGTAATCCATCAAGTTGAGGTGTTCCCGGTCCAGTATTATATGGTGCGGTATTTGCTCGACTTACAAATTGTAAATAAGTTTGTTGAGCGTTCACCATGTCTTGATTTATTTTAGTAAGGGCGTTTTGGAAAGTTCCTTTTTTATTTTTAACGTATTGGACGAAATTTTTTCTTAATTCTCTAATTGCCTTTTCATTAAATTGTTTTTGTTGTCTTGTAATGAAAAACATAAATGGGTCTTGAGTAGATTCAGTCGTTGACTCAATATTTCCAATGAAATCATTGGTAACCTTATCAATTATTTGTTGAATTGAATCAGGTTTACCAAATAAATAGACATCCTCGCTTGTTGTAACCAAAAAATTTCCTTTAGTATAAATTCTTGCTGTGCTCCAATTTTGTAGTATAGCATTATTATATTGATTCAGAGCATCTTTACTCTTATTGACAACAGTTTGGAAATATGTTTGAGTTGTTGAAACTAAATTATCCATAAACTGTTGATACGATATCGTTCCTGTCTCTCCACTTGCCGTAATAACAGTTGTGATTCTGTCACCAATTGTATTTTCATTCGATTGTCCATTAAGATTTGGAGCTTGGTTTACTGTTGGAACTGCGGCTTGATTAACTAATTGTAAGAACTCTTTATCAAGAACTTTGAGACTATCATCGGTAACATCAGCTCTATCATCCCACATCTCTGTATTCGCGTAATAATTGAATGTCAGAGCATTCTGTAACTTATCAATTGACTCCTTAAGTCCACTACCACCAACAAACTTGAATGACATTGTAACATTAGCAATCATGGGTTGGATACCAATACCCTCAGGATTAATATCTAAACTTTCATAACTAATTTGAAGTCCATCAGGTATGATTTTAGTGTTATAGAAATCACCGATTCTTAAAACTAAGACTGGTGGTGCACCAAAGGCTGTGTTAACCGCATCATTGAATTGAAGTTCTTGTTTTCCATCAATTTCTTTAACCGTTGGTATTGTATCCCCAGGTCTCATACATTGTTGTAAGAATGTCAATCTTGAGTTCAATCCTTCAGGTGTTGTAGAATGGAAAGCGGGTTGGAAGAATTTTAACTTTTCTCTAAGTGAATCATACACCATAGGTGTTTCTTCTTTAATCGTTTCAAAGTAATCGCACTCAGACAATAAAGTCCTTAAGACTCTCTTGGTGATATTATCAGGTTTTCTTATTTTTGTTTCAATGTTTTGCGCATTGATTGGTCTCAATGGTTCATTACCAGGTCCTCCTGAAGGTTGTGTTGGTTGTGCCGGTTGTTGGTTTGGAACTCCTGTTGTTGCAACAATCGAAGAAATACTAACTCTTCTACATGCCATAGCAGCTACCGAGTAGATTTGTGAAGGGTTGTTTCCCTCTGCACTATCGTCCGAGTCACTACAATTGTATTTTGTTTCATCAAACCTACCTTCATTCCATCTTTTTGCATTTGCGTTTTCCCCTTTTGGAACTTGTCTGAATTTGATTCTACCGATATTGATTAATTTTTTTAAGGCAGGGTCTGATTCAAAAAATTTAATAACCGAATCTATTCTTCTTTCCGATAACGTAAGATTATAAGGCGCTTTACCTGCCGCAGATGCACTTCCCTCCAATGTAATAGTAACTATTTTATTTGGATTATTTTCCAACGTGCTAGCCAGTTGAACGAAGAACTTATCTTTAACCTCGTCATAGTTTTTTGCAACTACGTTACCAAAAAATTGTTGAAGGTCTGGTTTACTATATTCTGTGCTACCACTTTGTGCTGTGTAAATTGAATAATATGCCGGATAAGTTGAAATGTTTCCTTGAACAGGGTCGTTGTTAGGGAAATACAATGAGAAGTTCTGAAACTGTTTTAAATCATCACTTGGGGTGTTTTGACTTGGTTCTGCAACCAATGTAGCTTGGTTACCTGAATTATCCTTACCTGTGGCAACACTGTCTCTAATGAACCCTAATTGCTCTTTACTCAAATCTCCTGAATTGATAATTTGTTGAAGTTCGTTCAATTCACCAGGAGCAACTGTATAGTATTTCTTAGCCAACTCATACAGGTCATACTTCCTACATCCAGCAAAAAATGATTCGAGAATACTATTAATTCTGTTCTTGTTTGTTTCATTACTAAGAACTTTGTTGACTATAACATTCAATACAGATGGATGGTCAACAACAATCTTCCAAGTCAAAGAACCTGTTCTTTGTGTGTTAGTATAGGTATATACAGGTTCAGGTCTTCCTAAAAAATCCGTTGATTTCCAGTTTGCACTCACAGATTCATTGAATGTTAACCCATATGGTGGAAACCACATGATTCTACCACTATTAGGACCTCTCTCACATATTGGTAATTCCGAAACACTAAACCCTGGTGTTGCAGATGTTCTCCAAGCCAAGTTTTCAAGTGAGAACATATATTTTTTAGCATAAGATACTCCACCCGCAGTATCCATAACTAAGTTGGTTGAATCTTGTCCTCCCTCTCTTTTGTTTGGAGCAATATTCAAGTTGTATGTTGAATCCATCACAGAGTATGCAAACTTTCTACCTTGAGTGGTCATACCATCCGTTTTCTGTAAATCATTATACTGAAGATATGGAATATCCTTAGCAAAAACTCTACAATATTCTGTTCCAACCTCTTGTCCAATTGCCCCTGTATAAGTTAAAACTCTTGAACCTTTAGTCATCTCATTATATCCATCGTGGAATACCTTACTTACTTGGTCAATAGCATTACCAACGTGTTGTAGTCTTCTACCACCTTGTGGTTGGCTATCAATGATTCTCTGAGTGTCATCAAGAATAGAACCTTGTTTAAACTCTATGTTTGTGGATTCAGTGCTGTTATATGAAGATGGTTTGAAGTCTTGGTCTTGGTCAGTAATTTCACCACCTATACCAACTTTTTTACCAGCATTATCTTTATACTTCGGAGAAACCCATGTGAATCCTCCTTCAATACCACCACCATTACTATATGTCGGTCCGTTAGCACCAAGTTTAATTTCTCTACTAACACCTTCATATAATTGAGCTAACTCTGAAGGTCCATAGACAGGGGCTTCTTGTTCTTGTCCATAAGAGTTTACAGGTATGTCACCTCCTGGTGAGAATACTCTTGAGGGGTCTGAAGTTACAGAACCAACATAGAAATTACTATTTGATTCAACTGTTCCAACCAAAGCACCCGCAAGTCTGTCGAATACTGTTCTTTGATAATTTGGCTTGTATTTGTTGTAATCTATATTATCAAATAATCTAGACTTCTGACCTCCTCCTGTATTGTTTAAAAACAATTGAGAACCTGACTTGTCAGCACCAACTAATCTATTAAAGAACTTACCAACTGTAGACCTTCTGAAAGCATTATTCAGTTGTTGTATTGTTGTTGGTTGTCTTTGGTTAATTGATGGGTCGAAATAAGAACCAGGAATAGTTGAAACAGGGATAATACTACCTCCAAGTCTCAATGCGAAATCGGTTGCTGCCAGTATAGGATTTGCAGGAACTGTAATCTGATAGTTTGGTTCTATCAATGGAACCCTTCCTGTGATAAGATTAAGAATGTCGGTTCCACCTCTTACGTTGAAAGCATTGATTCTACCTGTTGTATTTTGTCTGATGCCCGTAGCAATTCTTCTTTGAAATTCTGCTCTAAGCGTTTCCGCACCTAATTTAGCAATGAATGAATCCTGAGATAAGAGTCCATTTGAACCGGTTGGGTCTGGTGATAATAGAATCGATACAGGACTATATGTCGATGGGACAAAGGTTGTTGGGTATGGTTGGTTGTTAGATGTGTTCGTTGTTTGTGGTCTATTCATCGACTCGAAGAATGGTGCACTATCTAAAGGTAATTCTCCACCATTCGAAAACACGTTGAGTGGTTTCCACTTTTGTGATTCAGGTGCCGATTGACCCAATATGTTTGCATCTTGGAATCCATATTCACCTTCGTTGGATTTTTTATTTTGTAAGTTTCCTGGGTCAGGAACTTGTTTGAATCCACCTTCAGCACCGTATCTGTTAAGTGGATATAATTTGTTAGCCAAACTCGGCTCATCTATCAAAACATCAGGGCTATCTAAAACAGCCGTATCTGATTGAATATACTCGTAGTTGGTTGGGGGCGTCGTTCTACTTGGAGACTTCGCATATGGCGCTAAGTTCTTTGTAATAAGTTTTTTTCTAAAACCTTCGGAACTAATTAAATCTAACGGACTACCCATTAATTGTTTTTCTTATAAATAGGTTATTCCTATTTTTTTATCTGATTCTACCAGGAGTTATCTTGGATTGTTCTGTAACAATTTCGAAGATTCTTTCTTTCAATGTTACCGAACCTTTACTTAAAATTTCTTCAATTATCTTGGAATCAGCTCCTGTGGCTGTCACATTGATATCAATTTTTCCACTTATTGGTTTTACCTCTATTGTCTCGTTGACATTAACTCCTCCTCCGGTTGCACCCACTTTTCCTGTTGCAACATTTTCAGCGGCTTTGTTTCTTCCAAAAAGAAAATCATTATTAATTGTTGGTTCTGTTGTGGTGATAGTTCCCCTTTTTTTCAACACAGGTTCTGTTTTTCTTTTTTTTCCTGTATCTGTTTCGAAAAGTTTTAAAAAATTATCAATTTGATTCGAGAATGGTAATTTTCCTCCTCCCAAGTCCTTAGCAGCACCTTTGAATGATTCCAATAATTGACCCCCTGTAGATTTCAAATAACTTTCAACATCGGCCAACACTTTTTTCCTTCCTGCCTCATCCTTAGCTCCTGCCAATTCTTTCTGATACTCTTCCATTCTTTTGACATAATCCTCATTAAAGTATTGTCCTGCAATATTTCTACCGCCATCCCTAACAGTCTTACTAACTTTAGACAAATTAGTAAGAGCTGTTTGGTTACCAGTAATCCCTCTTAAAATTTTCTCATTAATCTCCTTTAAAGTGGCTAACATACTCTCTTGTATATTCAACTGATTTCTCTGAACAGTCTCAATGTCTTGTGGTTTGTTTTTTTCCGCCTCTAAGGTTGCCTTGAGTTGTTCTGAGCTCAAATCTGTAAGTTTTTTATAAGACTCAACTATTTGACCATCTTTCATTTCTCTTACCTTAATCTCATATCCTCCCTTCTCTTTATTCATCCTCGATAGGTTTGCAATTAACTTTTGGTCATCTTCACTGAAACCTGTGGCAAGTCCTGTTTTCTTTATATCACCAATTCTTTTGTCAAAGTCAGCCGCAGATAGTGCTGCTTCTCTCATTGATTTAGCACTAACACCTGTTTGAGCCTCCATTTCTCTGAGTGTTAAAATACCTTGAGGGCTAATTTTGAATTGTTGAGCAGATTCGTCGAAATATGTAAATTGTTTTGCGACGTTAATCAAAGAATCTTGTAAACCTGATGGGTCATTAATTGATTGATTCATTAACATGAATGGGTCTGTGAGGTTTCCCGCAGATACTCCCAATCTTTGGAATGCAGACGCTACTTCGATAGCCTTGTCTGGGTCTAACACCTTATCAGCCAATTCGAAAGTTTCTTTCATATCAAATCTTAACATAGATGCTTGTGCCGCCATCTTAGTTAATCCTTCAACTCCACCTTGAAAATTAAAACGTGATAATTTATCAGTATTACTAACCACGTCTCCCATGACTGCTTTGGCGTTTCCTCCGATATTATTGACATAATTGATAGATTCCACAACTTTCTCAGAAATGTCCGAATACATTATACCAGCCTTGCCAAACTCATCAACCAATTTACTAACGTCTTGACCGATTACCTTACTAGTTGCAAATAATTCTTTAATATCATCTTTGGACGCGATTAAAGTTCTTCTGGCACCAGCAGCAATCTCACCAATAACTTTACCAGCGTCTTTGAAATCTCCTCCCAATGCAACAATCTCAGGACTCACTTCAGAAACAGCCTCCATCATTTCTCTGATTCTGGTTCTGTTTCCGATGAATGTCTTATTGAGTCCGTCTGCGGCCATGGTAATCTCGAACATTTTCTGAAGGGTCTCGTTGAGAGGGTTCTTCATTCTTGTTAACTCCGCACTTAGCTTGTCGATTGCCGCTTGAGCTGAAATAATATTATTTAATTCTGCCTCGTTGGTTGATGGTTTTTCTTGAAACATAAAACTGTTTATTTCCTATAAATAGATAAAGGACTAAAATTTAGTCCTTTCTATTATTTTCTATCCATTTATCCAAGAGATATTTCCTCATAAAAATTGGCATTGAAATGAAGTCTTGGTATGTTATTTTGAGCAATGTGTTCAGATAATAGAACTCATCGAGTTGTCCTTTCCTATAATCAGAAGAAAGGGCGAAAAAATTCAACCCCAAAACCAACATTCACCGTTAGTCTATCTCCTGATGGGGCTATTACTTCTTTGAACATATTTAGTCTTGGTTCGTTCTCATTCATGAATGTTCTAATGTATTTGGAGTCAGCAATCGGCATTTGGTCAACAAATTTAGCAATTTCTCCTTTATCGATTGAACCATCAATTTCAACTATCTGTCTTTGAAGTCTCCACGTCACTCTTGGCGCAACTCTACCCATAGGATATGAATCAACCATCTTAGTTATTTCATTCAATTCCCCATAAGTCAATGGTTTCAATTTGATTGATACCCCTGACCTTGGTAATGTTGTCACGAAAGTTCCATCTTCTTGTGGGTCTTGACCTTTGACAATCGGTAGTGAATCAAGAATTACTTTTGTTGAGAATGGCTTCTTTGTTGCCGGGTCTGTTAGAGTCATGTCAATCTCAGGACCGAATGATGTATTCCTTAAGAAGACCAAGATAGCCTCAATGTCTCCCTCCAGTAAATCATCAATTCTCACATCAGGTTCATATATTTTTGACCTTAGTAATGTAGCTGTGATATCATCAGCCCCACCCATAAGGATGTTCTCATCGGATGCGGTTAGATAACCAACCTTGATAGATTTCTTTTTATTTTTATAAAATGCACCTTGAGATGGTAATGGAACCATGTCGTGTGGTAATGTAAAGTTTTCTTGACCGTAGTCTCTTGCTTGATTTTCCATATAAAAAAAATAACCGTAAAGTTTATGTCTTTACGGTTAAATATAGTTTCTATTGATTTTTTATAAATAGTATTAGTAAACCAATACACAACGGTCAGGACGAAGACTGGCTGAAATGTCTGCCAAAGCGTCTGTATTGTAAGCTAACGTTCCGAAGTTCACACTCGTTAAGAATGTTCCGTATAGAATCCACTTTTCTACTACCACACCTGTTGGGTCTAATAGTTCGAGGTCAATATCTCTTTTGTAACCCGCAGCATAACCCATACGACCTGTCACTGATTCAGCGTGTAAACGAACCCACTCCATTAGAGCTTGAGCCGCTGACGGTCCAATTGGGTCTCTGAATTTAACAGGAATCTCATCCCAGTTAAATCTTCCTGCTACATATGTAGAAGTATTTAAGAATTGAATTTCTGTTGATTGGATTTTGATTGCCGGTCTTGATGTTGATTCTACGAACCATTCATTAATACCTAAGCTTGAGGGAAATCTCATGATGAATCGATTTTGGCGTTTCGGTTCATACGGTATCGGCATTTTCATTAATAAATCAGCCATGTTATATTAGTTTTGTTTTTCTTTGTTTATATGTTATAAATATAGTCTTGTGGAAAAATATATTACTTTACTTTTTTTTCTAAAAGAATATTCTTTATTTAACTTCCTTTTTAATTCCTCCAGCAGTAGAATAAGTCTTAACTAGATTA
>JACCDP011541268.1_pt1 | contig 12166 bp, 5 predicted proteins | sample 7445841 | NCBI WGS metagenome assembly JACCDP01 (sample SAMN15323441, study PRJNA562643) | freshwater metagenome | isolation source: river surface water | place: USA:Blue River Watershed | collected 2017-08-17
TCGTGCGCGGCGGTGTCGTCGTGCGCGGCGGTGTCGTCGTGCGCGGCGGTGTCCGGCGTCGCAGGGGGCTGTCCACGGAAGCAGCCGACGAGGGGGACGAGCGTGGTCGCAAGCAGGAACGTGCGCATGGGCCCTCGTAACGTTCGCTCAGCGGTAGGAGAGGTAGAAGTCCCCCTCGATATCCCCCCAGTCGGAAACGTCCGACATGTGGAACGTGAACCGATCGTAGGCCCCGGACGGAACCAGCGTGGCAGGGGACGTGAAGCCCTCGCCGAAGGTCCAGAGATACGCGGCGCGCACCGCGCGGTCGTAGGCGACGAGCAGCATCGGGGTGGAGTCCACGGCGCCCCACAGGGTGAACGCGCAGCTGGGACATGGCGTCGTCGCCGGATCGACGAAGGACCAGGCCATCGTCAGTCCCGGATACCCGTCGACGGTGATGCCTCCCCCGATGGAGACGTAGTCGCAGCCGCTGCCGGGACCCACCGCGGCGTCGGTGTCGTCGCAATCCAAATCGCACACGCTGTACCCGTCACCGTCCTCGTCGGTGGTGCTGACCGCGGGATCGTCGTCGTTGCAGTCCAGCCCGCCGAGGGCGACGTTCACGGCCCGGTCGCGGTCCGCGTCGCCCACCACCCGCTCACAGGTCGCATCGGAGGCGTAGGCCGCGGCCACGACCTCCTGCTCGACGTCGAAGGTCCCCTCGATCACGGTGCCGTCGTCGCTCACGGCACGCAGGGCCCCCCGCAGGCGGGTCAGGAGGTCCTGGCCCTCGAGGTCGCCCGCCTGCCGCCCGTTGTCGACGGACCACACGTCGATGTAGCCGGTCGAACCTGTGAGGTTGCCCTCATGGTACGCGGAGGTGTCCGGGCAGTCCTGCGTCGACCACGAGACGCCGGTCTGCGCGGAGAGGGGGTAGGTCCCGGCCGCACACAGGTAGCCGAGTTGCAGGCGCACCTCGCACACGAACGACTCCTCGTCCCATGCGTCGAAGTGGAGCGAAGCCGCGCTGATCTCGGGTGGCACGTCGGGGTCGAAGGCGTAGCGCGTCTCCAGATCCCAGTCGGCGCAACCGTCGAAGGTCGAGGCGGTCCCGTCGAGGTAGCGCACGGTGAACCGCGCCTCGCAGCGGCCGGCGCGGCGTGCCCCGGAGTCGCCGTCCGCGGTGTCGTCGTCCGCGGGGTCCTCGGAGAAGGCGTCGTCCGCGGGCGTCGTGCCCGTGTCCTCCGCCACGCGGTCCCCCGACGCGAACGGGGAGGGGTCGTCCTTCGCCTCGACACATGCGACGAGGCACCACCACGGCGTCGCAAGCAGGAACGTACGCATGCGGGCGACCTAACGCCCGGCCGTACCCGCCGCCGCACCCCGCGTCGCGAGGATCCACACGCCCAGCCCGGTCAGCACGACGCTTCCGTACTGCGCGGGGGTGAGGCCCGCGTAGCGCACGTCCATCGCCGTGTCGGCCCGCATGAACTCCATCGCGAAGCGGATGGGGCCGTAGATCGCGGGAAGCAGCCCGATGTAGAAGCCGTGCGGCCGCGGCCGGAGGCTCGCGAGCTTGAAGACGCCGAGCATCGCGAACACCGCGAGCGCCTCGTAGAGGCCCATGTCGTGGCAGGCGAGCTCGGGCCCCCCGCCGGGACAGATGCCCTTCACGCCGAGCCAGAAGTTCGTGGGCGTGCCCGGGTGGTCGTGCGCCAGGAAGCACCCGACGCGCCCCAGCCCGAAGCCGAGCCCGAAGCCCCACGCGAGGGCGTCGCCATTGGGCCAGAACGGCACCCCCTCCTTGCGGAAGAACCACACGGCGAGCGGCACGCAGGCGATGAAGCCACCGAAGCTGGACAGGCCGTCCCAGAATCGCAGCACCTTCATCGGGTCGGTCAGGAGCACGCCCGGCTCGTAGAGCAGGATCTCTCCGAGGTGGCCGCCCACGATGGTGCCGACCACCAGCCAGCCCACCATGCGGTTCATGCGCTCGGCCGCCGCGGGGTCGCCGCTGTACGCCACGGCCTTGCGCTCCGCGAGGTTGCCGCCGAGCCAGAACCCGAGCGCGACCATGATGCCGAAGCCGTGGATCGTGAGCGGGCCGATGGGGATCGTCGGCTGGGAGAAGTAGGGGATCAGCGGGTGCATCGCGGCTCCGTCCGTGGGGCGGAGGGGGACACCCCCTCCGCAACGCCTCCCCCGTCGGCTTCGTCGGGAGGGGCGCGGTGGTGGGCGGGCCGTAGCGCGTGTCGCGGCGTCGATCCAGCGCGCGATGTCCGCAATGCCGCCCGGGGTGCGTCAGGGTAGCAGGAGCCTCCGGAGGGACCCCATGCACGCCTCGTCCTGGACCACCCACGATGGCCGCCGCTGGCGGCTCCGCGTGGCGGACCCGTCCCGTGCGGCGGGGCTCGTGGCGGCGCTCGACGTCGCGCCCCTGCTCGCGGGCGTGCTCGCGGCGCGGGGCTTCGGCGTCGAGGAGGCCGAGGTGTTCCTGCGTCCCGATTCGGTCGCGCTCCACGACCCCTACGCCATGCGCGGCATGGATCTCGCCGTGGCGCGAATCCGCCGCGCCGTCGCGGAAGGCACGCACGTGCGGCTGGTGACGGACTACGACGTGGACGGAACGACGTCCTGCCTCGTGCTGCACGCCACGCTCGACCGCATGATCGGCCTGGCGGGAAGCGCCGCGCGGGTGAGCTACCACGTGCCCGACCGGTTCGTGGAGGGCTACGGCGTGAGCCTCCGCGCGGTCGAGGCGGCGGCCGCCGACGGGGTCGGGCTCCTCGTCACCGCGGACATCGGCGTGCGGGACCACGCCTCCGTGGCGCGGGCCGTGGCGCTCGGCCTCGACGTGATCGTCGTCGATCACCATCTCCCGCCGGGCGAGGACGTGCCGCCGGGCGCCTGCGCGGTGCTGTGCCCGCCGCAGGCCGGATGCGGCTACCCCAACAAGCACCTCGCGGCGTGCGGCGTGTCCTGGAAGCTCGCGAGCGCGCTGCTCGCCGACGATCCCGCCCGCGAGGCGATCCTCGGCTCGCTCTGCAAGCTCGTGGCGATCGGCACCGTCGCGGACGTCGTGGACCTGCGCACCCCGGAGAACCGGGCGCTGGTGGCGCGCGGCCTCGTGGGCCTCAACGCGGGCCCGCACGTGGCGGGGCTGTCCGCGCTCCTGGAGGTCGCGGGCGTGAAGGGGCCCGTCACGTCGGAGACGCTGGGCTGGCGCATCGGGCCGCGCATCAACGCGGCCGGGCGCCTGGAGGACGCCAACGCCGTCGTCCGGCTCCTGCGCGAGCGGGATCCCGCGCGCGCGCACGCGCAGGCCGAGGACCTCGACCGCCTCAACCGGGAGCGCCAGTCGATCCAGGAGCACCTGCTCGCCCAGGCGCTCGCCCGCGTGCCGGACCCCGCGCCGGGTTTCGTGGTGGTCGACGGCGTGGAGGACGAGGGCTGGCATCGCGGGGTGGTGGGCATCGTGGCGTCCAAGCTGCGCGAGCGCGTCGGACGGCCGGTGGCGGTCGTGGCGCGCCTCGCGGGCGGCGTGGCGACCGGCTCGGTGCGCAGCGTCCCGTCGGTCCACGCCGTGCGGGCGCTCGATTCCGTGGCCGACCTGCTCACGCGCTACGGCGGTCACGCGGCCGCCGCGGGGTTCAGCCTCGACGTGGCGCGCCTGCCGGAGCTCTCCGCGCGTCTCGCCGCGTGGGTCGAGCAGTCCCACGACCTCGACGCGCTCGCCGGGGAGGAGCCGGTGGACGCCTGCGTGCCCGGCGAGGCCGTGACGCTCGGCGCGGTGCGCGCGCTCGCGCGCCTCGAGCCGTGCGGAAAGGGCAACGAGGCGCCGCGGTTCGTCGTGACGGGTGCCATCGACGGCCTGCGCGTCGTGTCCGGCGCCCACCTGTTCTTCCGCGTCGGCGGGCTGGAGGCCGTGTGGTGGCGGGCCGCGGCGCACGCCGACGCCGTGCGTGCGGCGTCTGCCGTCGTCGGTATCGTGGGCGAGGACGGATTCCGCGGCCGCGCCAACGCGCGAATCATGGTGGACGGCGTGATCGCCTGACCCGTGCGGGGCCGGGGCGTTGCGGGGCCGGCCCGAGGCCCCGCCCCAGGAGCCCGGAGCGCAGTCGACGCCGATGCGATACGTGGTCGCGCCTTCTTCCCACGGAGACGCCCGCATGTCCGAGATCCTCGCCGCCGCGCAGAAGCTCTACGCCACCTTCCCCGAGCGCCACGCCATCGCGCGTCGCCGCATGGGCCGGGCCATCACCCTGGCCGAGAAGATCCTGTTCGCGCACCTCGCCGATCCCGAGGGCGCGCAGTTCGTGCGTGGCAAGAGCTTCCTCGACCTGAACCCGGACCGCGTCGCGATGCAGGACGCCACGGCCCAGATGGCGCTGCTCCAGTTCATGCTCGCGGGCAAGGAGACCACCGCGGTCCCCAGCACCGTGCACTGCGACCACCTCATCCGCGCGCGCAAGGGCGCCGCCGAGGACATGAAGGTCGCGCTCGAGGAGAACTTCGAGGTCTTCGAGTTCCTCCGCACCGTGAGCCAGCGCTACGGCATCGGCTTCTGGAAGCCCGGCGCCGGCATCATCCACCAGGTCATCCTCGAGAACTACGCGCTGCCCGGCACGCTGATGATCGGCACGGACAGCCACACGCCGAACGCCGGCGGCCTTGGCATGCTCGCCGTCGGCGTGGGCGGCGCGGACGCCGTGGACGCGATGGTCGGCCTTCCGTGGGAGGTGCTCTGCCCGAAGGTCATCGGCGTGAAGCTCACCGGGAAGCTGTCCGGGTGGACGTCGCCGAAGGACGTCATCCTCAAGCTCGCCGGCCTGCTCACCGTGAAGGGTGGCACCAACGCGATCGTCGAGTACTTCGGCCCCGGCTGCGACAGCCTCTCCGCGACCGGCAAGGCCACGATCTGCAACATGGGCGCCGAGCTCGGCGCGACGTGCTCGGTGTTCCCCTACGACGACCGCATGGGCGCGTACCTGCGCAGCACCGCGCGCGCCGACGTGGCTGACCTGTGTGACGCCCACCGCGGCTTCCTCCGCGCCGACCCCGAGGTCGAGACGAGCCCGGAGGCCTACTTCGATCGCGTCGTGCACATCGACCTCGACACGCTCGAGCCCCACTTGGTCGGGCCCCACACGCCGGACCTGGCGCGCCCGCTGTCGGCCATGAAGGACGCCATCGCCAAGGAAGGCTACCCGACCACCGTGAGCTCCGCGCTCATCGGCTCGTGCACGAACTCCTCCTACGAGGACATCGAGCGCGCCGCGCACATCGCGCGTCAGGCCGCGGCGAAGGGCCTCAAGGCGAAGGTGCCGTTCATGGTGTCGCCGGGCTCGGACCAGATCTACGCGACCATCCAGCGTGACGGGCAGATGGCGGCGCTCGAGGCGATCGGCGGCGTCGTGCTCGCGAACGCCTGCGGCCCGTGCATCGGCCAGTGGAAGCGCGACGACATCCAGAAGGGCGAGCGCAACGCGATCGTCACGTCGTTCAACCGCAACTTCCCGGCGCGCAACGACAGCAACCTCGAGACCCTGGCGTTCATCGGCTCGCCCGAGACCGTCGTGGCGATGGCGATCTCCGGGGAGCTCGGGTTCAACCCGGCCACCGATTCCATCACGCGGGACGGCGTGTCGCTCACGCTCGCGGCGCCCACCGGGGACGAGCTGCCGAAGCAGGGCTTCGTGCCCGACTTCGTCGGCTTCATCGCGCCGAGCGCCGAGGGCCGCAGCGTCGAGGTCGCCATCGACCCGAAGAGCACGCGGCTCGAGCGTCTCGCGCCCTTCGCGGCGTGGGACGGCAAGGACCCCTCGGGCCTCGTGGTGCTGCTCAAGGCCCGCGGCAAGTGCACCACCGACCACATCTCGGCGGCCGGCCCGTGGCTGACGTACCGCGGTCACCTGACCAACATCTCCGGCAACCTCTTCAGCACCGCCGTCAACGCCTTCGACGGCGCGGTCGGCAAGGCGCGCGACGTGCTCGCCGGAGAGGACGGCGTGACCTACCCGGACCTGGCGAAGCGCTACAAGGCCGCAGGGCAGGGCTGGGTCGCGATCGGCGACGAGAACTACGGTGAGGGCAGCTCCCGCGAGCACGCGGCCATGGAGCCCCGCTACATGGGGTGCCGCGCGGTCATCGCCCGCAGCTTCGCGCGCATCCACGAGACGAACCTGAAGAAGCAGGGCGTGCTCCCGCTCACGTTCGCGGATGCCGCCGACTACGACAAGGTCCGCATCGACGACCGCATCGCCATCGAGGGCGTCGCCGGGATCCCCGAGGGGCGTGCGCCGACGCTCGTGCTCTCCCACGCGGACGGCACCACCGAGCGCGTGGCGCTCAAGACCACGATGAGCCCGGACCAGTTCAAGTGGTTCGTCGCGGGCAGCGCCCTCAACCTCATCCGTCAGGGCAACGCCTAGCCCCGCGCCGCGGGTGTCCGTGGACCCCGGGGCCACGCCGTTGGGCGGGCTCCGGGGTTCTCTCTTGGGCGGGTTTTCCACAGGAGGGTGTGGACAATCCGTCGCGGCGTCCCGTGGCGGGGCGGAACCGCCCGGACTTGGTTGCAAGGTACTGATATTATAGCGAAATCGCTGTGCTCAAAATTTGAGCATCCCGCAGGAGTTCGTGTCCATTCGCACACTTGCCGACCCCGTGCCGGGGGTTGTCCCGGGGGTTTTCCACAGCGGGGAGGGAAAACCGGAGCGGGCGCCGGCGGGTCTCCCCGCGCGGCGCCCGGCCGGCCTCCCGAAGGGCGGAACTACTTCGGTGCCGCCGCGTCGTCCGAACGCGCGACGATGAAGAAGTCCACGCGCCGGTTCTTCGCGCGGTCGGCGTCGGTCTTCTCGTTCTTCACGAGCGGCTTCTCCTCGCCGTGGCCGACGGCCTCCAGGCGCGTCGCGGCGATGCCCTTCCCGACGAAGTAGGCGACGACCGATTCGGCGCGGGCCTGGCTCAGCGTCTTGTTCGCGGCGTTGTCGCCGCGGGAGTCGGTGTTGCCCTCGACGCGGACGCGCGTGAGCTCCGGGTGCTCCGTGAGGATCGTCGCGATCTCGTCGAGCAGCCCGAAGCTCTCGGCCTTGATGATCGCCTTGTTCGTCTCGAAGTAGACGCTGTCCTTGATGTCGATGCGCGCGCCCGTGAGCGCCGCCTTGGCGGGCTCGAGCGTGAGCACCACGGCGAGGGTGCCGTCGCGCTGGACGCTCTTCGACACCGTGCCCTTGCGGTAGCCCGGCGCGGTGGCCGACAGCGTGTAGTCGCCGGGGCGCACGGGGAACGTCCCCGACGCCTGGCCCGACAGCTTCGTGGGGCCTTCACAGGACCAGCTCGCGCCGGGCACCGCCGCACCCTTGGCGTCGACCACCGACACGACCAGGGAGCCGCGCGGCGCCGGGACCGTCAGCACCACCTCCGTGGGCGGACCCGCGGGAATGGTGGCGGCACGCTCCACGCCGGCGACCTGGAACGTCGCCGGGCCCGCTGGGAGCTTTGCGACCGTGCCGGTCGACCCGCGCACGTCCCGGGCCGTCCACGGCGTCGGCGCGACGGCCACGCCGTCGGAGTCGACCAGACGCACGGTGACGTCGGTCGGCTCGGGGCAACCGTCCTCGTCGACCCACGCGTCCTTGTCTTCGGGCTGATCCGGGCAGGCGTCGACGCGATCCAGAAGGCCGTCGCCGTCGCGGTCGGTCTCCTTCACCGGCGGGGCGGCGGGAGCGGCCCGCGGGACGCTCACGAGGGCCACGGTGCCGCGGAGCTTCGCGCTGCCCACGCCCTCTCCGATGCCCATGCCCGCGGCATGGCGGAGGGCCACGCCGCTGCCCAGGTAAAACTGCCCGCCGACCATGGCCTCGGCGCCGCGCGCGTACGGGTTGTCCCCGTTGCCGAGCTGCCGCATGCCGTTGAACTCCGCGAACAGGGCGTTGTCCGGAGACAGGCGCACGTTCGCCGCCGCACCGTAGCGCAGATGGCGGCCCCACACGGCGTTCTCGAGGTCCGGCGTGTCCTGGAACACGGCGGAGCCGTTGAGGGCCCACGTCGTCGCACCCATCGCGAGGTCGGCCACGACCTCCGCCTCGCCGCCCAGCGGCCCGGACAACGGACGTCCCACCTGCGAGGTCGGAAGCAGGCCTCGGCCGATCACGGCGAGTCCGGCCCCGCCATCGGTGCGGTCGAGCAGCGGCACCTTGAGGTCCAGCGTCGCGTCGCCGATACCGGTCGCCTCGGGCAGGTCGCCCCCGAAGGCGCGCAGCACCACGGGCACGTTCACGCCGGCCTGGACCGCGCCGAAGCCCCAGGTGAGGCCGATGTCGTCCTGGAGGATGTGCTCGAGGATCACGGTGCTGTCACCGCGGGCGTTGGTCCACGCCACCGGCGCCCACGACCAGCTGCCGGTGCTGCGCCATCCGAACCCGTCGTGGACGAGGCTCGTGTCGGTGCGGACGAACGCCTCCGAATCCACCGAGGGCCGGAAGAACTGCGCGTTGAACGCGGGGGGAGCGCCGCCGACGACAACGTCTTCGGCGTGGGAGGTGCTCGCGAGGGCCAGAAGGATCAGCATGGTTCACCCGAAGGGACAAACGTGGCAGAAGGCGAGGAGCGCGCGGAGCGTCCCGTCAGGTACGACGACGGCGGCGAAGGAGCGTCGCTGCGGCGAGCGCGAGTGCGGCGGGCGTCGCGAGGTCCCGACCGGTCGTCGCGCAGCCCCATCCGCCCTTGTAGAAGCCCGGCGGGATGCTTCCGGTGTCCGCCGGGTCGCTGCCGACCGCGAACTCCTCGGAGTCCTCGTAGCCGTCCCCGTCGGAATCCAGGTCCAGGTAGGACGGCACGCCGTCGCTGTCCGCGTCGATCTGGCCCTCCTCGCGGTCGGCGAGCCCGTCGTTGTCGGAGTCCCGGTCGAGGTAGTCGGCCGTCCCGTCGCCGTCGGAGTCGACCGCGCCCTCCACGGCGTCGTCGATGCCGTCCCCGTCGGAGTCGACGTCGCGCCAGTCCGGCTGGGCGTCGCCGTCGGAGTCGACGTCGGCCCCGCCTGCGGCCTCGAACGCGTCGCTGAGTCCGTCACCGTCGGAATCCACGTCGCGTGCGTCGATTCCGTCGGTGCCGTCCGTGTCCGGACCGACGAGGGCCTCTTCGGCATCGCGCAGCTCCACGCCGTCGGAGAGACCATCGCCGTCGGTGTCGGTGTCCAGCGGGTCGGTGCCGAACGACACGACCTCCTGTCCGTCGATCACGCCGTCACCGTCGGTGTCGGCGATGCTCGCGGCGGTCTCGCGGCCGGTCGTGGCGCCGTCGAGGTTGGTGTCCTCCACGCCGTCGTCAAGGCCGTCCTGGTCGCTGTCCAGAACGAGCGGGTCCGTGGTGGTGGACGGATCCGCATCCGGGACGAACACGTCGATGTCGGTGTCCGCGCCGACGCTGTCGACGCCCAGACCGACCTCCTGCCCGTCGGTGAGTCCGTCGCCGTCGGTGTCGAGCAGGACGGGATCGGTGCCGAGCAGGGACTCCTCGCCGTCGGTGAGGCCGTCATCGTCGGTGTCGGCGTCGAGCGGGTCGGTGCCGAGGAGGGACTCCTCGCCGTCGGTGAGGCCGTCATCGTCGGTGTCGGCGTCGAGCGGGTCGGTGCCGTCGAGGGCCTCCTGCGCATCGGAGATGCCGTCCCCGTCGGAGTCCTCGACGGTGGGGTCGGTCCCCGCGCCCGCTTCGTCGCCGTCGGTCACGCCGTCGTTGTCCGTGTCGGTGTCGCGCGGGTCGGTGCCGCGCGCGGCCTCCTCCGCGTCGCTCAGGCCGTCCCCGTCGGTGTCGACGAGGTTCGGGTCGGTCTCGTCGCTGTCGACCAGGCCGTCGCGGTTGACGTCCTCGTCGCTGTCGGAGAGGGAGTCCCCGTCCGTGTCGGTCGCGAGGGGATCCGTCGTCGTCATCGGATCCGCGTCCGCGACGAACAGCCCGAGGTCGGTGTCGGCCCCCACGGTATCGACGGTGCGGCCCGCCTCCTGACCATCGGTGAGCCCGTCGCCGTCGGTGTCGACCACGAGTCCGTCGGTGCCGCCGTCGACCTCCTCGCCGTCGGTGAGCCCGTCGTCGTCGGAGTCCGCGTCGAGCGGCTCGGTGCCCATGGTGACCTCGTCGCCGTCGGACACGCCGTCGTCGTCGGAGTCCGCATCGGTCGGGTCGGTGCCGAGGGCAGCCTCCTCCGCGTCGGAGAGGCCGTCCGCGTCCGAATCGGACGCCGTCGGATTGGTGCCCGCGTCGACTTCCGCATCATCCGTGACGCCGTCGTCGTCGGAGTCCGTGTCGCGCGGGTCGGTGCCCAGCGTGGCCTCGTCGGCGTCGCTCAGACCGTCGCCGTCGGTGTCGACGAGGTTCGGATCGGTCTCGTCGCTGTCGACGAGGCCGTCGTGGTCGGCGTCCTCCGCCCCGTCGAGGAGCGTGTCGCCGTCCGAGTCCGTGGCGAGCGGATCCGTCGTGGTGGTCGGGTCGGCGTCCGCGACGAACACGGCGGGATCGGTGTCCGCGCCGACGTCGTCGAGGCTGCGGCCGGCCTCCTGCCCGTCGGTGAGCCCGTCGCCGTCGGTGTCCACCCGGAGCAGGTCCGTGGCGCGCACGGCCTCCTCCCCGTCGGTGAGTCCGTCATCGTCGGAGTCCGCATCGGTCGGGTCGGAGCCGCGGTCGCGCTCCTGCGCATCGGTCAGGCCGTCGCCATCGGTGTCGTCCGCGCGCGGGTCCGTGCCCGAGGTCGCCTCCGAGCCGTCGGTGATGCCGTCGTCGTCGGAGTCGGTGTCGCGCGGGTCCGTCCCGAGCGCCAGCTCGTCGGCGTCGCTCAGGCCGTCGCCGTCGGTGTCGACGACGTTCGGGTCGGTCTCGGTCGCGTCGACGTTGCCGTCGTGGTTCGCGTCCTCCTCACCATCCTCGAGCGTGTCCCCGTCGGTGTCGGTGTCGAGCGGATCGGTCGAGCTGGTCGGGTCGGCGTCGGCGAGGAACGTCGCGGGATCCGTGTCGGGACCGACGAGGTCCGCGGTACGGGCCGTCTCCTGGCCGTCGGTGAGTCCGTCGCCGTCGGTGTCGACGATGAGCGGGTCGGTGCCGAGCGCGGCTTCCTGGCCTTCCGTGAGACCGTCATCATCGGTGTCGGCATCCATCGGATCCGTCCCGTCGTCCGTTTCCTGTGCGTCGGTCACGCCGTCGCTGTCGGAGTCGGGATTGCGGGGGTCGGTGCCGGAGGCGTCCTCCTCGCCGTCGGAGATGCCGTCGTCGTCGGAGTCGACGTCGAGCGGGTCGGTGCCGAGCGTGGCCTCCTGGCCGTCGGTCAGGCCGTCGCCGTCGGTGTCGGCCCGCGTGGCGTCCGTCTCGCCGGGGTCGCGGATGCCGTCCTGGTCGGCATCCTCGATGCCGTCGGCGATGCCGTCGTCGTCGGTGTCGGTGTCCCGCGGGTCGGTCCCGAGCGCCCGCTCCTCGCCGTCGGTCAGGCCGTCGCCGTCGGTGTCGGGGTTCGTCGGGTCGGTGCCGTCGAGCACCTCCTGCGCGTCCATCACGCGGTCGCCGTCGGTGTCCTGCGCGGTGGCGTCCGTCTCGCCTGCATCGAGCACGCCGTTGCGGTTGGCGTCCTCGACCCCGTCGAGCAGCAGGTCGTTGTCGGTGTCCATGTCCCGCGGGTCCGACTCGCCCGGGTCGACCATGCCGTCCTGGTCGGCATCTTCGACGCCGTCGGGGATGAAGTCGCGGTCGGTGTCGGTGTCGAGGGCGTCCGTCTCGCCGGGGTCGCGGACGCCGTCCTGGTCGGCGTCTTCGATGCCGTCGGACAGGCCGTCGCCGTCGGTGTCGACGACGAGCGGGTCGGTGCCGAGGGTGTCCTCCGCGCCGTCGGTCAAGCCGTCGCCGTCGGTGTCGGTGTCGAGCGCGTCGGTCTCGCCGGGGTCGCGGACGCCGTCCTGGTCGGCATCCTCGATGCCGTCGGAGAGCCCGTCGCCGTCGGTGTCGAGCTGGAGTGGGTCGGTGCCGAGGGTGTCCTCCTCGCCGTCGGTCAGGCCGTCGCCGTCGGTGTCGGCGACGAGGGCGTCGGTCTCGCCGGGGTCGCGCACGCCGTTGTGGTCGGCGTCCTCGATGCCGTCGGACAGGCCGTCGCCGTCGGTGTCGACGACGAGCGGGTCGGTGCCGAGGGTGTCCTCCGCGCCGTCGGAGA
>JACCDP010370558.1_pt1 | contig 12165 bp, 12 predicted proteins | sample 7445841 | NCBI WGS metagenome assembly JACCDP01 (sample SAMN15323441, study PRJNA562643) | freshwater metagenome | isolation source: river surface water | place: USA:Blue River Watershed | collected 2017-08-17
ATGAACGAGCTGGCTGCATTGAATGCGATCAGTGAAATGCCGGGCTGTGAAGATGCGACACCGGATACTGCCGAAGCGGTACTCGAAGAGAACGCGAAGTTCTGCGCCGAGGTACTGGCGCCATTGAACTGGACCGGCGATCAGCAGCCTAGTGTTTGGCGCGATGGTGAAGTCAGTACTACGCCCGGATTCAAACAAGCATTTCGTAGCTTCGTTGAGGCCGGCTGGCAAGGGCTGCAGCATCCACAGGCGTTCGGTGGTCAAGGCCTGCCTAAGCTGCTTGGCACACCGTGCGCCGAGATGGTGAACGCTGCCAATCTGTCCTTCGCACTATGCCCCTTGCTGACCGATGGCGCGATCGAGGCGCTGATGACGGCGGGCAGCGAAGCCCAGCAGCAGATGTACATCCCGAAAATGGTGTCGGGTGAATGGACCGGCACCATGAACCTCACCGAACCGCAAGCCGGCTCTGATCTTGCGTTGGTGCGTACACGTGCACTGCCGAATGGTGACGGTAGCTACAAGGTATTCGGTACCAAGATTTACATCACGTTCGGCGAGCACGACATGGCCGAAAATATTATTCACTTAGTGTTGGCACGTACACCGGACGCTCCCGAGGGCGTGAAAGGTATTTCGCTCTTCATCGTGCCGAAATTTCTGGTCAACGCCGACGGCTCCTTGGGTGCGCGCAATGATGTGCACTGCGTATCGATCGAGCACAAACTCGGCATCAAAGCCAGCCCGACTGCAGTGCTGCAGTATGGTGATAACGGTGGAGCTATCGGTTATCTGGTCGGCCAGGAAAATCGCGGCCTTGAGTACATGTTCATCATGATGAATGCCGCGCGTTTTGGCGTTGGTATGCAGGGCATTGCACTGGCTGATCGCGCTTACCAAAAGGCGACGCAGTACGCGAAAGACCGCTTGCAGTCACGTGATCTGGCAGGTTCGTCGGGTGCGGTGGCCATCATTCATCATCCGGATGTACGTCGGATGCTGATGAGCATGCGTGCGCAGACCGAGGCCGCACGCGCACTGGCCTACGTCACAGCTGCAGCTTTCGACGCTGCGCATTACCACCCGGATGAGGCTACTAAAAAAGCGAATCTGACTTTCTACGAGTTCATGGTGCCGATCGTGAAGGGCTGGTCTACCGAGATGTCGGTGGATGTTGCATCGACCGGCGTACAGGTACACGGTGGTATGGGCTTCATCGAAGAAACCGGCGCCGCCCAGTACTACCGCGACGCGCGGATTCTGACGATCTACGAGGGCACCACCGCGATTCAGGCAAACGACCTGATTGGTCGCAAGACCGTGCGTGATGGCGGTGCTGTAGCCAAAAGCATCATTAATCAAGTGCGAGCAACCGTCGCTGAATTGAACAAGACGGATCACGCCGATCTGCATGCGATTGCGCGCCGCTTGTCTGCTGCGGCTGATGCGATGGAGCAGGTAGTTGATTACATGGTCGCCAACGTCAAGGCAGACATCAAAGCCGTGTTCGCCGGCAGCGTGCCCTACTTAAAAATGGCAGGCGTCGTGCTCGGTGGCTGGCAAATGGCGCGCGCTGCGCTGGTGTCGCAGCAGAAGTTGGCTGCCGGCGGCGGTGACGCGGCATTTTTCAAGACCAAGATCGCAACCGCGCGCTTCTTTGCAGATCATTACGTGGCGACGGCGGGTGCTTCGCGTGACGCGATTGTCGAGGGTAGTGCGGGTGTGATGGCGCTGGAAGTCGAGGCGTTCTGAATAGGGCGTTCCAAAAAAGCAATCAATCGGAAGTTCCCCGTCCGCTGTTTCGTGCCCGTTTTGGGCCGCAGGCTTGTCAAAATAAGTATTTTCCAGACGTGCGATGCGCAGGCCGGGGTGTTGGCGAAGCCAGGAGGACCTGCTTTCTTGGTCCAAGCGCCTGAAACCGGCTATAATCTCGCTCTTTTTCCCAGCCAGTACCCATTTTTCGAGAACATCATGGTCGTAATTCGTCTATCCCGCGGCGGCTCCAAAAAGCGTCCGTTTTACAACATCGTTGCTACCGATTCGCGCAACCGTCGCGATGGCCGCTTCATTGAGCGTATCGGTTTCTACAACCCGATCGCCTCCGGCGCAGCCGTTGGTTTCAACATCAATCAAGACCGTCTCGCCCACTGGCAAGGCGTTGGCGCGCAGCTGTCTCCGACCGTTGAGCGTCTGGTGAAGTCGTCAGGCAAGAAAGCAGCCTGATTTGACCGCTGGCAGCAGCTCGGGGCTTGTGATCCCCGATGATCTGGTGCTGGTGGCGCATGTATCGGGTGCATTTGGCATTGCAGGCTGGGTCAGGCTGAAGCCCTACTCCGCCGAAGCAAGCGCACTAACTTCTGCAAAGACTTGGTGGTTGGACAAACCCGCGTTGCATGATGTTGAAGTGATGCAGGTGCGGGCCCAGGGTGAAGACGTTGTTGCTCACCTGATGGGAATTGAGAGTCGCGACGCTGCGGAAAATCTTCGCGGTGCAACGGTGCAAATCCGGCGCTCACACTTTCCGCCGCTGGGCGAAGAAGAGTTTTATTGGGTCGATCTCATCGGCCACAGCGTCGTCAACCTCGCTGGTGAGTCCTTGGGTGAGGTGGTTGGTCTGATCGACAACGGCGCGCATCCGATCTTGCGGGTTCAGCCACCACCGGTGGGTGAAAAAGCGGCGCAGGAGTTGTTGATCCCGTTCGTGGACCACTTCGTGAGTAAAGTGGATCAGTTGAACCGCCAAATGACGGTCGACTGGGAAAAAGATTACTGATCGCGCTAGCGAACAGGGGGAGTGATGGAGTTCGATGTTGTGACACTCTTCCCCGAGATGTTCGATGCATTAACAATGCACGGCATCACGCGTCGCGCGTTCGAGCAGCAACAAGTGGGGCTGCATTTGTGGAATCCGCGAGATTTCACCAGTGACAAGCACCGCACGGTAGACGATCGGCCGTATGGCGGCGGACCCGGCATGGTGATGATGGCGGCGCCACTTGAGGCCGCGATCACAGCAGCAAAAGCAAGACAGCAGCAAGCCGGCATCCCGGCGCCCCGCACGATTTACTTGTCGCCGCAGGGCGCGCCATTAAATCACCGCAAGGTGAAACAGTTGGCGGATGAGCCGGGACTGGTGCTGTTATGTGGTCGGTATGAGGCGGTAGACCAGCGATTAATCGATAGCTGTGTCGATGAAGAAATTAGCCTCGGTGATTTTGTGCTGTCGGGTGGCGAGTTGCCGGCGATGGCGCTGATGGATGCAGTGATTCGACTGCTGCCGGGCGTGCTGAATGATGATGCCTCAGCAGTCGAAGACAGCTTCGTTAATGGGCTGTTGGATTGTCCGCATTACACCCGGCCCGAAGTGTACGAAGGTGAGCCGGTACCCGCGGTGTTGCTCGGTGGGCATCATGCGGAGATCGCGAAATGGCGGCGCGAGCAATCACTGAAAGAGACATTGCGCAAGCGGCCCGAATTAATTGTCGCAGCGCGCGAGCAAGGTTTGTTAAGCAAGGCGGATGAAGCCCTGCTAAAGAAGCTGCAGTAGCGGTAAAGATAAAAGTAGCAGTCGTAGTTGTAGCAAAACGTAGCAGGTCGTAGTCCCGGGTGTTAGCCCGATTTTGTTAAACCCCATCCTCTACCGGGCATGCAGTTCAGTAGAGTGCCTCACAAAGCGTCGATAACAAGGCGTGCTTGCGCAGACGTGCTGTCTGTACGGCAAGCTACCGCAACGTAGTCAGTGGCGTTTTGTGAGGCACTCTTGCGCCGGCAAGATGGTTTAGGAGATAAGTCAATGGATCTGATCCAGCAACTTGAACAGGAAGAGATTGCCCGTCTCGGCAAGACGATTCCTGAATTCGCACCCGGCGATACCGTCGTGGTCAATGTGAACGTGGTCGAAGGTAACCGCAAGCGCGTGCAGGCCTATGAAGGCGTCGTGATCTCGCGTCGTAACCGCGGCCTGAATTCGAATTTCATCGTGCGTAAAATGTCCTCGGGTGAGGGTGTTGAGCGTACCTTCCAGTTGTACTCACCGTTGATTGCCTCGATCGAGGTGAAGCGTCGCGGTGATGTGCGCCGTGCGAAGCTTTACTACCTGCGTGGACGCTCCGGTAAGTCGGCGCGTATCCGCGAGAAGCTGCCAGCCCGCAAGGCGGCAGTGGCTGCGGAGTAAGTCACGCTGCGCTAACGAGAAGGGCACCCAGCGTGCCCTTTTTTCTTTTGAAGTCTCCGATGACGCCTTAGGCGAACGGCGTTGGCAGGATGCGATGAGCCGAATTTCTTTTGACCCGGCAGAAGCAAAGATAGACGCCATCGGCAACGAGCCAGCGCTCGCTGACATGCGTCTGATGCCTGACTGGTTGCGTCAGCGTTTCGCCCAACCGGCAGCTTGGACGCCGGAGTTCGTCACCGAGCCTGCGCTGACGGCTGACACGCGTACGCCGGTACCGGCGGCGGTGCTCGTACCGATGGTGGTGCGGGCCGATCAGATCCATCTGCTGCTCACACTGCGCACCGCCCATCTGAATGATCATGCCGGACAGATCAGCTTCCCGGGCGGCCGGGTTGATGCGGAGGATACCGATGCGACCGAAACTGCCCTTCGCGAGACTGAAGAAGAGATCGGTTTGGCGCGTCGTCATATCGAGGTGATCGGTTGCCTGCCGGATTACCAGACCGGCACAGGATTCCGGGTGACGCCGGTCGCAGCGCTGGTGCACCCTCCCTTTGAGCTGCAAGCCGATAGCTTCGAGGTGGCCGAAATTTTTGAAGTGCCGCTGGCGTTTCTAATGAATGGTGCCAACCACCAGCGCCGTAGTGCCGTGCTCCCCAGCCGCCCCGAGCGCCGCAGCTTCTACACCATGCCTTATGAGCGCTACTTCATTTGGGGCGCAACGGCGGCGATGCTGCGTAATCTTTACCACTTCCTCCGCGCCGACTAAGCTGCTGTATCAAACGGCCGTTGGCGTTGTTGGTCGCGCATTGCCTTATATTTCGAACTGTCTGCGGCCCCCACACCGAGTCAGCGAAGCTTTGATAAATCGGCTACAGGGTCGGTGGCATGAAAAGTTAGCGGCATCGCGCTACCTGTTAAGCTAATACCTCGCGCACATTTTTCTGCTTCCCCGCCATGACCCTGTTCTCCATCCTGATTGCACTGGTGCTGGAACAATTTCGGCCGCTGCGCAGGGATAACGTGATTTATGGCTGGGTCAGTGCGTTAGCAGCCCGCGTCGAGCACAGTTTCAACGCTGGCCGAGCCGAGCACGGTCGTCTGGGTTGGATCGTGATGGTGTCGCTGCTGGTACTGCCGACGCTGCTGATCTACTGGCTGCTAGGGGCGTTTAGCGTCATCGCTCAGCTGGTCTGGACCGTGCTGATTGTCTATCTCACGCTCGGCTTCCGACACTACAGCCATTATTTTTCCGCCATACAAATCGCGCTGAACGAAAGCAATGTGCCTGAGGCGCGTCGGCTGCTGGCCGAGTGGACACGCGCCGATACCAGCGAGATGGATGCCACTGAAATTGTCCGCATTGCAGTCGAGCGTGCGCTGATGACCACGCATCATCATGTATTCGGCGTGTTCTTTTGGCTGTTGCTACCGATCGGGCCCGCCGGGGCGGTTTTATACCGCGTCGCCGAGTACCTCTCGCGAGGCTGGAATGAGCCCGATCATTTAAAAGGCGAGCCTTTTGGTGTTTTCGCGCGGCGGATATTTCAGCTGATCGACTGGGTACCGGCGCGCCTGACGGCCATTGCCTTTGCCATCGTCGGCAATTTTGAGGACGCGGTCTACGCGTGGCGTAACTTCGCGCATCGCTGGCGCAATGAGTCGGAGGGCATCATCCTGGCCTCGGGTAGCGGCGCGATGGGTGTACGGCTGGGCACACCGGCAGAGTACGCGCCCGACATGCCCGGCGTTGATATCGCAGCACTCGATTCCAATCCCGATATTGAAATTCTGCCGGGCGATGAGCCATCGCTGCGTGCGCTACAAAGTACGGTCGGGCTAATCTGGCGTGCACTATTGCTCTGGATTTTATTGTTATTGATGGTCTCGGTCGCCAACTGGCTCGGCTAATTTGCACAAAATCAGCAACCGTGTTCCGTGGCGACGCTGATACGGTGATTACCGACAGCCTTGTTGTATATACCGTCCGACAGGTCATATTTTCCTAGGTGCGCTTTGCGTGGGCCGCGGGGTCCGATAAGATAGTGCCTTACCTACCCCCTCCCGATGTTCAGCGCTGCTTCAGATTCCACCGTCCCGGTCACTGATTTCATTATTCAGGGTCAGACCAGTGCAGGTCGCCCTTTCCGCCCCAGCGACTGGGCGGATCGTCTGTGCGGCATCATGGGCCGTTTCCACCCTGATCAGGCCGGCAGCATGGATCGTCATCTACGTTACTCGCCGTATGTCACGCCAGCCCTGATCGAGGGCGTACGTTCAGTCTTGGTCGATCATCGGCTACACGCGCTTGAGCCACTGGCTTATTTTTTTCTGCGTGATTTTGCCCGTGACAACGACCTGCGCGTAATCGAAGCCTGTGTTCTTCCTGCGACGTATCAGGCAGGCGTCTAAGTTTCGCAGATGCAATAATCATTTCGATTACCGACTTATCTCTTTAAATTGTTAGTGTCGCTGCTAACTTTTGCAGACGGAATTTTCGGACTTATGCAATCTGTGTAAGTTAAATCCGAGTTTCACCTAACGTCTGAGTGTGCGATGACCGACGATTCCTTACAGGCCGGTTTCAGCCTCGTCGAGTTGATGGTCGCGCTTGCTATCGCTGCCTTTATCGCTGCATTTGCTGTTCCCAGCTACCGAGATCATGCGCTGCGCGGCCAATTGCCGGAGATGAGTAGTGCTTTGCAGCTGGGTGCACTACGTCTCGAGCAGTACTACCAAGACTTTCGTAGCTATCGTAACGTCGATTCCTGTGGCATCACACTCCCTGGTAGCGACCGCTTCGTATTGCGCTGTACATCACCCGACGACGGACAATCTTTTCTGCTCACCGCTAGGGGTAGTGGTGCACTTACAGATTTTGCCTATACCATTGATCACCTGGGTCAAACCCGTACCATCGCATTACCACCCACCTGGGGCCCGGCGCCACGTGATTGCTGGATCTTGAAGCGGGGTGCAACATGTTGAGCGCTTACTCGCCTAAGCGCGCGTTCGGCTTAACAATGACCGAGTTAATGATCGTGCTCGCGCTCAGTTCTATCGTGCTCGCTATCGGCGCGCCCGCCATGGGTCAGTGGGTGCGAGCTATCGAAGTGCGTTCAAGTGCTGCTTCACTCATCGCTGCATTACACGCCGCACGTAGCGAAGCACTCACGCGTAACGCCACTGTTCGTTTACAGTTGCCCGATGTGCTCGGTCGACCTGGGTGGCAGCTTTCCTGTGTTCAGACTTCGGCCCGATGCCCTGCGCTAATACGGCAACAGGCTATCGATACCTCTACAGCGGTACGTTGGGGTGCAACGAGCTTAGCCCAAATGCCATCGTTTGATACGCCGATTGCAGCGGGTAATACCCTACCTGCCAGTATTCGTTTCGATGCCAGCGGTGCCGTACCCGGTATTGCGGTAGGTGACGATATAGCGCGTATTGATATCACCTACAGTGGCGGAAAAAATGACCAGCGGATGGTCGTACTGATTGCGCCGCAGGGTATGGTGCGGCTCTGTCAGCCGATGGTAAGTGCGGGCCATCCGCAGCACTGTCATTGATCAGCGATGGCAATTGTCAGGGTTTCGCGCCGTACAGCGGGTAGCGCATTGATCGAAAGTCTGATCTCGCTACTAGTATTTTCCATTGGACTGCTTTCCTTGCTGGCACTGTTGACTGCCACGCTCAAGGAAAGTGATAACGCACGCTACCGTAGCGAGGCCAGTTTGCTTGCTTCTGACCTAGTGAGCCGGATGTGGTCGGGTGAACGTTCGCTAACCGCATTGCAGCAGCGTTTCGATCTGCAAGCAAATGAGTATCAGCAATGGCTGCAGCGGGTTCAGTCTGCACTGCCGGGTATCAGCACGACGCGAAATGCGCCACAGCTACTGATCGACGATCAGCGTCAAATCACGCTTACACTGTATTGGCAAGCACCCTCTGATACGGAGCGGCATCAGCTCGTCACGGTGACACGACTGACGGATTAGCGGATGCCTCGCTACACAAGTGCGCATGCGCAGGGTATCAGCCTGGTCGATCTGATGGTCGGATTATCGATAGGGATGATCGCGACCTTGATTGTATTGAATGTGATGGTGATGTTCGATGCACGCCGACGTACGACGGCAGGCAGTACAGACGCACAAATTCATGGAACGTTCGCTGGGGGCTGGCTGGCGCGTGAGCTCCGCATCGCGGGTCACGGTCTTGGCCCATTGAGTGCGCTTGGCTGCACGGTGCACCGCGCGCCCGTTGGTACTACCGATACCAGCTTCGTTCTTGCACCACTGATGATCACGAATGGTACGGCAGGTGCACCCGATACACTGACCATACTCGCCGCTGGCGAGCAGGCATTACCCGCATCGCGCCTGATCTCGCCCTATACCATGGGCGGTGATCTAATCACTCTCGACAGTACATTAGGTATTGCCAATGGCTCGCAGTTGTTACTGCACGAGAGCGGTAATCCGGATTGCCCATTGGTCAGAGTAGCAGCGGTCAGTACCGGCGGTTATACCGTACAGCCAACGGTAGTGAGTGGTCTACTCAGCGGCAGTGTATTTGGAAAAGATAGTTCGGCTATCAATCTCGGCGCGCTACGCTATCGACGATATTCGGTCGACACTACACATCAACTCAGACTCGAGAGCTTTGATCCCGTACTGGGTACGTGGATCACCTCGACCCAGGCTGACGGGGTCGTCAATCTGCAGCTGCAATACGGGTTTGATACACGTAGCGGTAGTCAGCCATCACCACAGGTCACGTCTTGGCGCGACATGATGATCGATGCCGATGGTGATGGCATCGTTGCCGATTCCGGCGACTGGCAACGCGTGCTCGCCGTACGCTTTGCCGTGGTCATCCGTAGCCCGCAGCGTAGGGAACAAGGCTGCGACGCAACCGCTCCAACCTGGCTGGCCGGGGATGCGACTGGTGCATTGGTACCCACCGAGATTCGGCTCGATCATCTCGATCAGTGGCGTTGCTGGCGCTACCGCGTCTTACAGACAGAAGTACCGTTACGTAATCAACTCTGGGCAGAGCTGTGACAGCGCGGCCCGTGCATCCTCATTGCCATGGTGCTGGGCTGGTGGTTGCACTCGTCGTGTTGGTGGTGATGAGTTTGGGTGCATTGGCGCTGGTTCGTGCCGTGGCTACCGGATTGCTCGTGGCGGGCAACTTCAGTTTTCGTCAGGCGGCCGTATTGGCCGCGGAGTCCGGTAGTGAAGCCGCAATCGACTGGCTGTCTGCACGGGCAGCAAGTACCGAGCTTTTTTCCGATCAGGCTGCGGCTGGCTACTACGCCAGTCTGCCCAGTGGTCTCAGCCTCAGCGGCCGCACCGATACCGATACCCGCGCTTACATCGACTGGGATGATGATCAATGCGCGGGCCGCAGTACGACGACCTGCTTGAGCGCCTCACCTGCAATGCCAATTGATGCAGCGGGTAATCGCGTGCGTTATGTCGTTCACCGATTATGTCGCACCAACGGCCGTCCCGATGCGGCTGCCAATAGCTGCCTACTGTTTCGCTCGACGCAGGGCGCAAGTAGTAATCGAGGCCAGCTCAGCTATGGCGCATCAAAACGCTTTGATGCTTCCGATACTGTTTATTTCCGTATTACTGTTTACGTGCGGGGTCCGCGTAATACCACCGCTTTTGTTCAGACCTTGGTGCATTACTGAAGGAATATTGAATGCGATTACGCCTACATTCAAAAGTTTTTTTGATTAGCTTTCTGATGATGGTGATGTCGCCCGGCTTCGCACTGACCGATCTTGCACAAGCACCGATCAATTTCTTACTATCCACACCGGTCAAGCCTAATATCTTTTTTATTCTTGATGACTCCGGCAGCATGCAGTCGAGTTTTTTGGGCGACGAGGTGGTTATACGGCAATATCAAAACACAGTAGGCTATCGCGCCAGTGTGTGCAATAAGATTTACTACAACCCCGAGGTCAACTACCCGGTCCCGGTGCGTGCGACAGGTGCTGAGTATCCACAGCAAAATTTTTCTGCTGCTTCCTACGATGGCTTTCGTCCCGGGGCGGTGACAGTCAATCTTTCCGATAGCTTCATGGCCTGGCGCTCTGCGTCTAGCAGACCGACGGTACCGTCCAATACCGCGGGCATTATCTACAGCCCCGATTGCACATCATCGGGGGGCGGCTGCACTTCAAACGACAACGGCTTACCCAATCGACCTGAGCCAGCGTACTACTTTGTTTACAAAGGAAACAAAGCCGAGCGGTTAGGTGACGGTTCTGCAGAAGATCATTGTCGTGATACGCGATTCGACGCGGGCGCGACTGGACGCAATAACTGGCGCAAGGTCATCGTTAGTCGATCATCCGGTCCCGGACGTAGCGATGAGACGACTAATTTTGCAAATTGGTTTAGCTATCACCGTACACGCTTACTGACGATGAAGACAGCCGTTGGACGCGCACTCAGTCAGCTTGATGCCAACTATCGCGTTGGCTATTCAACGATCAGTGAATCCGGCGTTAGCGCAAGCAGTGATAATTTTCTGCGCATCGACGACTTCAGTAATGAGCACCGAAGAAATTTTTACGAAAAACTATACGCAGCACGTCCTATGGGCGGCACACCCTTGCGTGCAGCGCTGGCCAAGGCAGGAAGAATTTATGCAGGTCGGCTACTGACTGGTAGTAATGATCCGGTACAGTATTCCTGCCAACAAAACACTACGATCTTATCAACCGATGGCTACTGGGGTACTCAGAATGAATCAGGTAGCTACGGTCCAAAGCAAATCGATGGCGTGACCGATGTCGGCAATCCGGATGCGCGACTGCCACGCCCCATGTTCGATGGCGGCGCAAGTCGTACCAGCAATACGTTGGCCGACGTTGCGGCATGGTATTTCGAGAATGACTTACGCACCCCGGCACTTGGAAACTGCGGCGTTAGCGATAAGCTTTGTGAGAATAATGTCCCGCAGGTACCCGGACGTCGCAGCGGTGTGCATCAGCACATGGTCACGCATACGCTCGGCCTTGGTGCTGACGGCACCTTACGTTATCGAGAAGACTATGACACAGCAAGCAATGGTGATTTTCAAGAGATTGTTCGTGGCTCTAAAAATTGGCCCGACCCCATCACGGCAACCGGCGCTGAACGAATCGATGATTTATGGCATGCAGCCGTCAACGGTGGCGGACGCTATTTTAGTGCGCGTAGCCCGGAGTCATTAGTGCGTGCACTCTCCACCACACTATCGACGGTGCGCGCTGCAAGTGGTGCGGCGGCGGCATCCGCCACCAGCAGCCAGGAGCCTGCGGAAGGCGATAATCTTCTGTTCTCAAGTCGTTATCGCAGCGTGTATTGGGATGGTGAGCTTGAAGCGCGGCGTATCTCGCTTGCTGACGGCAGTTTGGCATCCCAAATTGAATGGTCTGCATCGGTTCAACTTCGGCAGCGCGTTGCTGCGGTACGTGATGACCGTACGATCTATATACCCTCGAGCACAGATATCTATGGTCTGAAAGAGTTTCGGTGGCAGCTCTTGAGTACCAATGAACGTCAGCTATTCAGTGGTTGCGATGCGCCGCCCGCCCGACGGTGGCAGCAGTGTATGCAACTCAGCGATACGTCGCGTACGCAAGCCGGCGGTGCAAATCTGGTGGATTATTTGCGTGGCCAGTCTCAGTTCGAAGATAAGCCCGAGAATAGAGTCCGCTTATTCCGCAAGCGTGAGCAGGTCTTGGGTGCGCCAATCAATGCGCAACCCGTATTTGTGGGAGCACCTGCATTTCGATACGCTGATCTCAACTATGGCGAGTATCGCGACCGTATCGCTACCAATCGTTCTGCGGCGGTGTATCTCGCAGCTAACGATGGCATGCTGCACGCATTCGATGCAGCAACCGGTCGTGAACGATGGGCATTCATCCCGAGTGGCGTATTACCTGAGCTATGGCGTGTTGCCGATAACGCGTTTGCCAA
>JACCDP010509532.1_pt1 | contig 12160 bp, 6 predicted proteins | sample 7445841 | NCBI WGS metagenome assembly JACCDP01 (sample SAMN15323441, study PRJNA562643) | freshwater metagenome | isolation source: river surface water | place: USA:Blue River Watershed | collected 2017-08-17
CGTCGCGCGCGGCCTCGAGACGCGAACGCGCCGCATGGGGACGTCCTGCGTCGAGTTCCGCGATCGCCACGAAGGCGTCGAACTCCCTGAGGAGGCTCAACGCGAACGGGCGCTCCGCGCGGATCTGTCGCTCGAGGTCCGTGTACCGCGCGAGGGCGTCGCCCGACGCATCGTGGGTGGCGAGGGCCGCGCGCATCCATCCCAGTTGGATGCGGTCCCGGCCGACGATTCCGGGGGTATCGTCCGGCGACGGCAGGTCGCGGCAGGCCTCCCGGTCCCCTTGGCGGTAACGCTCCCAGGCGCGCGCGATGGTCTGGTGGAGGGGCATCGTGAGGCGGTCCCTCAGATGCTCCGTCCACCTGTCACCGAACAGCGGTGCCAGCGCATCGCATGCGGGGACGCCGTCGTTCGCGACGACCAGCGTCCAGACGTCGTGACCGTCGAGCTCGCGCGCGAGGGCGCGACGCTTGACACCGATGCCGTCGATGCTGTCGAGGGTGCCGGGTGTCGTCCCGAGGCGGCCGCTCACGACGGGTGGCATGCGCGGTGGCGCGTGGAGCAGCAGGCTCACGGAGGCGATGAGGGCCGCGACCTCCAGACTGTCGCCGTCGACGGGGGGGCCTGCGCTCGGGTACGCCTCCACGTGCAGGGAGGGTGCCTCGGGCAAGCCTGCCGTCTCCCGCAGCCACCGCCCCACCCGTCGGCCGAGGTCGTTGGGGTCTCCGAGCGTGCGCGCGACGACGCGGGCGACGCCGCCTTCCGGCCATCCGGCGGTCGCCACGGGAAACCAGCAAAGTCCGACTCCCGCGATCGGGTTCACGTCGGGCAGGCCACCGTCCAGCACGTGCCGGGCCTTGTTCCTGTCCGCCGGATGTGCGTCGGGAAGAATCGCGCGGCAGGCGCGGGGTGCGATGGCCGTCCACCGGAACCATTCCTCGAACGTCACGTTGCCCCCTCGAACGGCGCTGTAGCGTGCGGCGGCGCGCATGCCTAGATACCGGTCACGGCATGCATCTCACCCCCGTCGACGTCGCCCCGATGATGCGCGGCTCCACGTTCCTGAGCGCGCGCCGGGCGCTCGCCTGCCTGTGGCGCATGGACGTGCTGCGCGAGTTCGCCGCCGGGGCGAGGGGGGTCGTGCGCGGCCGCGCCGGCTCGGCGCAGGAGGTGGAGGCGATGGTGTCCGACTCGCTCCAGCGTGCCGAGGACCACATCGAGCGCAACCTGGGCATCGCCAAGCCGGACGGGTTCGAGTCGCGCGCCGAGGTGTGCGCGTTCGTGCGCCGCTTCGGGCGTAGCCGGGCACAGGACATGCTCGCGACGCTCGACCGCCGCACGCGGCCGCTTCGCGCGCCTCCGCGGCTGGACGAGGATGCGCCGGACGCCGGCACGGACATGGATCGCCTCCCTGCACCAATGCCCGAGCCGTCCGTCGACGAGCCGTTGCTGGCGGCCGTACGCACCGTCGTGGAGGTCAACCTCGCGCCTGCCCGGGCCCTTGTGCTCGGCCTCCTCTACGTCCCGGACGTGGTGGACCTGGCGTGGCTGGAGCTTCACCGGGCGCGTCTTTCCCGCAGTCCCGACGAGACGTTGGCGCTCTGGCGCACGTGGTGGCGCGCCCACGACGTGGTCACGATGACGCGCGAGCAGGAGCGCCTCGAGCACCTCGCGTGGATCCTGCGCACGCGCCTCGACGGGGATTGGCGCGCGTGGGTCGCCGCCTCCCCGGAGCACGTGAGGGCCTGCGTGAACACGCTGCAGCGTGGGCGTGCCCGTGGCCTGCAGGACGCGCGGGATTTCCTCGCGTGAGCGGCGTGCTCGTTGTCCGAAGGGAGGCGCGGGTCGCGTCTGCCGAGCAGGTACCGGAGTCATGATGTCGTTCGATTCCCGCGGTTTCGTCCTCGCCCTGGCGAGGGAGCTGCAAGACCTTCACGCGGCGGCAGACGCGCTGGCGAACGCAGGAGCCCTCGACGGTGCCTCGCTCGCCCATCACCTGGGCGTCGCCGGTCTCCTGCCGAACGCGCTCGCGTCGCGCCGTTTCCTGGATGCCCTGGCGGTCCGCGGCGTGGACGCGCGAGAGGCCCTGCTGAGGGCGTACCGGGACGGCGCCACGTGGGTTCGTGCCCCGGCGTCCGGGACCTACGGGCGGCATCACGGGTACGAAGCGCACATACCGGGGTCCCTGCGCGAGCTCGGCCGCCACACCGCGCTTCCGCCGGGGTGGCGGGACGACTACCGCGAGCATCTCGACGACTGGCAGGACTACCTGGACGACATCGGTGACTCGCCCGACTACGATGATGTGGTGAACGCCTTCGCCGCCGTGGCGGAGCGCCTTCGGCTGGGCGACGATCACCCCGTGCGCGTCGCGGGCACGCGCCTTCCCACGATCTCGGACGCGGCGCTCGCTGCGATCGCACACACGCATGAGTCGGCCCGATTCAGCTTGATGGAGCGACTGCGGTCCAGGCTCCCCGCCGACCTCGATCGGGCGCTGGATGGCGGGGATGCGCGTCCGGTCGCGACCGTGGCCTATGCCTACTCCGGCGGTCCCCGCGCGTTGCCGATCGGGGACGACCTCTGGTTGGAACTCACGCCCGAGGGCGCGACCGCCTTGATCTGGTCGGGCGATGCGTCCGCTGCGCCCACCGTGTCGGACGCGCAGGGACACGCTCTCCCGGCAGTGCCATCGGAAGATTCGCTCGTGCGCTGGCCCATGGAGCGTGGAACGACCGTGAGCGCCGGCGATCTGCTGGTGGACCTCGATTTCCGTACCGTCGTCCGCATGCCCCGCGTGGAGCGCGAGCGCGTCGCCCGGGCGCGCGCGGATGCCGCCGTGGGGGCGCGGCTCCTCGTCGTCCACGGAACGGACGCCTCGACGCTGGCCCACGCGTGCCTGGGGATGCCGGCCGACGAGGTCGTGCTGCTGGCACCATCGGAGGAGGTCGCACGCGCCGCGGCGTTCGCGGTCGCGAAGGGCCTGCGGGACCTTCGGGTGTCCGCGTCGGTCGAGACGGATGTGGCGGCGGATCCGGAAGCGGTGGTGCTGCGTGCGGAGGCGGCCGTGGCGCGATGCGGGGACATCCGACCCGCGGATGTGGTCCTCGAGGTCGGCGGGACGGATGTCGAAACGTCGGCGCTCCTGGGTGGCCTTGCGGGAGTGCGGGGCTATCGCCTCAGCATCTCGGATCCCGAGTGTGCCGTGCCGCCGCGGACCCATCTCTCGCCGCGTCACCTGGTCCCGGAAGACCCGCGGCCCCTCGCGTATGCCCTGTTCGCCGGTGGCGCGCTGCCGGAGGCCATGGACGCGCTGGACCACGCCGTCGAGGCAGGCTTTGCCGACGGTGCCCTGCTCGGTCTCCGCGAGGTGGGAGCGTACCTCCTCGCCCGTGCGGTCGACGAGGAGACGGAACTCGATCCGGTGCTCGACGCCGTTCCTTCCCGGTTGCGCAGTGAGGTCGGGACGGTTCTGCGCGCGCTCGGTCCACGTCCGGACCGTGAGGCGGTCATGGAGGCGGCCGCGCGCGTGGCGACCGTGTGGCAACCCCTGTCGGGAGTGAGCTGATGTCGTACAGGCCGTACGCCGGGAACCGCGACTGGCGAAAGCCCGCCCGTCCCCCGGTCCTTCAGGGCGGGACGCAGGGCACATGGTTGCAGGCCTTGAGCCTCGCGGAGGCGACAAGCATGCGTCCCGAGCGCGGCCACGTGGCGCGCGTGGTCCCCGTGGCCGGCACACCGCGGGCCACCCTCCAGCTCACCGATCGCTTCGGCCAGGTGATGCCCAGGGAGGAATGGGAGGATTGCATCATCGAGGAGGACGCGGTGGCCGGCAGCGAGCCGCGCTGGCGTGCCGAGGTGGTGCTGGCGAACTCCTCCTCGAAGGAGGTCGTCATCGAGTTCGATGACGGCCGCACCGCCCTGCCCGCGCAGGGTCACGCGTACCGCATCTGGCCTGCGAACTTCTGGAAGTCGGTGGGCAAGTGGGTCGCCGAGGCCGTGGTGCCCGGCGACACCGATCTGCTCGCCGAGGTCCGAGGTCGCTTCAAGCGGAGCCAGGCGGCCGAGCCGGACGTTCCGCCCCTGGTGGTCGGGGGTACCGCACCGCGGCCGGGGCAGGCGCGCGCCATGGAACTCGCGCGACGCGACGTCTCCGTGGTGTGGGGGCCTCCGGGCACCGGAAAGACTTGGACGCTCGGCAAGATCATCGCCGGTCACGTCGCCGCGGGGCGTCGCGTGCTCGCCGTCGCGCCGACCCGTATCGCCGCGGACACGCTCCTGCTTTCCGTGGATGATGCCGTGACAGAGCTCCGTGGTGCGCCGGCCGCCCCGGGCGAGCTGCTGCGATGCCAGGCACCCGAACTGGAGGGGCTCAAGGAGCGTCGTCACCTGATGGTGTACGACGACGCCATCCGGGACGGGATCCGGCGTCGCAATCACCACCGCGAGGCCCAACGCGCCTACGAGGAGACGGCGCGGCAGGTGGCCGGTGACGAGCGCGCGAGCCTGATGGCGTCCGCCGCCATGGAGCGTCAGGCCGCAGCGGCCGCGAAGGCGTCGTTGGACGGAAAGCTCGCGAAGCTCGTGGCGGACGCCAACGTGGTCGCGTGCACCCTTCAGCAGTGGTTCAGCAGCCCGACCGTCGGAGGGAAGGCCGTGGACGTGATCGTCCTCGACGAGGCCTCCATGGTCCCGGTCGCCAAGGGCCTTCCGCTCTTGCTCGGCCGCCCACGGGTCGTGGTCGCGGGCGACTTTCGACAGCTCGCCCCGATCGACCCGACCGATCATTTCGGGGATTCCGGGGCGCCTGACTGGCTCCAGAAGGACCTGTTCGGGCTCCTGGGCGTGGACACCGACGAGGGCGGCGTCCGGAGCAATCCCGCGAGCACGGGGTTGGCCTTGCTCGATCAGCAGTCGCGCATGGCACCCGAGATCTGCGCTGCCATCGCGGCGGCGTTCTACGACGGGCGTCTCACGACGGTGGGGGAGCCGCCGGTTCGGGTCACGGTCCCGGGCTGGAGCTCCGCGCGGTTCGTGGCCCTGCACCCGCGCGCCGAGCCCTCCGCGAGCGAGGACGAGGCGCGACTTTCGTCCAGCTACGACACCGTGAAGAACACGATGTCCATCGAACATGCCCGGGCGGCGTGGCTTGCGGCCCGTCGTCTCCAGTCCTCGGGCCTGTCGGTCGCCCTGATGAGCGCCTACGGTGCGCAGTCGGGGCTGTACCGTCGCCTGTGCGCGGGCATGCGCGGGGTCGTCGCGGGGACTGTCCACACGATGCAGGGCCAGGAGGCCGACGTGGCGTTCTACGATCCTGTCGAGCCGAGGCGATGGTTCGTGGAAGCCAGCAGCGCCGCGCCTCGCCTCGCGAACGTGGCGGCGAGCCGCGCCCGTCGCCAGGTCGTCCTCGTCGGGAAGCCCCGGGAGTTGGGAGGCAACCGTTGGCTCGCACCGATGGTCGCCGGGGCCGAAGAGGCCCGCGCGTTCTGAGCGGGGCCGCCATGAAGCTGCCGTCGCAGGTCCGGGCGTGGCACGTCGATGTCGAGGCGACGGCCGGGCACGAACATCTTCCGTTCACCGGCTGGATCGTGCGTGGGGCGCTCGGTAGGGCGCTGCGGAGCCTCGAGTGCGAACGCGCGTGCGGCAAGGGCCCGTGCCAGTCTCCGACGACCTGCGGCTATGCCCGGCGTTTCGAGCACCCCGGCGTTCCCCACTATCGGCTGGACAGCTCTGAACTCGATGGTCGCACCCTCCGCGCGGGCGACCGGTACCGCCTGCGGCTCGTCACCTTCACGGAGGACGGACGGCGCTTCGCGGACGCGCTCGCGCAGGCGGCGGAGACCGGGTTGGGCATGCGCGCCGCGGGGGGGCGGGTGCTCGACGTCGGCGACGGGGCCGTGCCGGACGTGGAGGCGATGGCGCGTCGCAACGGTGGTCGCATCCTCGTGGAACTGCGGACGCCGACGGACATCGCCGCGAACGGCGACTGGAACCGTACACCGGCCCCGGCGGACGTACTTGATTCCGTGCGACACCGTGCGGAGCTGCTCGGGCTGCCCGTCGGCGATTGGGAGGCCCACGCGAGCGAGGTGCGCTGGCTACCGTCGTGGAGCAGCCCATGGCATGGACGACGCTGGTCCGCGCGACGTCAGGCATGGGTCGAGCTGCGCGGGGTCCGTGCGGGGTTCAAGGTGCTTCCCACGCCCGCGCAGGCACTGTGGTTCGCGCTCGGGGAGGTGGTGGGCGTCGGTGCCGGTACGACCTTCGGCCAGGGCGTGATGCGCGTGATCCCGGAGCCGGGGCGTCGGCACGGGCCCGGCTGACGAGGGCCTCGCCTCCCGCGCTGTCGGGGCGTCAGGGCGTGGGTGCCGGCAACGCGACGCTGGGCAGGCGCTCGATCAGCGCATCGAGGGTATCAGCGTGGCGCAGACCCTCGTCGCGGAGCTTCGTCACGTTGATGTCGCCGTTGTGCGACGTCCATGCATGGTCGAAGCCGTTGCGGTGCGTCCGGACGTCCTGCAGCACCTGCCGGAGGCAGAGGACTTCACCGGCCTCCGCGAGTGCGTCGAACCATGGCAGAAGCTTTTCGGCCTGTTTGCGCGAATCGCCGTCGAACCGCCACCCCTCGCGCCATCCCCGCGCTCCGGTGGACGTCGTGGCGTCGTAGCCCAGCATGCTTACAAACACTTCCGCGTAACGTCGATTCCCGCGTTCGGCGGACGAGCGCATGCCCCACGCGCCCCGGCCGATGCCGTACATGCCGATGGACCCGACGAGCTCCCGCAGGACGGTGTAGCCCTGCATGAGCATTCCGTGTTGGATGAGCATGCGGGCCACCGCGACCTGGATGCGCAGGTAGTCGAGGTCGTAGCGCGTCGTAGGTGGCCGCACGGACAGCCTGGCGAACTTGCTCACGACCATTTGCAGCAGCTGGCGCTCGCTCGGTGATGTCCCGGCAGCGAGCTGGCGCTGCAAGGTTCCGAGCGCCTCGTCCGCAACCTCGGAGACCTTCTGGACCTCGACGTTGACCAGCACCTCGGTGAGGCGCCGCAGCGCATCGATCACCGACGGGTCCCGCAGACCGGGAAAGGCGGTCCCGCCTTCTTCCGCCAGTTTCGCGAGGCCGCTGGCGTTCGCGTCGTGGACGAGGCGATTCACCGCGTCCGCCCAGTCCTGGATGACGTAGAAGTGCGTGAGGTCGGTGAGAGTCGGCGGGACGCTGGCCAACACGCCGACGAGCACCGCGCGCACGTGGATGTCCCTCGCACGACGAAGGTACCCGAGCGCCCCGGACGCCACGATGGGCATCGCGCGAAAGCCGTAGGTCAGGTCGAAGACGACCGAGTCCCCGTCCTCCACAGACGAAAGAAGTGCGTCGAACCATGCCCAGTGGTCGCTGACGGCGATCCCACCGTCCGGGATGCGCACGAACTCCACGGGTACGTGGGCCGGGAGCCCCACGTCGGCGAGTGCGGCCCGGAACGGGTCACCGTGCTGACTCTCCGCCCCCTCCGTCGCCAGTACGACCACGCGGTCGAAGGTGTGCGCACCGAGCACCTGGACCTCGGCGGCCTGGGCGTACAGGGTGGGTGAGGCCACCACCCCGCCGAACGTGTAGCTGACCATGTTGTAGGCGGTGCCGCCGAGGAAGCTGATGTGGACGTTGGCCATGTCGGGCCCCTAACGTTCCCTTTGCGTGCGTGAAGGGGGTGGTGGCCATCGCCTGCCGATGGCCCGGAGCGCCCGCCATGCTGTAAGTTATTGATATAATTATGTTTTGTCCCTTCTGGCCGAAAGATAGCCGGGGAAACATGTAGTCCCCTGATACAGGACAGTGTGGCGGCGACCCTCGGTTGGCCACGGCATTCCCCGCGGACAGCGTAGTGAACGCGTAGCACACGTCAGTATGACGCCCATTGGCGGGACGATGCGGCAGCATCGTCCCGCGCACGGGTCGACCTGTCGCGTGTGATCGAGTTGCCGCACACGTACACAAGCACGCTCGTTCGAGTTTCAATGTCCCGGTCATGCCGGGCTGTTGCAGCTGCATGCGTGGACGCGCCGTGTCCAACGGAAATGGTCGCCGCCACCCCCTCTCATCAGGGGCACGCACCCACGTACGCAAGCACGCTCGCTCGACAGTCCATGACCTTGTCTCTGGAGGGTTTTCAAGGACCAAGGCCTCGGTAGCACGCGGATCCGGATGCGGTCAACCGCAGCTCCGCACCATCTCCGGGAAGCCTCGCGTGCGGGCAGCGTGCGCGAGACCCGCCGCGGTTTCCACGATACGGGTCGTCGCAAGGGGGGAGGGGATCCGTGGAAACGTCACTATGCCTGCTGCGCGGCACGAACTCGCGGGGCGCCGTCTTCCGCCATGCGCGCGTGCGGCACGTCGTCCTGACGGGTCCGGGGGATGGCGTTGCGGAAGGGGGTGTCCCCCTTCCGCCCAAGGACAGGGACGCCTTGCCGTGGGCGTGGGGCGAGGCATTGCGCGCGGTCCTGGAGGACGGCGCGCGGTGCGCGTTGGACCCACGCGGTTTGCCGCCGGAGGTCGTGGCCGTGCTCCACGCCACGCTGTCCCCGTCCGTGGCCTCGTTCGGGGACGGCGTACTCGCGCTGCGGCACGTGGACGGCACGTGCGAGCGCTGGGTGTCCGAGGCCGCACCTGCGCCTCGCGGCGGGTCGGTCGCCCGTGCGGCCCCGCCACCGGAGACGCTGCGGGAGATGTGCTTCAACGTGCAGCGCCTCGCCTCGTACGAGGACACAAGCGCGTGGAAGCTGGAGCGTGCGATGGCGAACGTCCTCGCGCACCATCCCGACGCGTCCGAGGCGGTGGAGCGTGCGCGCCTGCAGGGCGTCGCCACACGCGACGACATCCGGGTCGGAAAGGGGATGGTGCGGCACTGCACGACGCGGGAGGCGGCGGAGGCGGCCGTTCGGTCCCTGGGCGACGCCTACGTGCGCCGGCGTGTCCTCGAGTCCTGGAGCTACCACAACGAGCGCGTGCGCCCGCAGCTTCGGACCAGCTCGGTCGTGGCGCGCGGGGACCACCACCTGCTCGCGCAGCCGCCCTCGGGCCGGTGGCGGCTGCTCATCGACGAGACAGGCAACCGTTTCGGCCCAGCGTCAACGGTCGCGGGGGACGGCACGCGGGAAGGGCGCGTGGTCCTGGTCGCCTTGCCCGACGGCACGCCGCTGGCGCCGATGACGCTGCATGCGACGGACACGGACGACGACGCCCTGGTCGACTCGGCGATGCAGGCGTTGCTGGATGTGCCGTCGGGCGTGCTGGGGCTCTCGGTGCAAGCGTTGCCGCTGCGGCCGGATTCTGCTTGGGAGGACGCCGTGTGCGAGCTGCTCGCGGTCGCCCTGCGCCTCTTGCCGTTCCCTGACGGGGACGCGCCGGTCGTCGTGGAGGCGCTCGTGGAGCAGCGCGGCGGTGCCGATGCCGGCGATGACTGGGAGCTCGCGGAGCGCAACCTCCTGCGGGAGCTCGCCGCGAACGACCCCGTGCGGGCCCGTCGCGTGCGCCTGTCCGTGCGGGTCGTGGCGAAGGGCGGGGACCCCTACCTGGCCTACGCGGACGTCGTCGCGCACGCGTGGGGGAGTCCCCGTCCCGCGAGCCGACTTCGGCTGCGCCAATCCGGTCTGCTGGGGCGCTGCCTCCTGACGGGCGCGTCGGACGGGGCGCGCCTGCGTCGGGCGTTCGATGCGGTGGGCGCGGGTCGTACGCCGGATCCGGCCACCTGGTGGTGGTTGGTGACGCACGAGGGAGCGTGGACGGACACCGGATACCGCCCGGACACGGTGTTCGGGGCGGTCCTGGGTCGCGTGGCCCGGAGCTTGCCGCAGGACCTGCCGCGCTGGCAGTCCTACCTCGACGCCCTGATGCGGGAACTCGACTCGCTGCTCCCGGATCTGCAAGCCGCGGAGCGGGCGGCACGATGGCTCGAAGCGCATGCCCCCGCGGGTGTGGCGCTGCCGCCGCGCGTGGAGCTCGCCAGAAGGCTGTCCTCGTTCGTGGTCGGCAACCATCGCGGGGAGGTCGACCTGTCGCCGGTCGCGGCGCTGCGGGCGTGCGCGGAGGCCGTGTTGGCGGAGCACGCCCCGCTGGCGTGCCTCGTCGACCTCCACGTGGCGGTCCGGCACACGAACGCGTTCGACTTCGAGGGGGCCTCCGGCGTGCTGGCCCGTTGGGCGCAGGGCGACCCGCGGCTCCCCGGCATGCGCCTCTACGGACGCGTCTTGTCCTCCCTCGGGCAGCATGCCGCCTTCCGCGGCGAATTGTCGGAGGCCCGTGCCCGTCTCGAGGAGGCGTTGGATGTGTTCGCGACGCTCAGCGACCCGCGCGACCGGGAGCGCGAGCGTGCCCAGACGCAGGCCTACCTTGCCATCGTGATGACGGACGATGGTTCCGTGGACGATGCGGCCGCGCGACGTCAGGTGCTCGAGGCGGCGGGCGCCGGGACTCCTGAGCTCCTGCGCGCCCTCGCCCGAGGGCAGAACGACGAGCGGTACCGGCTCCACCTCCTCTTGCGGTGGGTGGTCGCCCGGCCGGAGGCGGACGCCGTGGAGGCGGTGCTGGCGGAGGGTCGGGCGTGGGCCCGGGACACGATGCATCCGTGGCACGCCATCGAGCTGTACCGGGCGGTGCTGCTGCAGGCAGCGCTCGGGCACCTGGACGTGCCGCCCGCGGAGGCGGGGCTTGCGGCCGCCTGGGCGCGGGACAAGGCCCACGCGGCCGGTGGCACGTTGGGGGTCATGGGCGCGGTGTTCGGTCTCGCCGCGGAGCAACTCGGCGTGCCATTTCCCGACCGCGCCGAGAGGTTCGCCCGGGCACGCGCCGACGTGCCACGCGCCGGACCGTGGCTCGAGGCCGCGCTCGCGGCCGCGGCGCGCGGCGAGGATGCGTGCTCCGTGCTTGCCGCCGGGTTGCCGTTCAACTTCAGGTGAGCGGGCGGCTCGACGTCCCGTCGTGACGGTCCTGCCGTGTGGACCGATTGCATGTCCGACGTGCGGGCGGTCGAAATTGTCGGGCAGGGGGTCCCTCCGTCGCACGGTCGTGCGTCGTGGGGGCGTGTGCTAGGGGTGGACGACGCCAGAGCCTGCCCGTCGATGGCGCAGTGTCGGATGGGGTACGTGGGCCGCGGGCCGGAACGGCCCCCGCGTGAACGCGGCCGGGGAGTCGTTCGACTGCCTGGCTGCCCCTGTGCCTTGCGACGAACGGGCGCGCGCGCAGCGGCTCAATACCCCCCGCAAGCGCAGGGGTCTGCAAGCTCCGCACGGATGGTACGCGTGACCGGGTTGGGCGAGTTTCAATACCCCCCGCAAGCGCAGGGGTGTGCAAGCCGAGCAGCAGGCCGAGTACGTTTCGGACGTGTGTTTCAATACCCCCCCCGCAAGCGCAGGGGTCTGCAAGTATCAAGCATGAGTTTTATCATGTGATTTTTGACCAGTTTCAATACCCCCCGCAAGCGCAGGGGTCTGCAAGCCACATTTTAATCTTGGAGAAATTGTAATTAATAAGTTTCAATACCCCCCGCAAGCGCAGGGGTCTGCAAGTCGTGTGCGGGGTGCCCGCTCCTCGGTGGCAAGTGGTTTCAATACCCCCCGCAAGCGCAGGGGTCTGCAAGGGGGCGAGCATGGCGGAGGCGCGCGAGTCGTGCGCGTTTCAATACCCCCCGCAAGCGCAGGGGTCTGCAAGGGGTTCAGCGGGACCTTCGAGATCACCGACAACGAGTTTCAATACCCCCCGCAAGCGCAGGGGTCTGCAAGACACAGAGCACGGGAGGTCACATGTTGAACATCTACGCGTTTCAATACCCCCCGCAAGCGCAGGGGTCTGCAAGTCAACACAACACAACACGAGGTACATCATGGCTCGCGTTTCAATACCCCCCGCAAGCGCAGGGGTCTGCAAGCCGCTGCGTCCACCCGCGCTTCCCGGCTGGCTTCTACGAGTTTCAATACCCCCCGCAAGCGCAGGGGTCTGCAAGAATCTGCAAGACGTACACTTTGACGTGCGCTACCCGTTTGCCGACTTGTTTCAATACCCCCCGCAAGCGCAGGGGTCTGCAAGTCTACATGCTTCCCCACGTTTCGCCCCTTGCCTGTTTCAATACCCCCCGCAAGCGCCGGGGTCTGCACGTCCCTACCACGATCA
>JACCDP011010253.1_pt1 | contig 12159 bp, 9 predicted proteins | sample 7445841 | NCBI WGS metagenome assembly JACCDP01 (sample SAMN15323441, study PRJNA562643) | freshwater metagenome | isolation source: river surface water | place: USA:Blue River Watershed | collected 2017-08-17
GATGAAGGCGTGCCGCACCTCAACCTGCTGCTCCCATGGGCGACCCATGCCTTCGACTTCAATCTGCGAGGTCCCGCCGGCCAACTCACGCGGTACGCGCTCGACTGGTACCTGGCCCGCGTGACGGCGGGCGCAGACTAACGGGAAAGAGGATCGGAGACCTGAAGCGGCCTCGAGCAAACGGTACTCAGCGCCGCGGAGCGGTCGCCAAGCGAGCGATGGTCTCCATCGGCAGAAAAACCCGATTGCCCGCGGAACCCAACTGCAGGAACCCATGCTTCAGGTAGAAGGCGACTGCCCTGTCATCCATTGCTTCCGCCACCACTGCCAACGAGCCACTCACGGCGGTCTGCGCATGGGAGCGAGCTAGGGCATCGATCAAAAGCAGGCTTCCCGCGCCGGGAAACCTCACGTCGCGCGCCAGACGTCCGATCAGAGTCGCGGGCAGCAGGGGATAACGCGGCAGGCGGCGAACCATCGCCCCGGGGAGATCAGCCAGCTCAACGCTGAAATTCGAAAGCGTGTAGTAGCCCGCGATGACGGCTGGAGCGGATTTGTCCACCATCACAAAGGTCGCCGCCAGATGGCGCTCAGCGTCCTTCCTGGCCTGACGCTGCAGGTAAAAGTTAAGCGGCGGGGCCCCGCAATCAAAGGCCTCCCGATCGTGCAGTTCAGCGTCCAGAGGAATGATCTGAAACAGAGCCATCAGCCCACTTGCGCCCGGTGCCGGTTGAAAGCCTCCCGAAGCGCGCGATTGGGGGCAGCGGGCGATAGGAGCGCCCGCACGAAGCTTGCAGCCTCGCCGGCCTCCAGACGACTGCGGCGCGACTCGGCAATTGTCTGCTCGGCGCTGCGCCTGAGCGACTGCACGAGGTAGTCGGTAACCGAAGAGTGGCCGGCCAGTGGAGCGGCCTCCTCAAGCAGCATCTTGAGATCAGAGGGAATACGCGCCTCCAAACGAGCGGTTGCACGGGGCCTTACCCGACCGGACGAGGGCAAGGGGAAACGGGGCTTTGATGCCATGCAGGACCCATACGGCGTTTTGCCGTACGATTCAAGAAGGCTCAGTTCAGCGTCTCGCCCGACTAATTAGGGCAGAGCCTCACCTACTTCCGCCGTGCAAATTCCGGCGCGAGCTCGAGGCCGAAGTAGTCGCGGGCGTTAGCGAAACAGATGTTGCGCACCATGCCGCCCACGACCTTGAGATCGTTGGGAATGAGGCCGGCCGCCATGTCGGTACCGAGCAGGTTGCAGAGCGTGCGGCGGAAGTACTCGTGCCGCGGGTAGCTCACGAAGCTGCGCGAGTCGGTGATCATGCCGACGAAGCGCGAGAGCAGGCCGAGGTTGGAGAGCGTGTTCATCTGCCATTCCATGCCTTCCTTCTGGTCGAGGAACCACCAGCCGCTGCCGAACTGCACCTTGCCGGGGATGGAACCGTCCTGGAAGTTCCCGATCATCGTGCCGAGGACGTAATTATCCACCGGGTTGTTGTTGTAGAGAATCGTGCGCGGCAGCTGGTCGGTGGAGTCGAGCGCGTTGAGGTAGCGCGAGAGCGCGGCGGCCTGCGGGAAATCGCCGATGGAATCGAAGCCGGTGTCGGGCCCGAGCTGCGTGAGCAGGCGGGTGTTGTTGTTCCGCAGCGCGCCGAGGTGGAGCTGCTTCGTCCAGCCACGCGCGGCGTCCCAGCGCCCGAACTCGAGCATGAGGTAAGAGCCGTACCGGGCCGCCTCCTCGGAGGTCGCGGCGCGTCCGGAGCGCACGGCGTCGAAGACCATGCGCGCCTGCGCGTGGGTGCAGGGCTCGGCGAGGGCGCTCTCGAGGCCGTGGTCGGAGACGCGCGCGCCGGCGGCATGGAAGTCGTCGTGGCGCTTCTTCAACGCGGACAGGAGGTCGTCGAGCGTGCGGATGCCATTGGCGGCGCCGGCCGCGCCAGCGAGGCGCTCGAGCCACGCGTTGAACGCGGCGGGGTTGCCAACGGCGAGGGCTTTGTCGGGCCGGAACGCGGGGTAGACGCGGGCCTTCAACTTGCCCGGGTTACGGCGAATCGCCTCGTGGTGCTGAAGTGAGTCGGCGGGGTCGTCGGTCGTGCAGACGACCGCGACGTTGGACAGGTTGATGAGATCATGGACCCGGAGCTTGGCCAGCCGGGCGTTGGCCTTCTTCCAGATGCGCTCGGCCGAGCGGCCGTCGAGCAGTTCGTCGACGCCGAAGTAGCGCTTCAGCTCAAGGGCGCTCCAATGGTGGAGCGGGTTGCGCAGGGTGTGCGGAACGGTCTCCGCCCAGGCCTGGAACTTCTCGCGCGAGGTGGCCTTGCCCGTGATGAAGTGCTCCTTGACGCCATTGGTGCGCATCGCGCGCCACTTGTAATGGTCGCCGCCGAGCCACAGCTCGGCGAGATCGGCGAACGCGTGGTTCGACGCGATCTGGTCGGGCGGCAGGTGGCAGTGGTAGTCGTAGATCGGCTCGTCGGCCGCGTAGCGGTGGTAGAGCTCGCGCGCCTGCCGCGTGCCGAGGAGGAAATCTTCGTGGATGAAGGGGCGGGGGGGCATGGAAGGAGAGTCCGGTTGAAAGTCAGGCAGGCAGATCAGCGGGAGACGTCGTCGAGCATCGCCTGCAAGGAGACATAGCCGGCGAGGAGGGATCGTGCGGCCGCGCAGCGGGCGGCGGGGGCGAGGCCGGTGTTTTCCGCGAGAAAGATCAGGTAGGAGGCGACGTTCCGCGCGAAGTTGAGCCGGCCTTCCGGGCTGATGGAGTAGAAGCGCGCCCGCTGCTGGTAACCCGCCGGGGTATGGTCGCCCAGCGCGGTCTTGTCCGCGCGGCCGCCGGCGGCCAGCACGTACAGGAAGTTGTACTCGAACCAGAACATGTGGTCGGGCTCGGGCGGCAGTGACTCGAGGGCAGCGCGCGCCACGGCGGGATCAGCAAACACCTCGGTGCCACGGCCGGCGCGGGCCAGGGCGTCGGCGATGAACACGCGCGCCATCTTCCGCTCCGTGGCGTCGGCGCTGAATGCGCCGGTGAGGGCCAGCTCCAGCGTGAAGCGGTGCCAGTCGCGCCAGAGGGCCTGGTCGCCGGCGTCCTTCGAAACGAAAAGCGCCCGGCCCATCTCGTAGGTGTAGCGACCGCTGGTCTTGATCTCGAGGCGACCGCCCGTGACCTCGCCCATCACGCGGTAGTTCTCGGCCGATTTCCCCGAGCCCGAATGGAAGCCGATGCTCGCCCCGAAGCGCCGGCACACGTCCCACTGGCGGGTGATCAGGCCGCGCAGCGCGTCGTTGTCGGGATAGGGCATGTTCTTTTGGAAGCCGAACGCCGGCGCGACGAAATGGATCCTCATCCCAAGCGCCTCGCACAACGCCAGCATGATCGCAGTCGTCTCCGGCGTGGTCAGCCCCGGCAGTTCGTCGATCGAGAGCTCCCGCAGGTAGGCGCGGCCGGCCTCCGTGGTGAACAGCCGGGCGCGCGCCGCGGCGTACTTGTCGTCGCGGCGCTTCATCTTGCGCAGCGACGGCCAGACGTAGGCCAGCAACCGGGTGAACTCCGCCTCGTCGAGTACGAGCCCCGCGGCCGCCACCCGGGCCTTCACTCGGGCAACAAGCTCCGCCGGGACGTTGCCCCGCACCCAGCCGGCCGCGTCGGCGGGCACCTCGGTGCGCGCGAGTTCCGGCGAAAGGTCAAAGGTGATGTAGCTCGCCAGCACGCAGCCGGTCACCAGCGCGTCCTCGCGGTCGTCGAACTTGCCGCCGATCGGCTGGTGGTCGGCGTTGAAGCTCCACGCGATGCCGCGGCGGTGGAAGCCGCTCCGCAGCTTGGCCAGCACGCAGCCGTGGCTCATGCCCTCGACGCTCTGGCCCTGATGCCCCTCCGGCACGTTCGTGCCGATGAACGGGAATGGCACCGAGTCGAGCCGGCCCGCGAGCATCACGTCGGTGTCGTAGACAAGCTCGCGCGGGATGGAGTTCTGGTTCGCCGTCACCCCGATCCCGAGGGCGCTCATCGCCCAGTCGACCGCCGGCCAATGCAGCGTCGTGAAACGCGCGCCGACGCCGAGCGTGCTCTCGCCGAGGCGGCCCGCGGTGCCGGGGAAGATCGTGCTCGCCGGATCATGCTCCTGCACGAGGTTCTTCAGCCGGAGGAGGTTCGCGAAGGTCGCGGGAAACGCCCGGCCTCCGCCCGGCAGGTCCACGCCGTCGGCCAATTCGTCGCCCCGGCCCTCCAGCCGCCAGGCGCAGTCGCCGTGGGCGTTTTCCACCAGCGTCCACGCGCCGGCCCGGGTGGCGAAGCGGCTCTTCGGGTATTCCCGCAGGGAATCACCGGCCAGGAGCTGCGCGCGCAGCGCGGGCCAATCCAGGCAGAAGTCGGGACTCACGCACGGGTTGGTCGCGATGCGGAGGTTGTTTTCGAGCAGGAAGCGGTTGATGGCGCTCATGGCTTCGGGCGGACGTTCAATTGGCGAGTCGCGCAGATTCACGGGGAGGTGACAAGGATGGGTTGGGTCCGGGAGAGGTCCGGCGGACTGTCCACCGAGAAACGGCGCCCCGCAGACCGCGTTTGCACCCGGTCGCGCCTCCCCCACGTTCCCCTCACCGTGCCGCTGGTCTTCCTGCTTATCTTCACTCTCGCCTCCACCTTGCACGGTGCCGCGCCCTCTTCTGTCGACGAGCTTGTCCGCGCAGCCGCGGACGCCGAGGCGGCGCTCGACACCCGGCGCGCGCTGGCGCTGCTGGAGGAGGCCGACCGGCTCCGGCCGGGCGACCCCAGGATCCTGCAGCGGCTGGCGCGGCAGCACTCGGACCTGATCAACGACCTCGCCACGGAAGCGGAGAAGAAGGCCTCGGTGGAACGCGCGCTCGCCCTCGCCCGCCGCGCGGCGGAACTCGCGCCAAGGGACGCCGAGTGCGTGCTCTCCGTTGCGATCTGCCTCGGGAAACTCGCCTTGTTCAGCGGCACGAAGGAGAAGGTCCGCCTCTCCCGCGAAATGCGCGCGGAGGCCGAAAGGGCCCTCGCCCTCGACCCTCGCTACGCCTGGGCCCACCACATCGTGGGCCGCTGGCACCACGAAGTGGCAGAACTCGGGGCCACCGCCCGCTGGTTCGTGAAGCTCTTCTACGGAGGTCTACCGGGAGCATCGGCCGCCGAGTCGGTGCGCCACCTCGAGCGCGCCGCGGAGCTGGAACCCGGACAGTTGAAGCACCATCTCGAGCTCGGCTTCGCGTACCTCTCGGCCGGCCGGAATTCCGATGCCCGCGCCGCCTTCAAGCGCGGCCTGGCATTGCCATCGCGAGAGAAGCACGATGAGTCCGCCAAGGCCCGCGCCCGCGCCGCCCTAGCCCGGCTGGGCGGATGAGGATCCGGGGCCTTCGGCCCGCAGCGGCGCAGAACCGTCGGCGAACTGGGCGGCCAGCGGCTGGCCCGGCCGCACGGCGGCACGGCGAGTGACCGGGAGGCCACGCTCGTCGCGGAGGATGACGAAGCCCCGGTTGAGCACCGAGGCGGGGCTGGCGGCCTGCAGGCGTTTCCAGAGCGCCAGCAGTCGGTGGGACTCGAGCTGGACGCGGCCCTCGGGCGACGCGAGCGCAAGCCGCGAACGGGCGGCGTCGAGCTCCCGCCGGCGTGAGAGCGCCGCATGGCGGAGCGCCGAACCGAGGCGCCCCTCAAGGTCGTCGACACGCTGGAAGCCGCGCTCGACCTGCGCGGCGGGCGTCAGGAGCCGCAGCCGCGAGCGGGCGTGGTCGACCCGCGCCCCGGCGCGCTCCAGCGCGGATTCCACCGCCGCACCCATGGCATCGCCCGCCTGACCGACGCGCTCGAGGGCAGCCACGAACTCGCTCGTGATCAGCTCGGCGGCCGCGCTGGGCGTTTCCGCGCGCCGGTCGGCCGCGAAGTCGCAGAGCGTGAAGTCGATCTCGTGCCCGACGGCGGAGATCGTGGGGATCCGGCAGGCCGCGACCGCACGTACGACCGGTTCCTCGTTGAAGGCCCAGAGGTCCTCGAGGCTTCCGCCGCCGCGGCCAACGACGAGCAGGTCGAAGATCCCCATCCGCTCCGCCTCGGCGATCATGCCCGCGATCTCAGCCGCCGCCCCCTCGCCCTGCACCTTGGCGGGCAGGACGACCACGCGCCCCCGCCAGCCGCGGCGCATCAGGATGCGGAGGAAATCCTGCACCGCGGCACCCGTGGGCGAGGTGACGAAACCGACCGTCCGCGGTACCGCCGGCAGGAGCTTCTTGCGCTCCGCCGCAAACAAGCCCTCGGCCGCCAACCGCGCCTTCAGGGCCTCAAACTCGCGCTGCAGCCGGCCCACCCCGTCGTCGATCACGACGCGGACGATGAGCTGATACTCGCCCCGCGCCTCATAGACGCTCGCCTCCCCGAGGACGACCACCTGCAGGCCGTCGCGCAGCCGGACGGTCTGCCGCGCCGCGTTGCCGCGGAACAGCACGGCCCGCAGCTGGGCGCCGGCGTCCTTCAGGGAAAAATAGGAGTGCCCGCTCGCTTGCACGCGGAGGTTCGAGACCTCGCCGCGCACCCAGGCCGAGCCGATGCCGCCCTCCAGCAATTCCTTCACGCGCCGCGTGAACCCGGTCACGCTCTCCGCCCGGACGTCCCCTGGACCGCCGCCGCCCGCGTCGTTCATGGGGCGGCCTTCCGCCGAGCCAGGTGGCGCCGCAGCAAGTGCGTGCCGGTGGCGAGAGCGGCGACGAGGCCGATCGCGGCGAAAGCGAGCCGGCCCCGGCCCTGGCTGAGCGCGTCGCCGAAGAGCATGAATGCGACGTTGAACGACCATTGCACGACGCAGGAGATCGCGAGGTACCGCCCGAAAGGGGCCTCGGCGAGGCCGAGCAGGTAGTTCTGCACGAAGAACGGGATCCCGGGCGTCACACGGAGAAGGATGACCAGATCGGTGGCGTCGCCGCCCTCCACCTCCGGCAGCCGGTGGCCCAGCCACGCCACGAGCCGCTCCAGCACCGGTCTCAGCCAGCGGCGCGCGAGCCAGTAGGTGACGACAAGGTTCAAAGTGATCGCCGCGAGCCCGGCGCCGAGCACCGCCGCGGTGCCGAGCCTTTCCGAAAACAGCGGCCCCGCGGAGAGCGCGAACGGCGACATCGGCACCCCGAATCCCGGCAGCACCGCCATCGCGGTGAAAAAGACGCCCGGTCCCGCGTCGGCGCAGGCGGCGAAACCCACCGCCCAAAGCCGCCGCCCTTCCTGCAGCGCCGCCTGCGGGCCGATCCGCCAGACGACGGCCGCGACGACCAGCAGCAGGACAGCCGCCCCGGCCCCGAGCAGGGCGAGAGGCGGCCGGCGCGGGGAAACCTGCGGACCATCGGACATCCCCGCATCCTCCCGCGGCACGCGTGAGCGTCAAGATTGCCGCCCCGGCGGAATAAAGACTTTCCCCGCCCCGCGCCGCGGCTACGGTCGCGCCGCCGACATGAAGCTCTCCATCGTGATCCCGTGCTACAACGAGGCGAAGACGATCCGGCTGATCGTTGACCGCGTGCGCGCCGCACCGGTGGCGGAGAAGGAGATCATCATCGTCGACGACTGCTCGCGGGACGGCACCCGAGACCTGCTGCGCACGCAGATCACGCCGCTGGTGGACAAGGTGATCTATCACGAGGTCAACCAAGGCAAGGGGGCGGCGCTGCGGACGGGCTTCCAGGCGGCGACGGGCGACGTGGTCATCGTGCAGGACGCCGACCTCGAGTACGACCCGAACGAGTACCCGGCGCTCCTGAAACCCATCGCCGAGGGCAAGGCCGACGTCGTCTTCGGCTCCCGTTTCCAAGGCGGCCAGCCGCACCGCGTCGTCTACTTCTGGCACATGGTCGGCAACAAGTTCCTGACGCTGCTCTCGAACATGGCGACCAACCTGAACCTCACGGACATGGAGACCTGCTACAAGGTGTTCCGCCGGGAGGTGATCCGGAAGATCGAGATCGAGGAGAACCGCTTCGGCTTCGAACCCGAGATCACCGCGAAGGTGGCCAAGCTCGACGTGGTGATCTACGAGGTCGGGATCAGCTACTACGGCCGCACCTACGCGGAGGGGAAGAAGATCGGCTGGCGCGACGGCTTCCGCGCGCTCTGGGCGATCTTCAAGTACAACTTCCTGCGCTGAGCGCCGCATGAGCGAGGCCGCCGCCAAGCCACGGATCGCGATCGTCGTGCCCGTGTTCAATGAAGAGGCGGTGCTGCCGGAATTGCTGGCAAGGCTCGGATCTATGTTCGCCGCCAGGAGCGGCTTCCAATGGCGGGCGATACTCGTCAACGACGGCAGCCTTGACCGGAGCGCTCACCTGATTCGCGCGCAGGCGGAGCAGGACGAACGATTCCAACTGGTTGAGTTGTCGCGCAATTTCGGATTCCAAAGCGCGTTGTCGGCCGGCCTCGCCCAAGCGGAAGCCGGGGAGGCGGTGGTGACGATGGATGCCGACTTGCAAGATCCACCTGAAGTCATCCCGGAGCTGGTCGCAGCATGGCGAGCCGGTGCCGAGGTGGTCAGGGCGGTGCGGCGGACCCGCTCCGAGCGAGGCTGGCGACGGTTCGGCTTCGACCTTTTTCATCGTTTCTTCGGGGCGCTTTCCGACCATCCGATCGAGCCTAACACCGGTACCTTCGGCCTGCTCGGCCCATCCGCCGTGGCGGCCTTCCGGAACCTGCCGGAGCACCATCGTTTCTTCCCCGGGCTGCGGTCTTGGATCGGTTTTCCGACCGCGGATGTGCCCTACGACCGGAAGGAGCGCGCGGGAGGCCGACCGCAACAGACCCTGCGCCGGCTCATTCGCTACGGCCTCGACGGCGTCTTCAGTTTTTCCCACCTCCCGCTGCGACTGGTCACGTACGCGGGAATGCTGGTCGCCTGCCTCGGCTTCGCCGCCGGCCTGTTCTTCATCTTCTGGCGGCTGCTCGACTTCGAACGAAGCCCCACCGGGTTCACGACGCTGGCCGCGCTCATCACCTTCCTCGGCGGCGTGCAGCTGATCGGGATCGGCATCCTGGGCGAATACCTAGGCCGCATCTATGACGAGGTGAAGCGCCGGCCCACCTACATCGTGAAACCGGCGCCTGCGACGAAGGGCGGCCGCTCCTCCGCTGGCCCGTGAACGGCGCGGCCTCCGCCCGGCTGCGCTGGCCGGCCACCCTGGGCTTTGCCGCGGCGACGGCGTTCCTCGCGGTCGTCGCCGCGCGACTGATGTTCGGCACGTACATGTTCTACGACGACGAGGGCTACGTGCTCCTCTCGCTGCGCAACTTCGCCGAGCACGGGGGCCTTTACCGCGAAGTCTTCAGCCAATACGGACCTCTCCCCTTCGTCGCCCACTGGGCCCTGCACCTGGCCGGACTCCCGCTGACGCACGCCACCGGCAGGACCGTCACGCTGATCATCTGGGTCATCGTGGCACTCATGTTCGCCGTACTGGCGGAACGCGCCGCGCGCAGCTTCATCGCGGCGCTTTCGTCCCTCGTCGCCACGTTCGCCTGCCTGTTCGTGATGACGAGCGAGCCGAGCCACCCCGGCGGCCTGATCGTCGCCCTCGTCGCGGTTGCGGGTGCGGGCGGCTGGCTCATGCTGCGCGAAGGAGCTTTCGGGCGCTGGAGCTCACTCGCCGGCGCGACCATCGCCGCCCTGCTGCTGACGAAGATAAACGTCGGGGCGTTCGCGGCGTTCGCCGCGCTGGCTTGGTTCGCCCTGCACCTGGACCACCCGCGGTGGCGACCCGCAGCTATCGCCTTCCTGCTTACCGCTTGCGTGATCCTTCCGCCCGCGCTGATGCGGGCCCTCGCAGGCGAGGATTGGGTCTCCACCCTCGCCAAGGTCTGGACGACCTCCGCCCTCGCGATCGTGGTCGTGCTGGCCCGGCGAAGCACGCCGTGTGTCGGCCCGCGAACCATCCTACCCGCAGTGCTGGCAGGCTCACTCTCGGCCGGGGTGATCATCGCGGTGCCGCTCTCACGCGGCAGCGGGATCGGCGACCTGCTTGAGGGCGTCCTGCTCGCGCCCATGCGGAACGCGGTGCGCTATTCGAATGCCTACGGCTGGTGGCCGGGCATCGACTGGGCCGCCGCCGCTTCGCTCGCCGGCGCCGCCGGGGCCGCCTTCGCGCCGGACCGCTGGCGGGAAAGGACGGACTTCATCGTGGCCGTGCTGCGCCTCGCGGCGGCCGCCGCGCTAGCGGTCAGCCTCGCGTGGCCTCCCGTTTTCCTCGGTGCATTCAAGGTCTACGGATTCGTGCTGCCTTGCCTCTGGGTTTTCGCCTGGCCCTTGAGCACGGAGGATGCCGGCACGGTGCGCGCACGCGCGTGGCTGGTTCTTCTCCTCCTCGGCCAGTGTCTGCATGCCTACCCAGTCGCCGGCAGCCAGGTGGCGTGGGCCTGTGTGCTGGCAATCCCCGTCGCGGCCATGGGAGCCGCGGAGGCGGCGACTAGGCTCGGACTGAGCCTGGACCCGGCATGGCGTCGCGCCGTCGGGTTGACGCTGGCCGCCGGATTCCTGGCCGCCGCCAGTGCGACGGCGCACGGTCTGAACGCCGAGGCACGCCGCCGGGAGGGCCGCCCCCTCGTGGGGTTGCCGGGAACCGGACCTCTGCGCCAGCCGCCAGAAACCGCCGCGCTACTGCGGGTGATGACCTTGAACGCGGTCGCCCATGCGGACGTCCTGTTTTCGGAGCCGGGCATGTTCAGCTTCAACCTCTGGAGCGGGGTGCCCACCCCGACCGGCGCCAACGTCACGCACTGGTTCTCCCTGCTCGAGCCCGACCGGCAGCGCGAGATTGTACGCCGCCTCGCGGGCACACCACGCGCCGCCGTCATCGTGGACCAAGGACACGTCGCCTTTCTGCGTGCCCGCGGACTCGCGCCCGCGGGTCCCCTGCATGACTTCATCGCGCGCGAATTCACCCCGGCCTTCCGCGTCGCAGACTTCGAGTTCCACGTGCGGCGCGGCCGGAGCGTAAGACCGTTCCTCGTGGCCGAGCTGTTCAACCGCGCTGAATCCGCGAATACCGGTGAACGACATCTGCTGAAGCTCCCGCTTCTGCTGCCGACTTCACGGCCCGTGGAGTCGATCGAGATTTCGCCCGGGCATCCGGCGGCATTACGGCTCAGCGCCGCCACCGCCCGCCTTGAGGTCACGCCGCTTTCGTCACGCGGCGACCCGACCGGGCCGTCTGCTCCGGCGAAGTGGCCGCTGGTGACGACCGGACCCGCGCTCGTCTCGATCTACTTCGATTCGTTCGGCCCGGCTAGCTTGCCTCGGGAGGCGGCACTGCTGCTGCGAAACGCGGAGGGCGGGGAAGAAGGGCTGGCGCGACTCGCGCCCTGAGCAGGCTCAGCCGCGCCGGCGCGCGACCAGCAGCAAGCTGACACCGAAGGGGAAGGGGCAGCGGCTGAGCCCCGTGGCGACGAACGCCGCGCGCAGCAGCGAGTTGAGCCAGCGCGGCGGCAGTCGATCCTCGGCCCGTTTTTCCGCCGCCAACGCGGACCCCCGCAGGCTGCGCCAGCGTCGGAGCAACCATACGGCCGGGTACGCGAGGACGTTGGTGTAATTGACGTGGAGGACGTCCCAGTCGCCCGGTCCGAAAAGCGCCCGAAGCTTCCGGCGCGAGTAGCGCCGCTGATGGTGCAGCGCGACGTCCCAGTCGCTCCACAGGGCCATGCCGGCGGGCACCGTCACGACCGCCAGCCCGCCCGGGCGGAGCAGGCGCGCGAATCCTCGCACGGCCGCGGCATCATCGGGAATGTGTTCCAGCACATCGAGGGCCGTGAGGTAATCGAGGGACGCGTCCGGCAGAGGCACGACCCCAGCCACCGGCACGAGCACCTGCCCGAGCCGGAAACGCGCACGTAGCATCCTCAGCGATTCCTCGTGATCGTCTAGCACCAGGATCCGGCACCGTGACTCCATCTCAGCCGCGAAGAGACCGGTACCGGCGCCGCAATCCAGCAGGAGATCGCCGGCGGCCGGGGCACGAATCCGCTCGATCCAAGCCCGCACGAGCCGGCGCTTCCCGGCGTAGTACCAGTGGTCGCGTTCGAGGGCGGCGAGGTTGTCGTATTCGGCGGTATCCACGGACCGGCGCGCACCCTGCGGCGCCGCAGTGGTCTTGTCGAATCCAAGCCGCCGCCTTGCCAATCCGAACCCCCACGCGAACC
>JACCDP010113052.1_pt1 | contig 12157 bp, 12 predicted proteins | sample 7445841 | NCBI WGS metagenome assembly JACCDP01 (sample SAMN15323441, study PRJNA562643) | freshwater metagenome | isolation source: river surface water | place: USA:Blue River Watershed | collected 2017-08-17
CGCGCCGGCGCCCGAGGAGACGGATGCCGAGTCGTCGGAGGCGCCAGCGCGCCGCCGCCGCCGGAGCCGGACTCCGCGCCCGAAGACGGACGCGCCAACGGAGGGCTGACATGGACGCCGCGGCGCTCGAGGCGATCCTGCTGCGAGAGCTGCTCGCAGCGTGGCACGCCGAGAACGCGGTCCGGTTCCGGGGTGCCATGCGCGCTCCGGCGCTGGCCCTGGATGACGCGGCGACCCGCCTCGGCGCATGGCATCCGGCGACCCGCACGATCACCCTCGCACGGTCGCTCGTGCGCGGGCACGCGTGGGGCGCCACCCTCGAGGTGCTCAAGCACGAGATGGCGCACCAGTACGCCCACGAGGTGCTCGGCGCCACCGACGAGACGGCGCACGGCCCCGCGTTCGTCGCGACGTGCGCGCGCTTCGGCATCGACGCCGCGGCGCGCGGGCTCCCCGACGCCGCCGAGGATCCCGCGCGGGAACGCACGCTCCGCCGCATTCAGAAGCTCCTCGCGCTCGCTGAGAGCCCCCACCGCCACGAGGCCGAGGCCGCCATGGCGGCCGCCCACAGGCTGCTCCTCGCGCACAACGTCGATGCCGCGCCGGACGCGTCCGCCTACGGCTTCCGCCAGCTCGGCACACCCGCCGCGCGCGTGCCGACGAGCGAGCGCCTCCTCGCGTCGCTGCTCGCCGCGCATTTCTTCGTCGACACCATCTGGGTGCGCGCCGTCGATCCCGCGACCGGACGCACCGGTCATGTCCTGGAAGTGTGCGGCACGCCAGCGAATCTGGACATGGCCGCGTACGTGCACGCCTTCGTGCGCGACACATCCTGGCGTCTCTGGAAGGTCCATCGCGACACGGCGGGGGCGCGCGGAGACCGCGAGCGCGAGCGCTTCGTCGCAGGCGTGGTGCGTGGGTTCCACGAGCGCCTCGACGCAAGCGCGTCGGCCGCGCGCGGCGAAGGGCTCGTGTGGGTCGGAGATCCCGGCGTGGCCGCGTTCCTGAGGCGCCGCCACCCGCGCGTGCGCACCGTGCGCGTCGGCATGCGCCCATCCGACAGCTACGAGCACGGTCGCGTAGCCGGTCGCGACCTCGTGCTGCACCGGCCGGTCACGACGACGGAGCCGGCGACGCACGCTCCGCGACGGCTGACGGGGCCCGGCGGACGGAGCTAGCGCCGCCAGAGGGCGCCGAGGACGTCGACGCCGTCGTGCAACCGGCAGGTGGGCGGGCGTTGCATCTCACCGGGCGCGCAGACGCGCACGGTCGCGCCGCTGGCCTCCGCGACGGGCACGTAGCGACCCGTGGCCGCCACCGTCCCGAGATGGGACGCGTGCGGCGCGAGCGCCGCGCACACCTCGTCGGGACCCGAGACCGGATGCAGCACCACCGTGCGCGGAAGCGCGACGGGCGTGAACCGCCGGGGCGGCACGACGAGAACGACTCCGTCCCCGGCCTCCCACGCACGTCCGTGCACGCGTGCGGACGCGATGCGTTCCCGGCGCGCGCGCGCCTCCGCGGGCGTGAGCGGCCCCGCGGGCACACGTGCGGCGAGCGCGGCGAGCGCCTCGCAAAATGGCGCGGGGTCGGGGTCCTCGACGAACACGGCCGCCGGGGACATGCACCCGCGGCCGTCGTGGAGCACATGATCCCAGGCGACGGCCCCGGCGTGGGACGCGACGGGCGCCTCGAGCATCGCCACGCCGAAGCGCGGACCGAACGGCAGGTAGCACACCCCGGACGGCACCCGCGCGCCGATGGCGTCGAGCGAGGTAGCCCCTCCGAACGCGATGACGCCGTCCACGTCGCGCATGGCGAGCGCCTCGGCCTCGAGATCCTCGCCGCCCGACCATGGCGACACCTCGATGCGACGCCCGGTCGGGTCGAGCGTCGCCGCCAAGGCCGTCACGATGTCCAGTTGCCCGCGTGCGGGCTTGACGCGCACCGCCACGCCGCGGGCCGCGAGGTGCAGCATCCATTCCAGCGGCGCCGTGAACACGTTGGCGCTCGCGATGATCAGCACCCGCCGCGGCGCCGCCCCGGGGACACCGCGCGCGAAGTCCTCCGCGTGGAACGCGTCGCATGCCGCACGCCAGGCGGCGCGCGTCCCCTCGGCGGAGAGCTGCGGCACCCGGGGGGCGTTGCGGGGGGGCTGGGCCCCCCCGCCCCACGCGCAAGGATCCAGACCCGCGAGACGCTCGAGCATGGCGTTCGCGGTACGAAGCGCGTCGGGGTCGACCGGCGCGTCGCGCCAGGCGGGAGCGATCACGCGCGCCTACCGACGAAGGCTTCGGCGGTGAGCGAGCAACCACGCGCCTCTCCGCCCGGCATGCGCCCGCGCAGATGCACCCACGTGTCGCCGCCGTGTCGCTCCACCGTGCCGAGGTCCAGCGTCTCGATCCGCACGGCGGTGTCGACGTTGCAGAGGTCCGTGAACGTGAGGAGCCCCTCCCCGTCGACGGCCTCCCCGGCGGCGGGGTCGACCGCGTGCACCGCCATCCACGGGGGTGCCCGAAACGGCCCGGGCACCTCGCCGCAGGCCACGGGTGCGGTCCAGAGCTGGCTGCTGAGCTCGGTCATGCCGTACTCGCCGACCACCCGCGGGGCGCCGAGCCGTCCCGGAAGCGCGCGGTAGAGGCCAGGGGCGTCCAGGCGCACCGCCCGCCCCTTGAACCCGCCGGTCACCATCACGACGCTGCGTGGGTCCAGCGCGGCCGTGCCCTCCATCGCCAGCAACGCGTCGAGCGCGAAGGCCGTCGTCGCGAGGAAGATGGGACCGCGCGCGCCACCGAGCACGTCCCAGGCTTCGGGGGACAGTCCGCGCCCGGCGTCGAAGAGCACCTGCGGCGCACCGCCGGCGAAGTCCGCGACCATGTGGCCGAGCGAGCTGTCGGGCGCGTGGCTGCACAGCGACACCACCTGCGACGGCAGCTCCGGGATGCATCGGCGCACGTGGTCGCGCGCGCCGAGGTCGTAGAGCGCGGTGTCGCGAAGGCGCACCACGCCGCGCGCCTCGCCGGTCGTGCCACTCGTGCGGAACACGACGCCGGCCTCCTCGGGCGGGACGCTGCCGACGTCGGCCTCCTTGAAGAGCGCGACAGGAACCGCGGGAATCCCGGTGACCTCCCGCGGCGGCACCGCACCGGCGAGGGCCGCCACCACGGGCGCATGGCGCACCTGCCAGGCGTGCACCGCGAGCGCCAGCGAATCGCGCTCCGAGGGCGTCAGCGCATCGCCACGCGCCACGGCCCGGGCGACGCGTTCCCTCACCCGATCACCTCGGAGAGGGCCTCGACCGCGCCTTCGAGCAACGTCCGGGAGATCGTGAGCGGCGGTGTGAACGCGAGCACCTCCCCGTGCTCTCCGGCGGGCAGGACGAGGTACCCGCGCGCCTGCATCGCGCGCATCGCGTGGAGGGAACGGTCGATCCGCGCGCCGAGCATGAGGCCGCGTCCGGTGACGCCGTGGACGCCGGGCACGGCGCGCAGGGCGTCGGCGAGCCACGCGCCGGTCTCGGCGGCACGCGCCGGGAGATCGAGTGCCTCCATCGCGTCGAGCGCGGCGAGCCCCATGGCGCACCCGACCGGGTTCCCGAGGAAGGTCTGCGTGTGGATCGCCTCGCCGGTGCTGGCGCCCCAGGCGTCCATCGCCGCGGCCGTCCCGAGGCACGCGGAGATCGGGAACCCTCCGCCCAGCGCCTTTCCGAGGCACAGCAGGTCCGGACGGAGCTCCCCGGCGGCGAGCCACGCGCCCGCGCGCCCCCAGCCGCAGTAGATCTCGTCGTGGATGACCAGCGCGCCCGCCCGTCTCGCGGCGTCGTGGATCGCCTCAAGCCACCCGTCCGGCGGCGTGCGCATGCCGCCACGCCCCTGCACCGGCTCCACCAGGACCGCGGCGTGACCGGAGAGATCGGGGATCGGACCGCCCCATGGCGCGCAGTCCCCGTGCGATCCGAGCAACGGCCGGAACGGCTCCTGGAACGCGGCCACGTGGTAGCCGATCACCGCGAGCGGGGCGCTGGCGAGGCCGTGGTAGCCGCCCTCGAAGGTCAGCACGCGGGCACGCCCGGTCGCGAGGCGCGCGGTCTTGATGGCGACCTCGACGGCGTCAGAGCCGGACGTCCCGAACACGACACGATCCATGCCCGTGCGCGCGCACAGGCGCTCCATGAGCAGGATCCGCCGGACGTCGGGAAAGGCGTCTCCCATCGCGTGCGGCAGGATGCCGAGCTGGGCCTGTCCCGCCGCCACGACCGCGGGGTGACGGTGCCCGAGCGCCGCGACGCCGAACCCCGCGCAGAGGTCCACAAAGACGTTTCCGTCGACGTCCTCGACGTTGCTGCCGAAGGCCGAGCTCCACACGACGGGATCCGTGTCGGACGCGCCGAGGGCCGCCGCGCGGCGCGCCCGGCGGGAGGTGATCGCGGGACATTCCCGACGCGCAAGCCGGTCGATCCACGCGCGTGACGCGGGTCCCGGAACCTCCGTGCGGAGCTGCGGAAGCTCTTGGCCGTCCATGGGGGGACCCTAACCCGGACGCGCTGCGCCCGGGCCGACAGGCGCGTGCCTACGTTGCCCACGGGAGGGGTCCTCATGCCACGAGCCACCTGGGTGGTCGCGTGCCTCGCTGCGTGCGCGGGCGCGCCGAGCGCCGTCCACGAGGCGCATGCACCCGCGGACATCGCCGCCGCGGAGGCCGAGCGCCACGAAGCGGCGACCTACGACCGGGATGCGATCGACGCCCTCGTCGCACAGCACCGGCACCTCGCCGCACTCGCGCGTGTCGCGGCGACGCGGGCAGGGCGGCCTGCGCTCGCGGCGTTCGCCGACCGGCTCGGCCGCACGCTGGACGTGGAGACCGAGCGCCTTCTGGAATGGCGACGCACCTGGTTCGGCGAGACGCGCGGCGCGGAGAGCGCGGCGATTCCGCCCCTTCTCGGGGCCCCCCCGTGGGACGCTGCGCGCGGCTGGCCGTCCTCGCCCCTGGCGGTGCCGATGGACCCTGACGGACGGGCGCGCCAGATCGCGGCGTTGCCGGGCGACCTCGACGGGCCGTGGATGGCGCTCGTCGTCCCGACGCTGGAACTCGGTGTCGCGCAAGCCCGCGCGGTGCAGTTGCGCGGGGAGCGTCCCGAGATGCGGGAGGTGGCGCGGACCGTCCGGGACACCCAGGAGCGCGCGCTCCGCTTCCTCCGCGAGGACCTCGAAGCCCCGCCCCGGATGCCCTGAGCACGCCCGTCGCTACACGCCGAAGGTGCCCCGCACGGCGCGCGATTCCTCCGCGTAGAATCGACGAAGGGCCGCGTCGAGCCCGCGATGATGCGCGACGTGGCAGGATCGCACGACCGTCGGAAGGAATCCGCGCGTGCGCTTGTGGTCCCCGCCGTGGCCCGGCTCGAAGACCCGCACGCCGTGGGCGATGCACCATTCCATCGCCCGGTACAGGGCCACCTCGAAGTGCAGGTAGGGGCGCTCGTCGTCCGCACCCCACCACCGTCCGTACAGCCGATCGCCCTTCCAGACATTGAAGGTGCCGGCGAACGGAGTCCCGGACTCCAGGGCGAGCACCGCGCGCACACGATGCGGCGCCGCGCGGCAATAGGCGGCGAAGAAGGCCTCGCCCACGTAGCCGCGCTCCCCGGTGTACCGCTCCGCCGTCCCCGCGTAGAACGAGGCCAGCCGCGTCGCCAGCCCGGGGTAGCTGCCGTCCACCACGCGCACGTCGAGGTCGCGATGCGCGGCGCGCTCCTTGCGGATGCTCGTGCGGCGCTTGGACGGCAACGGCGCGAGGGCGTCCTCGAAGCTGCGATAGCCATCGTTGGTCCAATGATACTGCACCTGGATGCGCTCGGCCCAGCCGCGACCGGTGAGCGTCACGGCGTCCTCCTCCGTCGGGAACAGCACGTTGCGGCTCACGCACGCGCGCCCGGCGTCCTCGAGCCCGGCCAGGAGCGCATCCTCCACGCCGCGGCGCAGGTGCGCATCGAGGCCGTCCGCGACGAGCAGGCGTCGCCCGGTCACCGGCGTGAAGGGCACCCCGACGACGAGCTTCGGGTACCACGCGAGCCCCTGGTCCTGCGCCCAGGCCGCCAGCCGCCAGTCGTAGACGAACTCCCCGAAGCTGTGGTCCTTGACCCACGCGACGACGCCGCCGGCGAGCCGAGCGTCGTCCCACACCGTCAGCAGGCGGAGGTGCCAGCCGGACGCCGCCCCGACGGCGCCATCGAACTCCAGCGCGCGCAGGAACGCGTGTTCGAGAAACGGGGACGCATCGCCCACGAGGGCATCCCATGCGACGGGGTCCACCGCGGAGAACGAGGTGTCGCAGCGCGTGGAGAGCATCCGCACCTGTATCCGGTCGGCACGGGCGGTCCGGCCCCGCGGGCGATACGCGCCCCCCGTGCGCCTCGCCCTCGTCCTTCCCCCGCTGACGCAGCTGAACACGCCGTACCCGTCGATCGCCTACCTCGCGCGCGCGCTGCGTCGTCACGGCCGCGGCTGCACGCAACGGGACCTCGGAATCGAGCTGGTGCACGCGCTGTTCAGCACACGCGGGCTCGCAGACACCTTCGACCGGCTCGAGGCGCGCGACGACCTGCCGGAACCGGCGTGGCGCGCCCTCGCCGTGCGTCGACAGCACGAGCGCGCCGGCGACGCCGTGCTGGCCTTCCTGTCGGGGCGCGATCGCACCCTCGCGCGACGGATCCTCGACACGGATCTCCTGCCGTCCGGTCCGCGCCTGGCGAGGGTGGACCGCGAGGCGTTCGGCCCGCGGGACGCGGACGACCTCGCGCGGCACCTCGCGACGCGCTGGCTGGAGGACATGGCGGATCTCGTCACCGCCACGCTCGATGACGGCTTCGCGCTCGCGCGCTACCAGCACCACCTCGCGGTCGGCGGCGCCCGCTACGACGGCATCGCCGCGCGCTTGGACCGGACCACGCGCGTGGACGAGCTCGTCGACACGCTCGCCGATTCCATCGACGCCGACGTGGTGGGCCTCTCGGTGCCGTTCCCCGGCAACCTCGTGGCGGCGCTGCGCATCGGCCGGCGCCTTCGCGCCCGCGGCATCCACGTGCTGATGGGGGGCGGCTACGTCAACACGGAGCTGCGCGACGTCGACGAGCCGCGCCTGTGGGACTGCGTCGACGCACTCACCTACGACGACGGCGAGGGCCCGCTGCTCGCATACCTCGACTGGCTCGACGGCGGACCCGACCGGCGCCACCGCACCCGCACCCACGCAGGGCGACACGAGGCCGCGGCGCCCGACGTCCCCGCGGAGAGCGCGGCCTGGTACGGGGACCTGCGCCTCGACGGCTACCTCCAGCTCGTCGACACCCTCAACCCCGCCCACCGCCTGTGGGGCGACGGCCGTTGGAACAAGATCACCCTCGCGCACGGGTGCTACTGGCGACGGTGCAGCTTCTGCGACATCCAGCTGGACTACGTCGCGCGATTCGTTCCGGCGCGCACCGCATCGCTGGTCGACGCGATGGCCGAGCTGTCCCGCGACACCGGCCAGCGCGGGTTCCACTTCGTCGACGAGGCCGCCCCGCCGCGCGCGCTGCGCGACCTGGCGCTGGAGCTGCTCGCGCGCGACCAGGTCGCCAGCCTGTGGGGCAATGTGCGGTTCGAGGCGACGTTCACCCCCGACCTGTGCAGGCTGCTCGCCGCCGCGGGCCTCGTGGCGGTCACGGGGGGACTGGAAGTCGCCAGCGACCGCCTCCTGGCGCGCATGGACAAGGGTGTGACGGTGGAGCAGGTCGCCCGCGCGGCCGCGGCATTCCGGGAGGCCGGCGTGCTCGTCCACGCCTACCTGATGTACGGCTTCCCGACGCAGACCGAACAGGAGACCGTCGACGCCGCGGAACTCGTGCGCCAGCTGTTCGCCCATGGCGCGGTGTCCAGCGCGTTCTGGCACCGCTTCGTGCTGACGGTGCACTCGGGGATGTTTCCGGACCGCGAACGCTACGGCGTGATCGCGCACCCTCCGGCGGCCGCGGCGTTCGCGCGCAACGACGTCGAGCACGAGGATCCGCACGGCGCCGACCACGACCGCTTCGACGCGCCGCTCGTCGCGATGCTCGGCTCGTGGATGCGCGGCGAGGCGCTGGATCGCCCCGTGCACACCTGGTTTGCGCCGGGCACCCCCGCGACGACGGAGCCGCCGGACCGGATCGCCCGCGCGCTCGCTGTGCCACGGGACGACACGGGCACGCGTCTGGTGTGGATCGGCGGCGATCTACTCGACGACGGCGCCCTCGTCGTGCATCACGCCCGGGGCAGCGTCCGCGTACGCGCCTCGTCCGCCGCACGCGACTGGGTGCACGAGGTCGTCGATGCTGCGCGCCCCGGCAAGGCGCCCTTGGCCTGGGAGACGGCACGCGCCGCCTTCCCCGGGAACGACGCCGCGTTCGCGGGCCTCTGGCCGAAGCTGCGTCGCGCGGGGCTGCTACGGATCTGAGGACGGGTCCGTGTCGTCGCTTTCCGGCTCGGGCGAGGCGGACACCGGCTCGCGTGCCGGTTCCTCCGACGCCTTCGCGCGACGACGTCCGCGCGGCTGCTTCTCCCGTTCCGCGAGGCGGCGCAGGTGCAGCGACAGGTGCAGCTCGAGCGCGTAGTTCGTCAGGAGGTTGTGCAGGTCCTCCTTGAGCCCGAGCTCCTCGAGGTACGACCGCACCTCCCGCGCGACGGCGCGAAAGAGTTCGCCACGCACCTTGTCGGACCCTTCGAGCACGTTCCCGAGCACGTCGCGGGCGTCGCCGAAGATCGAACGCCCCTCCTCCTCGCCGAGAAAACGCTTTCGGAAGCCGCGGAACCGACCCCCGTCCGAACCGCCCTGCGTGCTCACGCTCCGCCTCCCTCCGCGTCCAGACGACGCAGGAAACTCTCCATCTCCCGGCCGGACTGCATGTCGCCGGTGCGCTCGGCGACGGCCAGCCCCGCGGTGAACACGGACCGCGCGCGGGCGGTCTCGCCCAGCGCCATGAGGGCGCGTCCGAGGCCGCGATAGGCCGCCGTGTAGTCGGGATCGCCGTCCAGAAGGCACCCGAAGTGCGCCGCGGCCTCGCCGGAGCGGCCCATGCGCGCCAGCTCGGTCGCGAGCATGAACCGCGTGGTCACGTCGGAATCATCCTCCGCGAGGAGCTCCCGCAGGGCCTCGACGCGCGCGGCCCGGGCCTCGTTCTCGTCCATGGAGCCTCCCTAGTTGAGCCCGAACGGCTCGACGAGGGTGAAGGGCGCGATGGTCACGTCGAAGCGTTGTCCGGCGCGCGTCACCATCTCGTAGGAGCCGTGCATCGTCCCCATCGCCGTCGGGAGCGGGCAGCCGCTCGAGTATCGATACGTCTCACCGGGCGCGATGACCGGCTGCTCCCCGACGACACCGGCGCCACGCACCTCCTCGACACGGCCGCCCGCGTCGGTGATCACCCAGTGCCGCGCGAGGAGCTGGACGCTCTCGTCGCCGAGATTGGTGATGGCGACGTGGTAGGCGAAGGCCCAGACCCCCGCGCGAGGGTCCGAGTGCTGCGTGAGGAACTCCGGCTCCACCGCCACCCGCACGTTGCGCGTCGTCGCCTCGGACATCTCCGCCCTCCACGTGAGCCCCCTAACGCGCCGCGCAGGTCGACCGCGCCGCACACGTCGCGCGGCATTGCGGGACGTGTGCCATGCGATACGTCGAGCGGCCACAGGAGAGACCGTGCCCACCGACCACGTGCTGCCGCCGCCGCTTCCGACCGCCGCGGGCCTCGCCGCCCTCGACGGGGACGGACTCGGCGCGCTCTACGAGAAGATGGTGCTGATCCGCCGCGTCGAGGAACTGGCCGCGAAAGCCTACTCCCAGCGAAAGATCCTCGGGTTCTGCCACCTCTACATCGGCCAAGAATCCGTCGCCGTCGGTGCCGCCGCCGCGTGCCAGCCGCAAGACGCCTGGATCACCGGCTACCGCGAGCACGGCCAGGCGATGGCGAAGGGCGTCTCCGCGAAGGCCGTGATGGCCGAGTTGCAGGGCCGCGCGACCGGCACGACGCGCGGCCTCGGCGGCTCGATGCACATCTTCGACGCCTCGGTGAACTTCATGGGCGGCTACGGCATCGTCGGCGGGCAGGTCCCGCTCGCCGTCGGCGTCGCGTGGGCGATGAAGCAGCAGAAGACCGGCGGCGTCGCGCTCGCGTGGTTCGGCGACGGCGCGGCCCACCAGGGCGCGTTCTTCGAGGCCATGTGCCTCGCGCAGCTGTGGAAGCTCCCGGTCGTCTTCGTCTGCGAGAACAACGCATACGCCATGGGCACCTCCATCGAGCGGCAGAGCGCGCTGACCGACATGAGCCAGCGCGGCCTCGGCGTGGGCATGGTGCGCGCGCAGTTCGACGCCTTCGACGTCGAGCTCGTGCGTGCGCGCATGCACGACGCGGTGAGCCACGCCCGCGCGGGACTCGGGCCCGTCATCGTCGAGGCGGTGACCTACCGCCACCGCGGCCATTCCATGTCGGACCCGGCGAAGTACCGCAAGCCCGGCGAGCTGGACGAGAAGAAGAAGAGCGATCCGCTCGCCATCACGTCCGAGCGCCTGCGCGACTCCTTCGGGTGGAACGAGGCGCAGCTCGAGGCGGTCCACGCACGGGTGGACGCGGAGGCCGACGCCGCCGCACAGTTCGCCGACGACTCCCCCATCCCCGACGTGGCTGCCCTGTACGACTTCACCTACGCGCCCGCGGCGCCGACCACGGAGGGCTGAGCGATGGCGATGCTTCAGATGCGCGAGGCAATCCGCCGCGCGATGGTCGAGGAGATGCGTCGCGACGCGCGCGTGTTCCTCATGGGCGAGGAGGTCGCCCAGTACGACGGCGCCTACAAGGTGAGCCAGGGGATGCTCGAGGAGTTCGGCCCCGAGCGGGTGGTCGACACGCCGATCGCGGAGAACGGCTTCGCCGGCCTCGGCATCGGCGCGGCGATGGCCGGCATGCGGCCGATCATCGAGTTCATGACGTTCAACTTCAGCCTCGTCGCGTACGACCAGGTGGTGAACAACGCCGCGCGCATCTACCAGATGAGCGCCGGCCAGTACAAGGTGCCCATCGTGTTCCGCGGGCCGAACGGCCACGCCGAGAACCTCGGCAGCCAGCACAGCACCGCCGTGGAGAGCATCTACGCGCACTTCCCGGGCCTCAAGGTCGTCGTCCCCAGCACCTGCGCGGACGCCTACGGGCTGTTGAAGAGCGCCATCCGCGACGACAACCCCGTGCTGTTCCTTGAGAGCGAGCTCATGTACGGCGTCAAGGAAGAGGTCGACGACGCCGAGTTCCTCGTCCCCATCGGCAAGGCCCGCCTGGAGCGCGACGGCACCGACGTGACGCTCGTGTCGTGGGGCAAGGCGATGAACCCGACGCGCGCCGCCGCCGACCTCCTCGCGAAGGAGGGCATCTCCGCGCGCGTCCTCGACCTGCGCAGCATCCGGCCGCTCGACCACGAGGCGCTCTTCGAGAGCGTCGCCGCGACGCACCGGATGGTCGTCGTCCAGGAAGGCTTCCCCTTCGCCGGCGTTGCCGCCGAGATCGCCACCCGCGTGCAGGAGAGCTGCTTCGATCTGCTCGATGCGCCCGTGCTGCGCGTGACCAACCGCGACGTGCCGCAGCCGTACGCGACGAACCTCGAACGACAGGTGATCATCACGCCCGAGCGCGTCGCCGACGCGGCCCGCCGGGTCACGGGGAGGCGCTGATGGCCGAGTTCTTCCGCATGCCGGCGGCATCGCCGACGATGTCCGAGGGCGTCCTCGGGGAGTGGCTGGTCACCGAGGGCGCCAGCGTGTCCGCCGGGACCGCCGTCGCGACGGTCGAGACCGACAAGGCGACCGCCGAGATCGAGGTCTTCGACAAGGCCGTGGTGCTGCGCCTCCTCGCGAAGGCCGGCGATTCCGTGCCCGTCGACTTCCCCATCGCCATCCTCGGCAAGGACGCGGGCGAGGACATCTCCGCCCTCCTGACCGAGTACGCCGGCATGGCGCGCACTGCAGTCCCCGCCGCACCCGCCGCAGCTCCGGCGGCCGCCGCCCCCGCGGCGCCCGTACCCGCGTCCCCTGCCGCCTCCTCCTCGGGCGGAGGGGGGCCCGCCCCCCTCCGCAACGCCTCCCCCGGCGTCGTGGCGACGCC
>JACCDP010425799.1_pt1 | contig 12156 bp, 16 predicted proteins | sample 7445841 | NCBI WGS metagenome assembly JACCDP01 (sample SAMN15323441, study PRJNA562643) | freshwater metagenome | isolation source: river surface water | place: USA:Blue River Watershed | collected 2017-08-17
ATGATGTGGTCGGGAAAAACTGGACTTGAAAAAAGCCAAATTAAACCCGAAATTAAACATCCATATGAATGTTCACTTTGTCTATTATCAAGTTACAGGTAAGTTTAAGAAAACGACAATGAATAAAGAAACACATCCATTTTTGAAAAAGTACCCTTTGACGAAACCATATAAATATTTGGTTTTAGGGACTTTTCCTCCAGCTCAAAAATTAGACAACAAAAAAGATCGCCAGTTCAATTTTGCCTACTTTTATGGTAATGTAGCTTCCTTTTGGAAAATAATTCAAGAAATATATCCAAAGAACAAATTTACTGATATAAAGAGTATTCTTGAATGGAAAGAAGAATATAGTATCGGTATTTCAGACACTATTTTAAGCTGCAAGAGAAAGAAACAAGATTCAACAAATGACAGTGACCTTATTCTTGAATGGACAGATTATAATCATGAGTTAAAGACGTATATCCTTGAAAATGAAAAATTCTTAGAGAAAATAATTTTTACTAGTGGCTATAATTGCAACAATGCTATATTTAATTTCAAAATTATCATGGGAGCAGACTTTGTAAAAATTGCTAGTAAAGTCGTTGATAATTTACCTTCACCGTCAGGTGGATCAAATACCTCATTTTTCAATAAAAATCCTAATACGTTAGGTTTAAATAATGACTTCTATAAATTCATTATTGAATCTAAAAATATTGAAACAATTACTTTTGTTCAAGAAAGTTATAATGCAAAATTACAATCGAAAAAAGGCGAAAAAGTAAAACGAATACCTGAAGGCACTTTAAAAGCATTTAAAATATATATGTACAAACAAATTTTACCAAAATCAAAATAACATGGAAACACAAGAAATGAAACAACGAATCAAAGACTACTTTGTTGAAATTAAAGAAGACAAGTTCACCAAAGTAAAAACTATCAAATGCAAGCATAACATAACTTTATAATACTCCCCAGTTGTTGGACCAAAAGGTTAGTGATGCTAAGTGAATAGTATATTATGGTTTCTTTGGATGATTTTGAAATCGAGAGTTTATGCTCATATAAAAATGAGCGTTACTCTGTTCGTGATAACGGAGCCGTATTTCGCTATCGATTTGATGGAAAACGACAAAGACCAAACGACAACAATTGGACTTTTGGCAAACTAAACATCAAGACAGGTTATTTAGAAATAGCCTCGGTAGGTATACATAGAATAGTTGCAACTTCTTTTCACGGCGAAGCACCAACAACTGAACACGTTGTTGACCATATTGACACAAACAAGCAAAATAACAGACCAGACAATCTGCGTTGGGTGACAAGATTAGAAAATATTTTACTTAATCCAATTACCGCCAGACGTATCGAATTAGTTTGTGGTAGTGTTGAAGCATTTCTTGAGGACCCTTCCAAATTTCGTAACAAATTTCCTGAGCCAAATTATAAGTGGATGTGTGCAGTTAGTATCCAAGAGTCACAAGCGAGCAAAGAAAGATTATTGACTTGGGCAAAAAATAAGAAACCATTACAAGGTGGCTCTTTAGGTGAATGGATTTATAATCGAAATGTATCATCCCAATTTACTGGCAATGTTGAAGAAGAATCAATATTTATAAATTCTCTAACTCCAAACGCTGTTCAAGTTGCTCGTAATTGGAAGACTCCTAGCGAATTTCCTTTTTGTCCCAAACCAAACTCTCAAAACCGATTAGTTGAATATACTGCAAGCCTAAAATCAGGCGGTGTTTTTTCCCGAAATCAACATACGAGTTGGATTATAGACCGATTTGCAATTTCTAAGGACGAAAAAACACTATGGATTATATGTGAAAGTGGCAATGAAAATCCTATAAAACCCTATTCATTGGCAGAGATTACTCTTAAGAACGGAGTTTTCGTTCATGATAGTCTTGGAACTTTCTTCGTGAAAGAGGGAGCTGAAAAGCAGTTTAATCTTTTGCAAGGACTTGAATGGGCAGGTGGCGACACAATTGATGATTATTAAAAAAGAAGTAGCCAAATTCTGAATTTATCGCTGGAGTGATACTTAAAATCGGATTAGTTCCTTTTTTGTAGTTAATGGCACATGTAAGTCATTGATATTCAATAAAAATATAAATTTAGCATTGCTTTATGTTCCTTTTGCCGTAGCATAGCATCAAAAAAGGAACTATGCACACTACTAATATCAAATCCGCCGAACATCTCGAAGAACACGAATTAAACAAGATTCTCAAACATCTCTCAAAAAACGAAGAATGGTTGTATTACCTGATTGTTCGATTGGGAGTTTCAACTGCTCTGAGATTTTCTGATTTGTCTCTAATCAAATGGTCTGATGTCCTGAATAAAGAAGTACTTCTTCTTAATGAGAAGAAAACAGGAAAGCGACGAGAAATACCTCTTGGACAAGAACTTTCTGAAAACCTGAAACTCACATACAAAAAACTCGGCTCTCCTTCAGTAGATGAATTCGTTATTCCTATTACTATTAGGGCTGTCAACAAACAAATCAAAATCCATGCTTATAGAGCTGGAGTAAGGGGGAAGAGAATTTCAACTCACACTTGGAGAAAGACATTTGGAAGAGAAGTTTGGAAACGGAACAATTACTCTGAAGCTTCTCTTATCAAATTGTCTCTCCTCTTTAACCATTCATCAACATCTATCACCCGAATATACTTAGATATAACAAGAGAAGAGGTTGGAGATATGTACGCAATTCAGGATTTATTCGTATATTAAGTTGTTATGGTTAAAAATTTCAAATGTTGCCACTCATTTGTTAATTGCTTAATTAAATCTTAATGGTTAAGTTTGATGATATATGGGAGCCTTGGACACATTAGCAAAAGGTGCACTTAATCAATTTGGTAGAGAATTTGGACGTGCTGCTGCAAATACGATTCTAAGAGGACAGAATAGTCAAAAAATTGAATTGACTGACAAACATACGGGCAGAATAAAACCAACTGACTCACCTGTCATTCGTGCAATAAAGAATATTCAAAAAATTGAATTTGTCATTCAAGACAAAGCAAATGCGTCTCGACTTGTAGAAATAACAGATGAATTTATAAATGTAAATAAATTCAACGGGATTGATACCCTCACATCTCTTCATGATTTTTATGTCTTAGCGGATATCTATAATGATAAGTACGCTCACGGTACTGCATTGATTTCGGATGATTTCAATGATAAAGTCATGGATTTCCTTGAGACCAAACGCACTGAATTGACTCTTTCAATGGCATCATTTAATCAAAATTGCAAACTATTTATTACAGAACAACTTAACTTTTTTAATCAAAAGAGAATCGTTAAGAGTAAATTAGTTGCATGGTCATTCCCAATTTGGGGAATATTGGGAATACATAATTTTTACTTAGGTAAGCCAGGAAAAGCAATATTCCAATTCTTATTCTGTTGGACGTTAATACTGCCATTGCTTAATATAATTGAGTTTTTAAGTGTGCTTTCAATGAACACAGATAGGTTTGATTCAAAGTACAATCCTGAATTTGTTTTCTTTCGACAATTTGATGTATCGCAGTAATGGATTTATGAAACTCAAAGAAATTACAAAATCAATATTAGGACCACGAATTGAACAAATAATTCAAGTTGTAATCGTATACTCGATTATAACTTTGACAATTGAAACTTTACCTGATTTAACTGCTGCTCAACGTAAGTTTCTTGAAATGTCTGAATTAGTATGTGTTTTGATTTTTTCAATTGAATATTTGGTAAGGTTGTTTTCCTCCAAGAACAAATTATCATTTGTTTTCAGTTTTATGGGTATTATTGATTTGATTTCCATCTTGCCATTCTATTTAAATCTCGGCGGTGGTTCAAGGGCTATTAGAATCATCAGATTGTTCAGGATTTTTCGAATTATGAAGCTCGCACGATACAATAAAGCAATTAGGCGGTTTCAATTAGCATTCAATGCGGTGAAAGAAGAACTGGTGTTGTTTTTTTTAGCATCCTTTATTTTAATTTATCTTGTTTCCGTTGGAATTTATTTTTTCGAAAATGAAGCACAACCCGAAGCATTTAAGTCTATAATACATTCTTTTTGGTGGTCTGTTGTTACTTTGACAACTGTTGGATACGGGGACATTTACCCTGTAACGACTGGTGGGCAGATATTCACCTTTTTTGTTTTAATGATAGGAGTAGGAATTATTACAATCCCAGCTGGTCTTATTGCAACAGCAATGACGAAAACGAGAGAGTAAGAAAGGTGACAATAATTCTCATTTCAATAATGTATGAATCTCTGAATCTCTGATAAAAGAATAGATGTGATAACTGAAATTATAAGTCAGAATCAGTTTAGATGAGAATATTTGCGGATAAGTTCGTTTGTGGTCTATTGTTCATCATATCATTTGCAAATCAGCAATGGAATTGTATTTTTGAATCAACTTAAATTATGTCAACTAAACCGAGTAAAATAAAGCCAACTGATAAGGTACTTCAATTTCTCAAGAGTAAATATTTTTCGACAATTTCATACATTGATGTTGCGACAATTTCATTGGATGAAATGAAATCACTATCGTTGAACTCGGAAAATGAAGTTATCGAAATTGGGAGTTTTAAATTAACCAAATCATCACATTTTCTTTGGGGAACTTACTATAAAATAGAAATTTCAAATAGTGAATTAGATTTTGATGGAAGAAAAACTGAAGAAAACAATGCACTTCTTAATTTCCTTTCAGGCGAATACCGAAGAAAAAATGTAATTATAAAGGCTTCAGACTTAAGAGATTTTAATGTAAACACCAGAAGAAGCGAAATACGAATTGGCAACTTTAAATTAACTGAGTCAATTGTTGGTGGGCTGAACAGTTTATTAGATGGCAAAGTCGAAAAATCATTTGACTTAAACCTTGCTGACAAAAGATTTGGCGTTGACAATAAGATAATCAATTCAAAAATTACTTTTAAAGAACTCCAAAGAGTATTGAGTGATTTCAAAATTAAACAGGTTGATTATGATGCCAATGGTGAAGTTGCAATTAACAAAATGCTAGAGTCCCATTTTCAATCCCATTTTGAAAACGCTTCAAGAAGTGGAGGTGCGAAAAAGTCATTTTACGATTTAATTGTCGGTGACCCTGAAAACAATCAAGGATATGCGATAGAATTGAAATTAGCATCTTCCATTGTTAGTAAATCTGGGGAAAGGCAAAGAATATCAGGACAAGTGAAACAATATATTAAAACACTCAATAACAACAATTTGGTTTTAGTTATAATTGGTCCCAAATCTGATTACTCTAGTAAAAACATCAAAGACTTAGAGGATGAAATTGAATCCGACTATAAGTGCTATTTCATTTATCACAATGTTGAGTAATAATTGCTGACATCTGAGATTCAAAGTAATCTCCGTCAGTTCTTCAAGAATTATTTCAATTTATTGAAAGGTTCATACTACATTTTATTACCCAACTTCTCGTCAAATGAGGTTTTTAATCAAGCTCTATTAACTTTGGAGAGTTATGAGCATATTTTTTGGATATGAAGCATTTTTACCGAATGAGATGGGAGAAGATGAATTTGCTAAACTCGATTTTGAGGTTAGTAAACTGGAAGAAATGTTGGAACCACTAATCCGTGAATTAGAACAAAAGAAAAAGAAACGCGATGCATTTGCTGTTATTTACAAACCACACATAATCATATCAGAAGTGAATACGCCTAGTATGGGTCATAGTTATCTCGGTAAGATTAGGATTCCTGCCAATTCATTATTCAACAATAAAGATAAGCCAAGATTTCTCAATATTAGTTTGGGGAAAGTTGTGAATTACACAGGGAAAAATGACCCCAAGTTATTGCTAATAGCCAACGAGAAGGCCAAAGATATCGTCAGAAGAAAAATCATCAACCTTTTTAATAACTCTATTGCATAATTAAGAGTTATTATCTAGTTTTGTACCATGATTCAACGAACAGTCAAATTAAACGTAGTCGAAACAAAGTGTACCGACTATAAACCCTTACTACCTCGAATCGGCGGAGTACGAACCGAAAAAGTTAACCCTTTAAAAGTTCGTACACATGAAAAACATCAAAACAAACCAACTAGTCCCCAATCAAAACACAATTAACATATATGGCATCACTGAAGATGTCAAATTAACTTTATCAATTTCACTGCTCGGAATTCTCGAGCCGCTTATTGTCTTTCCTATTGAGGGCTCAAAGACTCAACATTATCAAATCGTATCAGGTAATAGAAGACTGAGGTCTGCTATTGAACTCGGAATTGAAACCGTACCTGTCGTAATTGTTGATGAAACGGATTTGTCTGACCTACTAGTCTTTAGTCATAATGAATACAGGACAAAACTACCAAGCCACATTATTAGAGAGTATCGTGCATACAACAAGGCTCATAATCTATCACAAGGCAAAAAAGATGCTGCCAGCAAGAAGGCGGTACAAGTAAGAAATCAAATTTTCAGAGATGTCAGTAAGAGCACTTTGGATAGACTTATTCAAGTAGATTCTCTAGCTAAGAGATTATCCACTAATGAAAAAGAATACAAAGACAGGCTTGAGCAACTGGACAAAAGTCGAAATGTCGGTGGTTTTCTCAAATTACTTCAGACAGAAATGAAAGAACGGAGTAATCGGAAGAAAACCGAAGGTTTAAATTTGGTAGAACATAATAATTCTGTCATCCACAAAAAATCCTCAGAGTTCATGACCGAACTTGGTGACGAATCCGTTCAAACGATTATTTGTAGTCCCCCATATTTTCAAATGCGTGATTATAAAATTGGTGATGACCAACTTGGACATCAAAAGACTCTTGATGAATTCACGCACAAGCTAGCAAATCACTTCAATGATGCAAAAAGGGTATTAAAAGCTAAGGGCTCTTTGTTTGTGAATCTTGCGGATAGAAAATCAGATGGAAAGTTGGTTCCTTTGGTATTTTCATTTGCACAGAAGATGATTAGCAAAGGGTGGATTTGGGTCGACACCTTGACTTGGGTTAAACGGAATTGCCAGTATACTAATGCTAAAAGTTCAATGTGTGTTCATGAGAATATTTTACATTTTGTAAAATCAATTCAATACGATTATTCATTGGATTGGATGCAAACATCGCAAATAGTAGATGGCGGAATATTAGTTGCAACAGGCACAAAGAATGTAAAGTTCAAATCTGCATGGGACTTCAGACATCCATTTGTCACTACCAATACGCCCAATAATCATTGGTTGAATGTTGCGTGTGAAAAGGAAGGTATTGCACTTACTCATTCTGCAACTTTCCCAAGAGAGATTCCTCTAATGGCGATTTTGTCGACGTCATCAGAAGGAGACACAATTGTGGACATGTTCAATGGCTCGGGTACAACAGCCCAAGCCGTGGAAGAAGTAGGTGGTGGAAGAAAGTATGTAGGTTACGAACTCAATGAGACATACTTAGCAATTACAAAATGTAGATTGGAAAACTATGAAAAAGTTGATGAACCTACAATGAAAATGGCTTCCTAAGTTTCAATATAACAAAGACACTTCTGTGTTAGTTTTCCAAAATACAACAGAACCGTTGAAAAGATGGCCGAATAAATTAGGAAAATCCAACGAATTATGTTTCTGAGTGAGAGGATTCCTTCATGGAGGAAATCAAAGAGGCTACCAAATTAAAAAAGGAGGGTATTTCCCTCCTTTTCTTAATAATACACTTTGAAAAAATCAACATTTAATTTTGCTCTCTAAAATTCGTGCCTCTCAACATTGCTTCTCCTTGCCTTTGTGAAAGCTCAACAAGTCTCAATTTGTTTGAGAAATAACCAGGTACCATAGACATATAAAAATAATATGTAACGCCCGCCTGAAAATCGAAGTCGCCTTGATAAAATTCATATTTTCTTTTTAATACTTCACCGCCCTTAAATGTGGCCATGATTTTATGCTGACCACTATCAACTTCAGAAATTACATAGTGATTATTTTTTACCTTGGCCAACATTCTGGTATCAAAATAAAATGGGAATTTTGCCAATGAGCCAGAAAATCCTGTACTTCTGATAATACAAATTTTCGGGTTGCTCTTTACAGAGTTTCCATTTCTCGGTGGTATTGGATTGGCCCAAATTGAATTCGCCAAGACGAAACAAAAAGTCCATAACATATTATTCTTCATACTTACTGTAATTCTAAGGTGTTACAATTTGAACTACTAATGTCTAATTGCTCATTGTAATACTCTACACCGTTATCTCCTTTGATGATAGTATTTATTCTTCCACTAGTATTTTTTTTGAGATTGATATCAAACTTCATACCCCCGTTACTAGAACACGAAGGAGAAGAGTTAAAATACACGTTCGCTGCTTGACTAGCCATCAATTCACCATTAACATATGTCGTCAGACTATTTACGCCGAATGCATTCCAACTTTCAGCATTTGTTTTGCCTTGCCAGATTATTACTTTAGCGATATTGTCGGGCTTAGTACAAGATGAAGTTGTCAATAATGGAGTAATCAAGATGAATCCCAATAGGACAGATAATATAGTTTTTTTCATACCCCGAAATTACCATGAGACACGAGGAAGCATTTTGGTATTTGCCGAAATACGTATTCTGACTTTCCTAATGTCGGAATTACGTTTCCTAATTAGAAATAGTAAAACTCCTAAGCCATTCTATCACTCTATTTTTTGCTTTCTCTGTAATGCCAATAAGTAAACCTGTTGACATTCTAATGGTATATCCGTTTTTCTTGAGAAAATCTGAAATATGCAATGGGCTTACTAGCCAAGAGCGATGTACCCTGTAAAATCCTAAATGTTTCAAATTCGTTTCTGCCCAAATTAAACTCTTTGAAATTGTAATGGTCTCCTTTGAAAGTAAATGGAAGGTTGAATAACTTCGCTCGGCTTCAACTGCAACTATGTGGTTGATGGGAACTAATTTAATGCCATCCATATTGGGAAGAGCGATGAATTCTACTTTTGATTCATTGACTGCTCTCACTACAGATTTAATTCTAATGTCTCTTTGATTATTTTCATCTCCTGACAATCTTTTACTGGCTATTGTAACACTCGAATGAAGCCTATTATTTTCAAATGGTTTAACGATATAATCCAATGCATAACATTCAAATGCTTTCAGTGCAAATTCATGATTGCCTGTTAAGAAAATTATTTCTTTATTACTAAAACTAACACCTTCGAGTAAGTCAAAAATTGATTTTTCTCGGATTGAAATGTCAAATATTCCAATATCAAACTCAGATTTAATTATTTTTATTCTCGCTTCGTCAAAAGTCCTTGCAATTTCTATTTGATAATCAGGAAATGATTCTTCGAAAAAAACACGGAGTTTTTTCAATTGTATCATTTCATCCTCAATTATTAAAACTCTCATTTTGGTAATGTCATTACTAGTTTTTGGTTATCTGAATCAACGTGGATGAAATCATTTTTAGTTACATTATTTGAGTTTTTATCAAAATGGTAGAATTTCAAACGTCCTTTAAGAATATGAAGACCGTGTCCTTGTATCGGTTTAGAAACCTGACTTTTTTCAGGCAATTTGTAGCCAGAAAACACAACATGAAATAACTCCTGATTCGATATTACATCTATTTTCAATTGATTACCTCGGTTGTCCAATTCACCATATTTCAAAGCGTTTTCTACAATCGTTATTATGGAAAAGGGAATTACAGGAAGCAACAGATTTGATTCATCAATATTGAGTGAAAAGTTCACTATAGATGAACTGCTTATTTCGTGAGCCTGAATCATTAAATGAATTTGTTCTATCTCTTCTTTAATCGATACAGTTTGTTTGTCTTGGTTGACATATCCATAGTTTACAAATTTTGAAACAAAGAGGAGATATTTCATTTGTTGTTCTGAATCAACTATCGAGATGCTGTTCATTAAAAAGTTATTTATGGTATGTTGATTTGCCAACCTACCGTTCAATTGATATTGAACCTTTTGCTTATTTTGTATTGTCAAAATCCATAACACGAAAAATATCAAACACAAAACAACAGGGTCTATTATCAGTGACCAGAGATTATCTACCATAAATCAAAAAATAAATTTAGCACACAAATTAGCGAATCAACTTCTGTAATTTCCAAGACACCGAAATAATGACATGAAATCACCTCTTGAGTTCCCAAAGGAAAATTGCAATCCAATAAAATTCAGAGCATCATTTATTATGTTGCCATTTCGTTTGTTCAAATAATAAATGGTGTTATAAAAAAAAGACAACTAAGACTTTTTTGAATAGTACTCGCCAAACGTTTGAGATTTTCTTGTTATTCCAAGCATGTGAACGATTCGTGGGGCAAAATCATCATAGTTCCCAAAATTGATTTCAATACCAATTCCAAGTAACTTCCTTAACCTAGTACTCACTTGCAGTTGATTTAGCTTTTTTACCGATGTGTCATATATGATAATGATTTCAAATTCTTCAGAATCGCTTAAACTGAAATAGGAACCTGAAATGTTTTTAAAATACTCCCGATTCGATATCCCATTGATAGACGCGAGTCCATTTTTGAGTGCTTTAAAAAATTTTGAGATAGAGCCATTAAATCTTATGTTGAAGTTCTCTGTGGTTGTTTTAATTTGAATTGCCTCAAGGTTATTGTTATCCTTGAGTTTGATTAAAGTACGCTGGTCTTGTATAAGTGGCATATTTTGAAAATAGTCGTTCTTGTTGAATGAGAGATTATCGCAAAATGAGGTTTTTTGCTGATACGGTGGGATATTGACGATTTTCAGTTCAATAAAACCCAGCAAAAAAAGGAGTTGTCGGTACGGTTAAAATGGGAGTTCATCCCCATCATCATGAGTGAAAATTGAATTCACCAAATTATGGAGTTTGGTCTCGGTCGTTTCTTTTTCTTTATAATTCGATTTGATTGAACTTCTGATATCATCAAACAAAGACACCCTGCTATTATTAACGATATTGTTCATGTCCAATTTCATTGGTGGGATTGCGTGGATATAATTCATCTCATCTATCTGATGCTCAAAGAATCTGTTTCTTATGAACAACCCCTCCAATTTGAATTCAGGACACCCAACGTGTAATGGAATATTCAACAGGTTTCTGAAATCATTTTCGTCCTTCAATTGTATGGTATTGATGTCGCCTACATTGGTAGTGAACAATTGAATCTCCGATTGAAGTTTAACCCAAAATCTTTCAATTGTTTTAGGATGTAGCTTTCTCATGAAAATGATTTGAATTCCAATAATAGGAAGAGTATGAAATTCATCGACCTCATAAAAAACCTTTAAGAATACATCGCCCCTTTTAATATCTCTTTCAAATGGCTTGATGTCAGAGCGGAATAAATTATAGATTATTGTTTCTATACCATTGAGGGAATAATAGAATTTGCCACTCTCATTAGGGAGTATTTTCAATTTAATGGAGGTGACTTCCGATGGAATTTTGCTTGGTACGAAATCATCAATGACCACTTTATTTCGATTATCTAAAAAGTAAATTGAACATGGGTTCGTCATTACATTATCACAAATTTCAACCTCTACAAGACAGTTTTCAATGTCTCTTCTAGTTACTTTAACACACGGGTACTTATTCATTGTTGTCGTTTCACTATAAATACCTCAGTGCCCCTAAAAAGTCCAATTTTCTCAAAATTTTCTCAAATTTTTTTCAAGGGGGTACAGTGATGATTCTCAGAGATGGGGTCTACGTATTGAATATGGGATTAAGGACCTGTAAACAACATCCCTATGAATTTGACGGGGGATACATAGGAAGGAAGGACGGTAGTACCCCTACGGAGGAGGTAGGGAAGGACTATGGTATGGTATTTTAATAGGTCATGGTCATCGATTTTCCCCCAACAGACTCTTTTATATTGGTAATATCAAGTAACATCCAAAATCGACCACAAAAATTTTGTGTAAACATTTGTGTAAACCAAAATTAAAAAACCCCTGTATTTACAGGGGTTTAGAGTGTTTTTGGAGTGGAATTGGGGGGAATCGAACCCCCGTCCGGCTATGCGACTACTAGCGCTTTCTACATGTTTAGGGTGAGATTAATTTTCGAGAATCGGCCGGCTCTACCCTGGCCAACGTGATTCCTTAACC
>JACCDP011466310.1_pt1 | contig 12154 bp, 8 predicted proteins | sample 7445841 | NCBI WGS metagenome assembly JACCDP01 (sample SAMN15323441, study PRJNA562643) | freshwater metagenome | isolation source: river surface water | place: USA:Blue River Watershed | collected 2017-08-17
AAACAGCAGATGGTCGCGCGAGGACTCTCTGGCTGGCTGGCAGATTTTGGTGAGGCTGTGCCCTTTGATGCTGTGGTAAAGGAAGGCTCGGCGGCGCGTCTTCACAATCGTTATCCTGAACTTTGGGCTCAGCTCAATCGGGAAGTTTTGCACGAGACGGCTTTGGGAAGTGAGGGTGCGATATTTTTGCGAGCGGGCTTCACGCGAAGTCCACGCTGGGCGCCTATGTTTTGGCTTGGGGATCAGATGACAACTTGGGATGAGCATGATGGTCTCAAGTCATCTATAACCGGGCTCTTGTCCGGAGGAATCTCTGGTTTTAGTATCAATCATGGTGATATCGGTGGGCTTATCGCCATGCAGCGTAAGGTGCTGGGTCTGCCTGTTGTCAATTTTCTACGAAGTAAGGAGCTCCTGCTTCGTGGTATAGAGTTGAGCGCTTTTACCTCAGCATTTCGGAACCACGAAGGGAATGATCCCAGTAAAAGTCATCAGATTTATAGTGACGAGGAAACGCTAGCGTTTTATGCATACTTTGCCAAGGTCTTTAGCCTCTTGGTGGATTATCGGCAGAAACTTTTTGAAGAAGCTCATACCAAGGGGTATCCTGTTGCACGGCATCTTTTCTTAGAGTTTCCAGAAGACCCGAATGTATTCGAGGCTCCTTATCAATGGATGTTAGGTTCGGACTTTCTCATCGCACCTGTCGTTGATCCTGAGCAAGCACAAAAGAAAGTCTATTTTCCGCGAGGCGAGTGGGTCCATGCTTGGACGGGGCAGATCTACCATGCAGCAGAGGGGGGCTTTTTAGAGGTGCCGGCACCTCTCGGTCAACCTCCGGTGTTTTATCGTCGAGATTCTTTGGTAGGGCAAAGCTTTGCCAAGCGTCTGAAGGAGCTAGAGGCTCCGCGACTCGCTCAAGGGAGCCTTAGAAGCCTTTCGCTTCTTCATTAGACTGTACAATCAAAGCTGGATTTGCTTGAATGAGGGAACCTTAGCATGAACTTTATGAAGATCGGCGCGTTATGTCAAATCATCGCCCCTTGATTCTTATCGACTCGCGGCGCCTATGGTTGCCGATCTTCATCGTGTTTTGCCTTGTACTCGGACTTTTGCTTGTGAATCGAATGCCACTCCAAGTGTGGCCAGGTCTTGCTTTTATGGCTCAGGCAGCAGTGCTTAGCGGTCTGGGTTTTGCTCTGGTTTTTGCTTATGTGCGAAGCAAGCGAATCGCTCGAGCTTTTAATGTCTCGCACACGACTGCACTGCCCGATGGGGAGACAGCCCGCTTTGCGAATCTCGTTTTGAATCTTCCTGGTGTTGTCTATCGCTGTGCCCTCGATGAACATTGGACTATGAACTTTATCAGCGACGAAATCGAACACCTGACTGGTTATCCACCCCAAGATTTTCTCAAAAACAAAGTAAGAACGTATGCATCATTGATCCATCCGGAGGATCTCGAAGCAGTGGATAAGACAGTTCGTGAAGCTGTAAAAGCGGAACGGCCTTTTGCCTTAGAATATCGCATCATCACCAAAGACGGTAAGATTCGCTGGGTCATGGAACGTGGGCGTGCGTACATTCCCCAAGATCCACGCGAGGAACTGTATATTGATGGGGTGATCCTTGATAATACGGATCGAATGCAGGTGCGACAAGATTTTCTTGAACAACAGGAGTTTGTTCGAAAGGTCACAGAATTAAGCCCTGAGCTCATTTTTGTCTTTAGTTCCGTCGAAGGTCGAATGGTCTTTGTCAATGACAAGGTGCAGCAAATATTTGGTTATAGCAAAACGGTTTTCTGCTCTCTGCCATTGAAGTTTTTAGCAGATCTTGTGCATCCAGAAGACAGCGAAGCTGTGGGAATCTTCTATCGCCGCGTTAAAAATCTTGGAAGTGATCAGGTCATTGAACACGAACATCGCATGCGGCGGGTCTGTGGCACATATATTTGGGTTCGCCATCGGGTCTCTGTTTTCAGGCGTGACTGCTTTGATCAACCTATCGAAATGCTCAACATTTTGGAAGATATCACCGAACAAAAGCAGACCATGCATGAGCTTGAGCAGCAGCGTCTCAACGCTAGCTACGTTGCGAAGATGGCCTCGCTGGGGGAAATGGCGGGTGGTATCGCTCACGAAATCAATAACCCATTAGCCATCATCCTCGCGCGAGCGAAACAGATGGAGATTTTGCTGCGTCGAGAGCCTCTCGAGATCGAGCGTTTAGCTGAGAGCCTGCAGTCGATGATGCACACCAGTGAGCGTATCACGACGATTATCCGTGGCCTTCGCAGTTTTGCGCGGGATGGCAGCCAGGATCCCTTAATTCCAACGACTTTAGAACAAATACTCGAGGAAACAATCAGCCTCTGCGAGAGTCGAATGATCGAGTTGAATATAGAGCTCAGGCTTGGACTAGGCGAAGAGAAATCCATCCCCGTTCTTGCTCGGCCAGTACAAATTTCCCAAATTTGTCTAAATCTGATCAATAATGCTATCGATGCGATACAAGGCACCCCTAAAGCTTGGATTCGTATCGAAACCTTTCAGAAGGATAAATATCTTGGCCTTCGCGTTGTGGATTCTGGATCTGGTATCCCTCTGGCTCTTCGTGAGAAGATTATGATGCCTTTTTTTACGACGAAAACTTCTGGGCGTGGAACCGGCTTAGGTTTGTCCATCTCTCGCACCATTGCGGTGAGTCACGGGGGAGATCTCAGCTACGAACCTGATGCCTCCAACACAAGCTTCGCACTCCATTTACCCAAAATGCAAGATATCAAGGAGGATAGGCGGCATGATCAGGGACAAGGATTGGGGAGTTGAGAGTCTTCTCTTTCTCATTATTCTCGGTTTGGGTTTAGCTCACGCACTCCATTATCGGTTTTATACGATCGATGATGCTGCGATTTCCTTTCGCTTTGCCGAACATTTCGCTCAGGGTTTAGGTCTTCGCTTTAATCTGGGGCAGACTCCCTCCGAGGGCTTTACTAATTTTCTCTGGACGATCCTTCAGGTGCCAAGCTTTTGGTTCCATTGGGATCCCATGCAGGTGAGTAAACTGTGGGGCTGTTTGGCCATGATTCTGGGCCAGGTCTGTCTCTGGCGCCTCGGCCGTCTTTGCTTTTGTACCAGATTTTTGGCTCTGATACCGCCTGCCTTGGTAGCATCCCATCCCGGCTTTGCGGTATGGACGATTGCAGGTCTCGAAACCAGCCTTTTTGCTGCTCTGCTCACGGGAGCTTGCTTAGCCTCCTTTCTCGCCGATCGCGAGCGCAGCCACCGGTACTTTCTGCTATCTGCGATAGCTTTTGCTTGTCTTTGCTTATTGCGTCCTGAAGGTTTGATGTTTGCCGGTGTGATGGGCTTGAATTGGATTTGGTGGATCCGCTCAAACGGTTGGCAGCGAGGTCTGAATCATTGGTTTGCTATCGTGGGTGGCACTGTCGTTGTCTTTCATCTAGGACGCTATCTTTACTTCGGTTCTTTGCTTCCCAACACACTTTTGGTGAAAGGGCCGAGCGATTCCTATACCTTGACCTTTGCGCTTCAACAGTTTCAACTCTTGCTGGATCGCCTCGCCCATCGTGTGGCAGCAATTGCGGCACTGCTTGGGCTCATACTTGCAGTGTGTGCTCGTTGGCTTCCGCTGCCACGAAAAAAATGGCGAGCAGAACAGGGACTCGCTCTTTACCTTTTAGTTACCCTGACTCTCTATGCTCTCTATTTGAGCCGTTTAGCTTGGGATTTAGAAGTTGGAATTGGGCGTTATGCAATGCATGTTCTGCCTTTGCTATACTTTTCTACTATTTGGGGGATAGATCTCCTCCTCAATATCCGAGTGAGCTCTACCTGGTCGCGTTGGGGGCGTATCGAACGCTGGACTAAGATTACAGCACTGTTTGCTCTTTTGATCGGATTTGGTGTGCAAGCTTGGCAAAATTATCAGTGGGGTCTTCAGCATTTTTCTGGGCACAATGGGGTTGCTTATTCTATAGAAAAAGTTCATCGCCCTATTGCAGAGTATTTCCTAGAGCATGCTCAAGCTGGTGATAAGGTCATTACCCAGGATATGGGGTTTATTCCTTTTTTGGCTAAGAAAGTCACTTTCATCGATACGATTGGCATCTGCGATCGGACTATCGCCCAGGAGCTTTATCAAGGGAAATACAACTACTATAGCGCTTATCTCAGCTATGCTGATCCCGAACGCGTTCGTCTGATGGAGGCGACCAACGCGCGCATTCGCGATTATCTCAGAGCACAGAATGCTCGATGGATTCTGGCGTTTGCCGATGTTGCAGATGCAGAAGCAGAGGCTGCCGAGTTGAGTCTGAAAGCCCTAGAGAGTAAGACTTATGATGGTTTTTTTGATCGTTATGTCCAATTGAATCCATACTACCATGGTTTTCTCAGCGAGCCTGATGTGATGGCTAAGTATAGGCCTGTGGCTGCATGGGCCTGGAGCACGCGGGCTTACTATGTGCTTTACGAAGCTAGTTTTTGACAAAAAAAAGCTCCCCTCACATGGCGTGGGGGAGCTTTGGACTTTCGCTATCAGACTTAGGCCTTGTCACTCTTCCGGACGCTGCGCAAGTTAGCAGGAAGAACTTTCTTCCTCAGGCGGACAGACTTGGGAGTAACTTCGATCCACTCATCATCGTCGATCCACTCGATACACTTCTCGAGACTCATCTGCTTGATCCCGTAGAGCTGAGTGATACCATCTGAGCTAGTGGTACGGATGTTAGTCAATTTTTTAGGCTTAACAGGGTTGACGTTGAGGTCGTTGTCCTTGGCACATTCGCCAATGATCATACCTTCGTAAACCTCTACACCTTCGCCGATAAAGAGCACACCGCGCTCCTGGATGGACGAGAGTGCGTATTCTGTGGTGCTACCAATACGATCAGAAATCAAACTGCCCGTATTGCGGTGGAAAATGGTGCCGGCGTGAGGGCGATAGCCGATAGCTTCGGAGCTGATCAGGCCCGACCCACGAGTGGCGGTTTTAAACATAGAGTTAGTACCCAAAATCCCTCGGGTAGGAATCTCGAAGACTAAGCGAACGCGTTGTTCTTCTGTGCCCGTGAGAGGCGCTGCTTCGTAGGACACGAGGACGCCTTTTCTCTGCTGGTACATTTTGGTAACTTCGCCAGAACAGGTCTCAGGCACATCGAGAATCATCTTCTCGAACGGTTCCATGCGAACCCCATCCTCAACGCGCATCAAAACGTTAGGACGACCGACCATGAACTCTGAGCCTTCACGGCGCATCTTTTCGATGAGGATACCGAACTGAAGTTCGCCCCGACCGAGGAGGTAGAACTGATCAGGCTGCTCGGTATCTTCGAGTCTTAGAGCCACATTGTTTCTGATTTCATTGAGGAGGCGCTGACGGAGATCGCGCGACTGGATAGCTTTGCCTTCGCGACCTGAATTGGGAGTTGTGTTGATCGAGAAGATCATTCGCATCGTTGGCTCTTCGACCTGAATGCGCTTGAGAGCAGGTGCACCTACAGAGGCCAGGGTGTCACCGATTTCAAGTGCTTCGCAGCCAGCGATAAGTCCAACGTCACCGGATCCCAGTTCTTCTACTTCTACCTGCTTCATGCCCTCGTAGGACAGGAGGCGAGAGACTTGAAATTTGGTTTGGGTTGGTTTGCCATCGAGCAGACCGTGACGGATCAGTTCTTGTCCGCGCTTGACCTTACCGGAGACAAGGCGACCGAGCGCGAGGTTACCGAGATAGTCGGAATATGCGATGTTAGAGACCAGAAGCTGCATGTCTGCATCTTCGGCGCCCTTGGGGTTAGGAAGGGCCAGGATAGTGTCAAACAGTGGGCGCAGAGATCTATCGGCGCCGCCGCCTTCCAGCAAGACAGGGATTTCGTTTACGTTGGAGGTACACCAGCCTTTGCGCGCACACGCATAGACGATGGGAAAGTCGCACTGTTCGTTGGAAGCACCGAGCTCGACGAAGAGATCGAAGGCCTTGTCAACGCAGTCGCTGACCATGGTGGACCCGATAGCTTCGGGGCGGTCGACCTTGTTGATACAGAGGACGATCTTGAGATTCTTTTCGATCGCTTTTTGCAAAACAAAGCGAGTTTGGGGCAGTGGGCCTTCGACGGCGTCCACCAGGAGGATCGCGCCATCGACCATGTCCATGATACGTTCAACTTCGCCACCGAAGTCGGCGTGACCTGGGGTGTCGACAACGTTGACCTTCACATCACCGAGACGGAACGAGGCATTCTTGGCCGAGATCGTAATCCCGCGCTCGCGTTCTTGCGAGTCAGAGTCCATCATGCGCTCTGCGGTATTCTCGTGAGCTTGGAATGTTCCCGCTTGCTTGAGCAAGTGGTCGACCAGGGTTGTTTTGCCGTGGTCAACGTGAGCGATGATACAGATGTTCCTTAGATTTTTAGACATGCTTATGGACCCTTACATACTTTTCGCGAAAACGCGCAGAAAGAAATAGCTCAGACAGGCCATAAAACAAACCAAAATCTGAGTTATTTATCGAGGTTTTACCCTTGAACCGGGGGGGAGTGTACCTCATCACGCTCTTTTTGCATACACCAAAGTAAGGGACCCCCTCAACTCGCGACGCTCCCGTGGCGAAAAGAGTCCCTTGGCTTGGTTTTTAAAGTTTTTGCGTTAATTTGGCGTAATTAAGAAGTGGGGTACTCACTTTTTAGGAATGGGGCCAAGATGGGTGACATACCACTCTTTTCCCCAGTTGATGCGAGTTTTGACTTCCAAAGTTTCTGTCTTGGCTCCCACCTGGATGGTCATCTTGGTCTTCGAGCAGCTCCAATAAGGGATATTATTTGCTTCGCTGCCCTTCTTTTTCCAGGTGCAAGAACCTCCCTTGACACTCACGAGTTTGAGGGGGTCTTGCACCACGAGGCGTTCATGCTCACGGGCAATATCATCTTTAAACCAGCCGAGGAGTTGCTGGTAGTACTCTTCGGGTTTGGCGATCCCCTTCAATTCCACAAAGGCATCCTTGGGAAAAAAAACGGGCGCTGCGAGCTCGGCATCATTCTTCTCGATAGCCTGCAGCAAAAGGGCTGCTTTGCTCTCAAAGCTAGCTGCGTCAGGGGCCTTGCCTTGTTCTTTGTTTTCTGCAGGAATTTCTATACCCATGGCTAAGCTGGGTAGGGTCAAGCTCATCAAAAGGCCCAGATAAGGGACAAGTCGCATCGGAGGTACTCCCAAGTGTAAAACGATATGTAAGAGGATGCCATAAGTCGTCCAAGACAGGGAGACTCGATCGGTGTATTCTTACTTTTTTTGGGTTCAAAAGAGGGAAGACCTATGGTGCCCGTTCGCTACCAGCTGCCACATTCTCGCTTGGAAATTCAGGGTTATCAAAGTCGCCCTGGTGCGTCTCGTAGCCTTCTCTGTTTGCATGGATGGTTGGATAATTGCGCCAGCTTTCGTCCCCTTGCGGACGCTATGGAGGATACCAACTTCATTGCCATCGATCTGCCCGGGCATGGGCACTCGGCTTTTGTTCCCGAAGGTTGTACCTATGATTTCTATCTTTACCTGATGTGGCTACATGAGCTCATCGAAGTGATGGCGTCCCCGGCACTCGTCCTTGTCGGACATTCTATGGGGGCTGCCATCAGTTCGCTCTATGCAGGTTGCTTTGCTGATCGGCTCAAGGGTTTGGTTTTGATCGAGGGTTTAGGTCCGCTGAGCAGCGAGGAAACGGCAGCTCCCAAAAATATGCGCTTTTATCTGGAATCCTGGAGTCGCCAGGGCCTCCTCGCCAACACACTCTATCCAGACTGGAAGGCTGCAGTTGCAGCGCGGGCCAAATCAGGACCTATTCCGCACGAAAGCGCTCAGCTCTTGGCAGAAAGGGGAGCACGCGAACATCCCGGTGGTGTGAAGTGGATTCACGATCCACGACATAAACTACCTCCTCGCTATGCGTTTAGCGAAGGGCAGATTTTAGCTTTTATGCAGGGGATTTCTTGTCCCACCTTGTTTATCGAAGGATCGACGACAGGCTTTGGCAATCACCCTTTAGCTGCTGGACGTAAAGCAGCTGTACCTGACCTGCAACACATGGTCCTCGAAGGAGGCCATCATGTGCACATGGAACAGCCTGAGCTTCTCGCGACGCATCTGCGGCTTTTCTTATCGCGTCTTCCCTCATGAAGGGAGTAGGCGCGTGCGAAAGTAAAACTTCAGCCAGAGAATACGAAGCTTATTATAGATACGAAAGCTGCAGTCTTTCGCGTGAAACCAGAGCTTTTCGGGGAGACTGACCTTGGTCTTCAGCTGGATCCAGCTACGGACTTGGTCGGTTAAGAAAAGCATTTTAGTGTCAGCTCGTTCGCTCGAAAGGTGCAGGGCAAAGGGAGCTGATTCGCCATCGACCGTAAGCTTGATACGATCGCCGATGTGAGGTTCTTTGAACCACATACGAAATTCAGGTAGGGCTTTGACCTTCTCAATGCCTTCGAGACGAATCAAGCGGCCCACTTGTGTGGTGTTAACGCCGGTAATCATAGAGTATGTGCAACGATTGTAGTGCTCCCAGTTGCAGCGAGTGGGAGCAGTCCCATCTTTGTTTAGATAATAATGAGCGCTCATCAGGAAGACATTCAGATCTGGGCCATGAGCCGTGTGCGTGGCATAGATCAGGTTACCACCCGCGAGGCGTGCACCGACCTCGAGGAGGTAGGGCTGCTCACCGCGCATCATCAGTTCCATGTGGAAGGGTGAGCGCTTCAGACCAGAGGCTTTCATCACCTGACGAGCGTAGGCTGCGAGTTTGGCAAAGGTTGGGTTATCTTCGTGAGTCAGCCAGTCGCGAAAGTAAAGGGTCGCACGTCCATTGGCCGATACTCTTTCATAGCGAAAGATAGAATAGATGAGAGCTTCGCCATGTTCATCCATCTGGCCGTTGACTGCGTATTCCGTGCCCTCCAGGAATTCCTCGAGGATAAACTCATGAAAAGAATTATCCCGAAAAAACGCTTCGAGCTCGGCTAGGGGTGTGTGACAAGAGAAAAAGCCATTGCCTTTGTTGGCAACCCCATCGACAGGTTTAATCACAAAGCGGTCTGGCCAGCGATCACGCTTTTCCATCAGATCGGCATAAGAACTGACGTGAAAAAAGGTGTGGAGTGGAAGGCTAGGATCCTGGCTCACAAGATATTCTTTGAGGCGGAATTTATCGCGGAACAGACGAATCGTATGAGGATTAGGACCTGGCAAATTTAGCTTTTCGAGAATTTCTGCAGTAGCAACGACAGCGCTTTCCTCATAAGGAAGGGCTGCACAGATCTCAAAACGCTCAGAAACCTTTTTGATCAAAAGATCGATCTCATGGTCGCCGGCAAAAAAGATGCGATCGAACCACTTGTCTTTATAGGGCAGGCGGTGTCGCTGATAGAAGTAGGTATCTTGGTCCGTGAACCAAAGAATCGGCTTAAGCCCATATTGGTTCTCTATCGTGGCAATGAGATCGAAGGCATATTCATAGACGGGATTTCTGAGAATATAGGCCTTTTCCATGGGAAAACCCTTTCTTAACGATAGAGGCCCGATCTTATGAGCCAGGACGTTACTTCGCGACCAAGGGTGGCAAAGGAGTCCACCTCAAACAAAAACTCGTTAGGTTTATATACGTCAATTGGTGCGGATACGATGTCTGAAATTGCGAAAGGTCGAATTTCGACAGCGCCTTCAAAAGTCTCTTCAAGTTCGCGAGGCGCCGCGAGGAGACCTGCACCGTAAGCGCGCATTTTGCGCTGATCACGACGTCTGCCTCCAAACGCCGTTGGGTTGATCAGGCCAAACTCCATGCAGTACCAATAGATCTTTTCGAGCATAAGTTGTTGTTCAGGGGTACGGACGCGCAAGCCCGCGTCGCCAAACATCTGATTTAGCATGGCAAAAAATGGATGATTGAGCGTCGGAAGGTGACCCATCAGATCGTGAAACATATCCGGTTCGTTCGTATATTCGACCTCTGACAGATCGCGAATAAAGTCAGAACATGGGAATATCCGTTCGGCGAGGTAGCCGACGAAGGTTTCAAAGGGTACCAAACCGTCGACACGCACAAGGCGCCAGCCGTAGCGTGATCCAAGACGGCGACTCAACTCTGCGAGCGTTGGAATTTGATGCGCGTCATGAAACAGGCATTGCTGCGCGGCTTGCAGTTCATCGTCCACTCGACCTCGCCAGGCCTGGAGTTGGCGCTTACAGAGTTGCCGCCAAGTTTCATGTTGCCGCTCATGGTAGATGGCGGGAACGATAGCTTCGGCTATGGTTCCGACGGGAGAGGGGCTGGGACGAAGAGGGCTTCGGTCTAACACAATAGGTTTGGAAGACGCCATGATCCGATGTTCCTACAGTAGTGGATCCAGACAGCATGAGTCCCTGGCTGATTTGGGACTCAAAGGTCAAGGAGCAAAAGCTCTGCCAAAGCAAGCTTGCTAAGAGTGTTCGAGAAATTTGGAAGGGATGAGTTGAAGAGTGCAAACAGGTGTCAAACAATTAGACAGTATGGAGAGAGCTCAGCGTGCGACGTAGCCTATGCCGAGCAAATACGCTGTGAGCTCGTAAAACCCTGCGGTTGGAGTATCTTCTGCGCTCAAAGCTGTCGCGCGAATGTAGCTACCATAAAAGAGGAGATCTGAGGAGGGGTTACGCTTTTCGTAACCGAAGGTATAGTGTCTTCTGTCAAGTGCTTCAAAGTCTTGTGCTCCACGACCTTGCATCAAGACATTGCCGTTAGCGTCTTTAATGCCAGCGCCTTTGTTTTTAGAAAACGAACTAAAAGCAAAGGACAGTTTATTTTGCGAAGGAAGGACGTAACGAGCGCCAACCACAAAACTATGGGTATTAAGATACTCGATCGGGGCCGTACCGCTGACCGCCTGAGTGGGGGCCTGGGCGTAAGTGGTAGCTGGGACCCATTTTTCATAGGCATATTGTCCAAAGGTTTGAAATTGGCCATTGCTGTTAAGAAGGCCACCAATGCCATAGATGGAAGGTCGATAATCTCGGCGATAAAAACTCTGTGTGTCTGAACCGAGTGCTTGCAGCTTTAGGTTGTAGTGCATGTCGACCGAAGGTCGGTAGCTCAGGGCGATGCGTGCCATCCCGTTCCAGTCATAGTTCATACCGAAGTTGAGATGCAGCGAGCTTAGGGAAAAGGAGATATTCAAAAGTTCTTGGCCATTAGAGGTGATGCTCGTATCCGAGCCTGAGCTATTGTTGATCATACTAAGACCAAAGACCAAACGATCATTTGCCTTATAAGAAGCTCCAAAACCGAGTTTAAAGCCTTTTTGCAAGGCTCGTATATCGACGGACTGCGTCTGGCCACCAATGGCCACGGGAAAGCCTTTGACTTCTACAGCTCTACCAAATCCTGTTGGGATAAAAATATAGCCAAAACTAAAGGGGTCGTCGGCCTTCTTGTAGCTCCCCCCGACCGAAGTGAGTGGGAGAACGGGCACCACGATTTGTCCTGGTTTGGTGGTAGGACTCGGGGTTGTCACCTGGTAGACAAGGCGAGTCGGGGCTATATCGAAATAGTTATCAGAACTCGGAGAAAGCGAGAGATTTGCTGGGTTATCAAGGACGGCAGAACCGCTTTGTCCCAAAATGATTCCAGCCCCACCGTTTGCACGAGAGTAAGGGCCCTGATATTCAAACAGATCGGCCGCCGCGAGTGGAGTACTCAAGCAGGTCATAGCAATGAGGCAGAGCTTACGCACGGGGCACTCCGATGGAAAAGGGATTCCTTTATTGTCTGCTTGGAGTGGATGGTTTGCAAGCGTTGAGCCACCTGAGATGATTCCTGCGTCGCAGAAGTCGATAGAGATATCTTGTGCTTAGGGCTTTGGTAGAGCTTAAAACGCAGGTTTTGAGGAACTCACCGGAGTCAGTTTAGCTAGTACTTCCAGGATGATACAGTGATCAGCTCTGTTCGTAACGGCTCAGATTTCATATCAAATGCTTTGTCGGATCAAAATCGGCTTTTGATTCATGTGGTTGCGACTAATCTTACCGATGTGTGAGTTTGTGATGACGGTGGCCTCGTCAGTCCAGAGCATCTAGCTGCTGAGGTTAAGAAGCTGAATTTCTGAAGATTTCTCTCAGGG
>JACCDP010815824.1_pt1 | contig 12153 bp, 10 predicted proteins | sample 7445841 | NCBI WGS metagenome assembly JACCDP01 (sample SAMN15323441, study PRJNA562643) | freshwater metagenome | isolation source: river surface water | place: USA:Blue River Watershed | collected 2017-08-17
AGATATTACATCGTAAAGTGCAGTTATAATACCTCTTTCAGTGCTTACATCTTTGGTGTATTTATCATTCACAATCGTGGAAACTGGTTGTGTGGTATTCACTTGTCCAAATGATTGGCTGATTGTTAGGCAATTGATGCCAGCCAGCAAAGCTGTCGTAATTAAGAAACGCTTCATAATTTTTATTTTAAATTTAAGATAAATATTTTAATAGGTGTCGCAATACAATAGAATTTTTTCATAATAATATTTTTTGTAAATTACGACTAGAATAAAAAGACATCGACCATAATAAATATGAAAAATAAATTATTAATAACAATCTCCTTTTTGTTTATTCTCGCAATAAATTTAAATGCACAAAAGAGTGTACTGGATGATAATACTAATGCTCAAATAAGAGCTGAATTAAATAAATTAAAAAATACAAATACAATTGATGATAAAATATTGGTTTATTTAAATTGTAGCAGCATATTTTCAAAAAAAAGATACTACGATAGTATGTATTACTATACAAGTACAGCATATGATTTAAGTAAAAATTCAACTAATCTAGAAATAATTTTCCAAGCTGCACAATATTTGGTTTACACTAATCGGTTTATTGGAAATTTTAGTGATGCTATAGATATATTACTTGAAACAAGCGAAAGGCTCTCAAATAAAAATGATACACTTGTTTTTTACCTTACACAAGATATTGAAACAACATATAGAAAAACAAAAGACTATAAAAGTCAATTAAAATATGCTTTAAAAGGAAGGGACTTAGCGCTAAAGTTGAAACTTAATTATGGAGGAATAGACGCTTCAATTGGAGATGCATACCAAAATTTAAATATTTTAGACTCGGCATTATATTATTTTAACAATGATTACGAATTTAGTAAGTCGGATGAAGAATATAAAGGAAACCTGACTCCAGTTTTAAATTTAGGTGAAATAAATCTTAGACTTGGCGAAATTGATGTTGCCTTAAGTTATTTTAAAAAAGTTTTGAAAGATCTTAATAATGCAGACGAGGAATCAAAAAAACATATTGCATCAGAACTAGGTAGGGAAATGTCAAAATGCTTTAATATTATGAATCTAAAGGATTCAGCAATTTTTTATGCTCAAAAATCATTTTATTATGCAAAATATTATGACGTACACGATGAAATAAGAGAAACTTCGAATTATCTATCAAAGCTTTTTTCTAGATATAATTTAACAGATAGCGCATACAAATATCAAGATATTTATATAACTATTCAAGATTCATTATTTAACAGCGATAAAATCAGAAGTTTACAAATTGCTACAATTCAAGAAAATATTAAACAAGAAAAAATAAGAGAAAAAATTCAAAAAGAAAATGATGATAGAAATAATAACTTGATTTTAGCAGCGATTGGTTTTTTTATCCCGGTATTTTTTTCCTTTGTATATTTAATTGGTAAAAGAAGCAAGAAAAAGTCTAAGCTTATAGCATCATTAGGTATAGCATCTTTATTAATGCTTTTTGAATTTATAAGTTTATTAATTCACCCTTTTGTTGAAAAATATTCAGGGCATAATGTATTTATAATGTATATAATATTGTTAACTATTGCTTCTGCATTAGTCCCTTTGCATCATAAAATGGAAGCATATGTTAAAAATAATTTTTCGAATTCTTCCAATGAATAATTGGTGTAGCAATAACCTTAAGTATAAATAAATTATTGTAAACAGTAGATAGCTAAGCAGCTTATTTATTTAAAAAATTAAGCTGCTTCCAGGGATATTCACCATTATTTTTTTGAGGCTTTCCAGGAGTAGATCTACCGGCTTCTATATATTTTTTCATTAGCACAGACAGCTCTTCAACAACTTGCGGGAACTTAGTATAACAATTATCTTTTTCAGTGGGGTCTGTTTTTAGGTTATATAATTGAATGGATGGCAAACCCTCCTCTGCTTTACCGGGTGTTGGAAAACTCCATCCACCGGAGCCTGGAGCAAAGATGAGTTTCCAATCTCCCTTACGTATTGCAAAATTACCATAAAGGGAATGGTGCACAGTTGCTTCGCGAATGGCGACCTTATAATTTGGGTTCATCAAAACTGGAAGAAGATTATAACTATCCTCTGCCTCATTATCTTTAAAATCATATTCAACAATAGATGCAAATGTGGCCATAAAATCGTTCAAAGAAACAGTTTGTGAAACTGTACTTCCTTGCTTAATTTTTTTGGGCCATTGGACAACCAAGGGAATCCGATGTCCTCCTTCAAAAATATCCGCCTTGTGTCCACGATAACCATTGTTCGGATCATGACCCATCTCTTTTAAAAATTTAAAATTAGCTTCAGGAGAGCAACCATTATCACTGGTAAAAACAAGAATGGTATTTTCTGTAAGGTGATGCTCCTTTAAGGATTGTTGAATGGATCCAACAAAATCATCAACCTGCTTAACAAAATCAGCATAAACATTCAAACCTGAAGTTCCGATGAATGACTTTTCCGGTGCAATAGGTGTATGTGGCGCCGTGATAGGTAGATAAAGAAAAAAAGGTTTTCCGTTATCGGATGCCTTTGCTATATAATTAACAGATTCCATTTTAAGATCAGGCATAATATTTTCAAGATTCCATCCTTCCACCCCAGTCCCAGGTCTGCAATCAGCATAGGGTTGGCTTGGATAAAATACGGAAGGTGTTCCCTTGATTTTATCATTTTCTATGTAAGTATACGGTGGGTAATTAGGGGCATCCATACCAAAAAAATGATCAAAACCAATAGCGGTAGGTCCGCCAGTCACTTTCATGCTATAATCAACATTGCACTCCTCTTTATTGTCAACCGGAGGCATGCCATTTTTTGTAGTCCAATCCCAACCAAGATGCCATTTACCTATTGCTGCTGTTTGATATCCTTTTGATTTAAGCATACTGGCCATATTCGTTCTTCCTTGTTCAATCAATGGTTTATCAAATTGCACAAGCACACCCTCCTTTAATCTTGATCTCCAATTGTATCTACCTGTAAGAAAACCATAGCGCGTTGGTGTACATACGGCAGCACTTGAATGTGCATCAGTAAACAGTATTCCATTTTCAGCTATTTTATCAATATTTGGTGTTGCAATTTTTCCGTTCTTATTGAAACATGAAACATCACCTATCCCTAAATCATCTGCTAAAATAAAAATTATGTTGGGACGGTTTTGAACCTCTTGTGCATTGCCAATCATGAAAGCAAAAAGAAAATTACAAAAAATAAAAAATATACGCATAGGATGGATCTTGTAAAAGGTGAATGATTTATTAGACTTACCTAATATTTTAATACTAAATGTACGATATTAGATCAAAGTAAAAATTCTAAAAATTCAATATCCAAAAAAGTTTAGTCAGGTTTTTGTTTTTTAAGGGCGAACAAGGGGTAAATGGTAAGAATAAAGTTATTTTTGAATATAAATCGATAGCGTAATGATAGTCACTGAAAAAATATATGATTCATTTAAATGGATAGATATTGAACATCCGAATAAATCAGATTTGGAAAAAATTACGAACCAATACCATTTAAACTATCACTTAATAAAAGATAGTTTAGAAAAGGGTCATTTACCCAAATATGAAAAAACTCACCAACTAGATTTTTATATTTTTAGGGCTTACACTTCTGATATATCTTTAAATATTGATGAAGTAGGTGACATGTCAAATAAAATTGCTTTTTTTATTTTAGAAGACACTTTGTTTACAATCCATAGAGCCCATTTCAAATTTTTAAATATTCAAGAAGAAAAACATATAAAAATAAATGATTTGTTTTTAAGTATTGTAGGCGCCATGGTGGAAACATTTAATAAGCCAACCGCTGACCTTTCCGCTAAAATAACCGATATTGAAAAAACAATTTTCTTAAAAGATCACAGAGCTATTTTACTTGAAGAATTATATTTTATAAAATCACAATCAAGAATATTAAAAAAGGTTTTACATATTACACAAAATGTCATTGATCAAGTTGCCGATAAGTTTTCTAATTCATTTCAATTCCAAGATATAAAGGATCGGTTATTAAATCAACTTACCATTAACGATGAGTCAGTGGAAAATTCAAATCAGTTAATGACTACATATTTATCAATTAGCGATCAAAGAAACAATGAAGTTGTAAGGTTATTGACAATTTTTTCCGCTTTCTTTTTACCACTAACCTTCATTGCCGGAGTATATGGAATGAATTTTGATTTTATGCCAGAATTGAAATGGAGATATGGTTACTTATTTTCAATACTATTCATGTTCTTGATTGTATTGATAATTTATATATGGTTTAGAAGAAAAAGGATTCTTTAATAAATTTGAAATAAAAATATTCTTTAAGAAGAAAAATGTGGCAAGTTATAAATAACTCAACCACCACTTATCTTTATTGCTTTGTTTATAACGGTCGAACTTTTTGCAGATAGGATAAAGTATTGCAATCAAACCGAACCAAACTAAATAAACCCATGGCAAACTAAATCCATACCCTTTCAAATCGGGTGAGAACCAAACTGGCATTTTCAAAATCATAGTTTTCCAACCAAATCCAGTAACCTCGGCAACAACTAATGCTAGTAAATGTATTAGATAGATGTGTATGATATAATAGAAAAAAGGAACTCTCCCAAATACACAAAAGAAATCAACGATTCGGCCTTTCAAATTTTCAGTATTCGCTAAAAATAGCAAAGTGGCCCCAAGTGTTAATAATAAAAAGGTGAGCGATGGAGGGTATTTGGTAAAATTTAAAAAGGAAATTAAATTTTGTGAAAAGTTTCCGTAATCTATCCATGGTAATAAGTTTCCGTAAACATTTGTGAATCTTAATATTAATAATAGGACCCATGAACATATCCCAATAGTATTAAATATTTTTTTACGTTTATTTTGATCGAAAGAACTATCATAAAAAGAACCAAAATAATAACCAAGTGACATGACCGCAAACCACGGTAAAATTGGGTAAGCAAACACAAGCGTACGATTGGCAATATTTGGAAATATCTGCTGTTCATGAATAAATGACCAAAGCAGACTGCCTTCAAAATGAACCGAGTCAAGTAAATTATGCCCAAAAATAAAAACACAACTAAAAACAAGAATATAATTTAAAGGAAGATGTATTAAACCAGCTAAAAAAATCATACTAATCCCTAATACCCAAATCACCTGTAATGCAATCATAGAATAATTTGGATCAAAAAGCCATGCAAAACTCAAAATAACAATTTCAACAAAAACTAGCCATACGCCACGTTTTAATAAAAATTGAGATAACTCCTTCTTACTTTTTCTTTTACCAACCATAAATGCAGAGAGGCCTGCCAAAAAACTAAATGCTGGTGCACAGAAATTAGTAATAAATCGAGTAAAATAAATTGGAAATGTTGTTTTTAACGGATCTGTTGGATCGAAAAAAAAGGCAGAATAATGAAAATAATCTCTTACATGGTCAAGCGCCATTATTATCATGACCAATCCCTTCAAAAGGTCGATAGATTCAATTCTGGATTTACGTATATCTGTCATATTTTAGTTTTAAAGCGAAATTGAAGATTATATTTTATAAAATAAATGAAAATACAACTACTGTGTATTTCGCTTTTTAAATGTAATATTTATTTTTAATAACAATTGTTAACTTATTCAAATTGAGTTTTCATTGGTTTTTGTTAACTTCAACCCATGAAAAAATTCATCATTATCCTATGTATTTTTACCAGTATAAATGTTATCGCACAAAGCAATTCAAGCAACTCCGTGTATTATGGAAGAACCACCGGAAAATTGCCTGCATTGTCCTATGGTATGGGCGAAGACCGACTTGGTGGTGCTAAAATGGGATATATTGATTCTAATGTATTATTGACAATTGTTGACTCAGTTAAGGACATGTATACAGTGCAATTATCAAAATATCATTCTGCACTTATCGAAAAAACTTACGTTAAACCAGATACTACCTCCCCAATAAAAAAAACTTACCACTTAACTGGTTCATTTATTTCAAAGGGAGATTCCTTGTTCGATTATGTTAACATATTTCTGGACGAAAAGCTACCCTATAAGTCCTGGATGGAAATTAGTCCTAGTAAAATTATGGTTGATATATATGGGGTTCAAAGTAATACCAATTGGGTTACACAACTAAGTTCCCTGAAAGAAGTTAAAAACGTTTATTACAATCAAGTGGAAGATGATATTGTAAGAGTAACCATCGAATTAAAGCATTCACAGCATTGGGGTTATTCAATTTTCTACACAGAAAAATTTTTAAGTGTTCGTATTAAGCGCCAGCCTACTAAATTAGATATTCGTCAAATGACTATTGCTATTGATGCTGGACATGGCGGTAGTAATGGAGGTACTTCAGGTATTAAGCTAAGAGCATCCGAAAAAGAACAAACCCTACTTTTTGCAAAAGCACTTGAAAAATCCTTGAAGAAGCTAGGTGTGAAAAAAATTATCATGACACGAAAAACAGATACGACATTTGATAATAAGGACCGTATTTTATGGCTGCAGCAGCAAAACCCTGATTTTGAAATTTCATTACACCTAAACTCCAGCTCTAAGGAAACGATCAAGGGCGTTAGTACCTATTATAAACACATTGGCTTTAGGCCTCTTACTACCACCATATTAAAAAGAATGCTTGAATTGAAATTAGAGGAGTTTGGCAATATTGGTCATTTTAACTTTGCCCTAAATGCGCCTACGGATTTTCCGAATTGCTTAGTTGAAATTGCTTTTTTAAGTAACCCAGAGGATGAAAAAAGAATTGTAAAACCCATTTTTCATACCCAAGTTGCCGGCAAAATTCAATTAGGTATTATTGACTGGTTAAATAGTATGAAATCCTTGTGATTTTTAAACCAAACCGGTTTAGCTTTGTTTATTATATAATTATGACCCAATCAAAAGCCTTCGCGTATTTATTTTCGTTTTTAATCCTTACTTCTTTTTCTACCACCGCGCTTGCTCAAGACAAAGTAGTTTTAAGTGGGACGGTAAAGGACAATCAAACTGGAGAGTCCATTATTAGAGCGATTATCAGAGTAAAAGAATTACCCAATATAGGGGTATTTTCAAACGAATATGGATTTTATTCCATTAGCCTTGCCAAAGGCAACTATACAATTTCAGTTTCACAAGTGGGTTATGAAATGTATAATAATAAAATTCAAATAGATAGTAATATTATTAATAATATTCAATTAAGTGCTAATAATTTGTTGAAAGCGGTGGTGGTAGAAAGTTCAAAAAAGAATAACAACTTAACAAAGGCTCAAATGGGTACAGAAACTTTAAATATGGTAGCCATAAGCAAGGTGCCTGTCATATTTGGAGAAAAGGATATTTTAAAAACGCTGCAACTATTACCCGGTGTAAAATCGGCTGGTGAAGGGAATAGCGGTTATTATGTAAGAGGGGGCGCTGCAGATCAAAACTTAATTTTACTAGACGAAGCCCCTGTTTACAATGCATCTCATTTACTTGGATTTTTCAGCACATTTAACAGTGACGCCATAAAAGATGCAACACTTATTAAAGGAAATAGTCCTGCTATATATGGGGGCCGTCTTTCCTCTGTTTTGGATGTAAAAATGAAAGAAGGTAACAATAAGGACTATGTAGTCAATGGTGGGCTTGGCTTAATTAGTAGCAGGGTTAGTATTGAGGGTCCTATTCAAAATGAAAAATCCTCATTTATACTTTCTGGTAGGAGAACCTATGCTGATATGTTTTTAAAAGCGACGGAAAAATTTAAGGACAACATCCTATATTTTTATGATTTAAATATGAAGGCCAATTACACGATTAATGCAAAAAATAAAATTTACTTGTCTGGTTATTTCGGGAAAGATGAATTGGGTTTAGGAGATACTTTTGGAATAGATTGGGGAAATAAAACTGGTACCATTCGTTGGAATAAAATTATGTCCAACAAGCTTTTTCTAAACACTTCTTTAATTTATAGTGATTATAATTATAATGTTAAATTAAAAAATGGAGAGACAAATTTTAATATTAATTCAAATATCAAAGATTTAAATCTTAAACAAGATTATACTTTTTATGCTGACCCTAAAAATAATTTACGTTTTGGATTTAATACGATACTCCATACCATCACACCAAGTACTTTTAGTGGTACTGTAACCAATAGTTTATCAAAACAAGGTAGAAACGGTTTAGAGAATGCTATATACTTAAGTAACAATTATAAACCTAATAATGATTTGAGTTTGGATGTTGGATTAAGAGTATCGGCATATACATTAATGGGCGGAGATGATTACAATATTTATAGTAATGGTAATGTTCAATCTACCATCAAATTAGCCAAATCAAGTTTTGGGAAAACATACATAAATCCAGAACCTCGATTTACACTTAATTATAGAATAACTGATCAAAATAGTTTTAAAGCAGGCTATGCAAGAAATGTGCAACACTTACACATATTAAGTAACTCCACAGCTTCAAGTCCGTCAGATCAATGGATAGGAAATTCATATAATATAAAGCCAGAAATTTCGGATCAATATAGCATTGGTTATGTAAATACATTAAATCAAAATATGTTTGAAATGAGTACAGAGTTGTACTATAAAAATTTACAAAATCAATTAGATTATGTGGATGGTGCCGAAGTAAATACCCTAGCGGATGTAGAAAGTGCTTTATTATACGGCGTTGGAAGAGCTTACGGTTTTGAATGGTTGTTAAAGAAAAAAGAAGGCCTATTTACTGGTTGGGTCAGCTATACTTTGTCCAAAACAGAACGTAAAATAGATGGCATCAATCATAACAATTGGTACAATGCGAAACAAGATCGAACGCATGATATTGCGGTAGTGGGTATTTATACGATAAATTCAAAATGGTCAGTATCGGGTGTTTTCGTATATAATACAGGGGACGCGGTCACTTTCCCAACTGGAAAATATGCATTCCAGGGGCAAACGCTTTATCAGTATGCTTCAAGAAATGCCAACAGGATTCCCGATAATCATCGCTTAGATATTAGTGTTACTTATGATAAAAAGAGAAAGAAAAAAATACAGGAATCCTGGAATTTTAGTTTGTATAATGTGTATGGTAGAGAAAATGCATATAGAATTACCTTCCAAGACGATCCTAATAATTTAAGTAGAACCCAAATTATACAAACATCTTTATTTAGATGGGTTCCAAGTATTACTTATCAATTTAAATTTTAAACATGCTAAAGCAAATTATATATTTATTTACTGTAGTTTTTTTAGCTAGTTGCGAAAAGGAAATACAATTGCCGCTACCAACAAATGCCTCCTTATTGGTTATAGATGCAAGTATCACCGACCAACCAGGGCCTTACTTTGTTCACCTTAGCAAATCAAAAGAAATAGGCAATACGCAAAGCTACCCATTCGTGGAAAATGCGAGTGTTATCATTTTCGATAATCAAGGTCAAAGAGATACCCTCTCCTATACAAAAAATGGCATTTACCAAACTAAAAAAATTAAAGGGGTATTTGGTAATACTTACAATTTAGAAGTGGTGGTAGATGGAAAAAAATATACAGCATCTTCCACTATGTCTAAAAAAGTGCCTTTAGATAATTTAAGGATAAATTCCTTTTTAGTCAATGGTGAAATTAGGTACAGCATTATACCTGTATACACCGATCCAATGGAACTAGGTAACAGCTATAGATTTATTCAAAAAATTAATGACACTTTGGATCAAACTTTTCACGTATTTAATGACAATTTAAATAATGGTAAAGTAAATCAAAGGCCACTAAGGGGTGGTTCTGATTCTTTGGAGGTAAAATTAAAAGATAATATCTCTGTTGAAATGCAATGCATTTCTAGGCCCACCTATTTATATTACTATTCCCTAAACCAACAAAGTGGCGCTGGCCCTGGAGGCGGAATTACCCCTGCCAATCCGACCAACAATATTCAAGGCGGCGCTTTAGGCATATTTTCAGCTCATACAGTTGAAAAAAAGATGATTCGGGTACAATAAAAAGTGTTTTATTGCTTTTTATTTTGGTGCAAAACTGTTTTCAATTGCTTCCTATTTCATGAAATGGCTCTCCTATAATGATGATTTACAACTACCTTTGTGCCTAAGCAGAAATTAGCACAATAAATGATTTATAAGATTCTTACTGTAATTGGTTTGGCAACTTTTGAAATTTATGCTGCTATCCCAGCTGGATTTGCTTTTAAACTTCATCCAATTGAAATTTTTTCATATAGTGTTTTGGGAGGTTTGATTGGCGTATTTGTAGCAGCCTACCTAGGTGACATCATTAGAAAATGGGTAAGTAAATTTAGAAAAAATAAAGTGAATAAGGAAACGAAAGAGCCTGGATTTGTCTTAAAAATTTGGCAGAAATATGGGGTTATTGGTTTAGGATTATTGGGCACCATGAGTGTTGGAGCGCCTATAAGTATTGGAATTGGAGTAAGCTTTAATGTCCCTACCAATAAAATGGTATTTTGGTGCAGTTTAGGAGTGGTATTACGCTGTGCGATTTTCACGGCAGTTGGTTATTATGGTCTTAAGTTGTTTTAATTTTTAAAGTTTTAATATGCAAATAACTATTTTACGAATTGCCAGAAAGATTCATAGAACAATGGGCGCTTTCTTGTTTCTATTCTTTTTTATTGTTGCCATCACTGGATTAATCCTGGGTTGGAAAAAAAATAGTAATGGATGGATACTTCCAGCAACATCAAAAGGAATTTCTACAAATTTGAATACTTGGAAAACAACTTCAGAACTTTTAAAAATTTCCGATAGTGTTTTAATAACTAAAGTAGATAAATCATTAAGTACTAAATTAGATAGAATTGATATCAGAAAAGATAAGGGAATCGTTAAATTTTTATATGCCGACAACTATTGGGAGATTCAATTAGATGGGCAATCGGGGGATGTTTTACAAATAAATCAGCGCAGGTCTGATTTTGTTGAGGATATACATGATGGATCATTTCTTGATTACTATTTCAAAACTGAAGGAGAGCCATTCAAACTAATTTATACATCAATCATGGGTGTTGCATTATTCTTTTTTACTTTAACTGGATTTTGGCTTTGGATTGGACCAAAAGTAATTAGGAATAAAAAAAGAAATTAAGCATTTAATACAAGGTTTAAATATAAATACCTAAAGAATAGCTGCCTTTTAATGAGTTTTATAATACACGCAAGCCAAACTTTATAGTTCAGCATCCACTCAAATACCCCAAATTTGAAAAGTTTAAGTATCTTAGATTAGCATAAATTTATTTAAATGAAATTATATATAAGCTGTTTAGCTGCGCTATTAATACTATTTATTTCATGTAAGCAACAACCTGATTTTGACGCTGTTAAAATTGGAGAAAATAACTGGATGATTAAAAATTTAGATGTGGTTACATTTAAAAATGGTGATACCATTCCAGAAACCAAAACGAAAGAAGAATGGGTGGCTTACGGTACTGCTAGAAAAGCAGCATGGTGTTATTACAATAATGATATCGGGGAAGGTGCGCAATTTGGAAAATTATACAACTGGTATGCCGTCAATGATCCAAGAGGATTGGCTCCAGAAGGTTGGCATATCCCAACCGATGTAGAATGGGGATTATTGGTATTAGAGTTGGGTGGAGACAAAAAAGCCGGGCATGCATTAAAATACACTTACGGATGGGATAATAATAAAGATAGTTCTGGCAATGGCACTAATGCGAGTGGTTTTGAAGCATTACCTAGTGGTTTAAGAAATGGCTTAGGCGCATTTGGCTATAAGGGTCAAGGTGGTGGCTGGTGGTCATCCACTGCGATAGATACTACAAAATCTTGGTACAGATTTGTGTTATATGCTAGCCCGATGGTTTTTAAAGATGCTTACGGAAATAGAAATGGATTAGCAGTTAGATGTGTAAAAGACAAATAATGAAAACTATTATTAAAAATAATATAATCATTTTAAGTGCATGTATGCTGCTTATAGGATGTGGTTCAAAAAAAGAAAAGCTAGCTTTTGATAAAGATAATGGCGGCTTGTATTTACCGGATGGGTTTGGCGCAGTGGTTGTTATTGATAGTATTGGCCCTTCCAGACATTTAGCA
>JACCDP010450563.1_pt1 | contig 12152 bp, 14 predicted proteins | sample 7445841 | NCBI WGS metagenome assembly JACCDP01 (sample SAMN15323441, study PRJNA562643) | freshwater metagenome | isolation source: river surface water | place: USA:Blue River Watershed | collected 2017-08-17
ATGAGACTTTGGCGACTCGTATCGTCATCAGTAATATTCAAAAGAATTCACCCAAGTGCTTTTCAGACTCTATGGTCCGTCTGCATATGAGAGGTATCGTGTCTGACGAGTTTATGAAGTGTGTGTCTCTTAAACTTGATGCAGTCATTGACCATTCGCGTGATTACCTATTTGGGTTTTTCGGAATCAAGACTCTGCAGAAGATGTATCTCAACGAGGGTGAGACTCCTCAATATATGTTTATGCGTGTTGCTGTGGGTATCCACAAGGACAACTTTGATCGTGTCAAGGAAACCTACGACCTCATGTCCCAACTATATTTCACTCACGCCACACCGACCCTATTCAACGCCGGTTCAAAGCGTCCCCAGATGTCCTCTTGCTTCCTGGTGGCAATGAAGGAGGATTCCTTGGAGGGAATCTACGACACAATGAAGGACTGTGCCATGATCTCAAAGTGGTCTGGCGGTATCGGTGTTCACGTTCACAATGTTCGCGCCAAGGGTTCAAAGATTCATGGAACCAATGGAACTTCAGATGGAATCATTCCTATGCTGCGCGTATTCAACAACACTGCGCGCTATGTGAACCAGGGTGGACGTCGCAAGGGGTCGATTGCTGTTTACCTCGAGCCTTGGCATGCAGATATTATGGAGTTTCTCGAGCTTCGTTTGAACCAGGGTGATGAAGAGGCACGGTGTCGCGACCTATTCACTGCACTTTGGATTCCAGACCTGTTCATGCAGAAGGTAGAGGAAGATGGTGACTGGCACCTCATGTGCCCTAATGAGTCGCCTGGCCTCTCTGATATTTATGGCGAGTCGTTTAATGAGCTGTATCGTATGTACGTTGCACAGGGTCGATACAAGAATATGGTCAAGGCGCGCGACGTATGGAACGCGATGATCAAGAGTCAAGTCGAGACGGGTACTCCATACATGCTTTACAAAGATGCATGCAACTCCAAGAGCAACCAAAAGAATCTAGGAATTATAAAGTCGAGCAACTTGTGCACTGAGATTATCGAGTACACAGACAAAGACGAGACGGCCGTATGCAACTTGGCCTCTTTGTGTCTCCCAGCATTCATCAAGGAGAGCGCATGGGCAAACTCGGAGGAGTCTGGTGTATCAGTCGATTTTGATACAGTGAAGCTGGCGGAGGTGGTTCGCGTCGTCACTCGTAACCTGAATCGTGTCATTGATAACAACTTTTACCCAACCGAGTCTTGTCGAAAGAGCAATATGCGTCACCGTCCAATTGCTATTGGTGTCCAAGGTCTTGCAGATGTGTTTATGATGCTGGGTATGCCTTTCGATTCACCACAAGCTCGTCAGCTGAACACAAACATCTTTGCAACTATTTACTACGCGGCCCTTGAGGAGTCGTGTCAGCTTGCCAAAGAGGAGGGTCCATACGAGACGTTCAAGGGTTCACCGGCTCACAACAAACAGCTGCAGTTTGACCTTTGGGGTAAGACTGATCATGGTTTTGATAGACTAAAGGATGATATTGTCAAGTGGGGTCTGCGCAACTCCCTACTCATTGCACCAATGCCTACTGCATCAACTGCACAGGTTATGGGAAACAACGAGGCGTTCGAGCCCTATACGACAAACCTGTACTTACGTCGTACTCTAGCGGGTGAATTTGTGATGATTAACAAGCACCTGGTCAAGGATCTGCAGAAGATTGGCAAGTGGAACAAAGACACAAAGGATAAGATTATTTTCGAAAAGGGATCGGTTCAGAACCTGGATATTCCAGATAATCTAAAGGAGATTTATCGAACGGCATGGGAGATTCCGGCACGTTCGATTATCGATATGGCGGCGGACCGTGGGCCCTATATCGATCAATCACAGTCGATGAATCTGTTTGTTGAAAATCCAACGACTGCAAAGTTGTCAAGTATGCACATGTATTCATGGAAGAAGGGACTCAAAACGGGTATGTATTACCTACGCACTCGAGCCAAGGCGAGTGCCATTCAGTTTACTCTAGATCCGACAAAGTATAGTGGACCGGTGTGTAAGATGGAGGAGGGGTGTGTCGTCTGCTCCGGTTAAAATCCACCAGTTGCAAGAAACTTTTTCATATTTTCATTCTCCTTGCGTTTGCGATTAGCCTCATTGTTTGAGGCATTATTCTTTTTTTGAGGGCGTGTGTTATTAGGCCAGCTACTGAAATTAGGTTGCTTTTTGGCAAGAGCATTGCGCTGCTTTGCAATTGCATTATTACGCGAAAGACCTGTGATATTAAACACAACTGCATTTCTCTTTCCGCCTAAACCCGATACTTTTGGTTGAGCGGCAACCGCAATGTTAACCCGACGAATCATATTCTTCTGTGCATTCGTGAGGTTATAGTTGTTCAGCTTAGTGACGATATTTGCCCATGGGTGCTTATTAGCGAATTTACTACCGTATGGCTTAATCTGCTTCACCTTGTTGCGACCGGCTGACAACTTGCTAAAGAGGAAGCGGCTAGCAAAGTTGCTTGATTTATTAGCCGTGACATTTGTCACAAGATTCTTGGGGTAGCCCACAATCTGGTAGTTTTTGAAAAAGTTGGCCAGGCTCTTCTTGGAAGGTGCAGCGTTACCTGGAGTCATAGCATTCAGAAGCTTCTGGGCACGAGAAAGACGATTTGCGTTACCATTCACAGCCTTGCCAGAGTTGACGCGAGCCTTGGTCATGCGAATGATATTCTTGAGCTGATTGACAGTCAGTTTATTCATGTTATTTACCTTGTTTGCCGTCTCGGCAGCCGCCTTTGCTTCTGCATTCGCCTTTGCTGCTGCATTGGCAGCAGCCTTGGCGTTAGCTTCAGCCTTGATTCTTGCCTCATTTGCAGCCTTGGCCTTGGCCCGTGCATTTGCATTTGCAGCAGCTTGAGCGTTGGCGGCAGCTTGAGCGTTGGCGGCAGCTTGAGCGTTGGCGGCAGCCTTGACATTTGCAGCTGCAGCCTCATTTGCCGCCTTCTGGGCGTTTGCAGCCGCCTTCATCGCTGCAGCATTTGCTGCAGCCTGTGCGTTAGCCACGGCTTGGGCATTGGCTGCATTCTTCGCCTTCTGTGCAGCCGCCTTTGCTGCTGCGTTGTTTGCAGCGGCAGCATTAGCTGCAGCCCTGGCAGCCTTGGCATTATTATTGTTATTCAGATTTCCTGGGTTGGGTAGGTTCCAGTTGGCATTACTTGGAGGAACTGCTATCTGGTTGACATTCTTTGGCTTAGCGTTGGGAGCTGGCAGAGCCAGGCCCACTGCCACCGTATTGTTTGCTTCGGTGGGTTGATTCTTGTAAAACTTATTGTAGAGATTCGAAGCCTTCTGGAAGTATGCTGTATTACCACCCTTATTGGGATGAATCACCTTAACAGCTTTAAACCAGGCCTTGCGGCGGTTGGCATTGTACTGGTTCAAAAAGGCATTCAGGTTATTCTTTGTATTCATCTTTGCCACAGCGTTAACCACTGGCGCTGGCTGACCAGCGTTTGCAGCTGCAGCTGCGTTATTAGCAGCTACCCGTGGGGTATTATTACCCTCTGCGGCCGCATTAGCTGCTGCGTTAGCAGCCTTCTCCATCTTGGAAGGTGTGGCATTTGGCTGTTTGGCTACGGCAACGACTGCGGTACTAGCAGCCTCTGCAGCTTTATTTCCATTACCATTCTTGGCAGTTGCATTGGCTGCCGCGTTAGCCGCCTTCTCTGTGGCGGCTTTCTTCTTGTTGGCTGGAATATTAGCCTGTTGTGTAGCCAAAGCAGCCTTAATGGCCGCATTCACAATCTGGTGAATTTCGGCGCGGATGTTATTCCGCTGATTTGCCAGAGTTTTAGCTGTTGCATTCACTGCAGCATTGACCGCATTATTCTTGGCATTGACGGGGAGGGTTGTTTTGTTAGCCTCTTTAATGGCCTGTGCAGCTATAGGGGGTGGGACAAGTGGACTTAAAGCTGAACTCATAGCAGCCTGAATGGCTGTAGCCGTAGATACACCAGCCTGAGCAGATGTATTTGGTGAAGCATTTTTGTTATTTCTTGAATGATTTATCGCCTCTACTGCTGCAGCTTCGATAATCTGATTTTTCTTTTTTGACTGGAGATTTGCGGTCATAACAGAAGTCTTAAGGGCCGCGAGAGCAGCTGAATCAGCCATTCTCTGATTGGTGCATGAACCAAGTGCATTCTGTGCAATTCGAAGTGCATTCTGTGCATTTCTAAGTTCAGCTGCTTTCTGTAAATACATTTTAGGGGGGGCCCTGGGGAAAGCACCAGCCTTACGTACATACTTACGTTTAGTCGTTCGAAGCCGAGGCATCTTTTACTTAAAGCATAGAAATTGTTTATAGTTAATGGCTATGCTGTGGCATGAAGTTGACTTTGACATAATATACAAAAAAACGGCCAAGAATGGCCGGGTTAGTTTATACTACGGACCTGATATGAAGCCACTTCGATTCCAAATTCCGGTTGGTAAATGCCCATACGGCCTTGGTTCTTTCAATACACTGAATATTGATTTCTCTGAAAATCAGTCATTTATCAACTGGTTTGGAGACCTAGAGACTGCTATTGGGGTCCCAGAGCCATTCAACTCGAATATGAAGAGTGAGATTTTACGCATTAAAGTTGACGATTCTACACTCGTTTTTGACTGGACAAACAAGATGAAGCAGCCAAGTGAAATCAGAGAAGGACTTTGGTCCAACTCTGAAGTCGTCTGTATTATGGATATTTCTGGTATTTACTTTTTCAACGACGTTTACGGACTGACTTGTCGTGTATATCAGTTGAAACAGCGACTTTTACCAGTGGCAAATTCTGCTCCAAAACTTGATGGGTTTGCATTTACTTTTTAGTTTAGGTACGGCGCCGAGGCTGACCGTCTACGACTAGCACGGCTTCGCCGTCCTACTTTCTGAGGTTGTTAGTCTTGATATCACATATGCGATAGTACTTAGATGCCACCTTATAATAGGGGGTATCCTTCTTAATGAGGTGGAACCCACTGAGACCCAGGTCCTTACGAGTCAGGGCCAGGGCTAGACGCCACTTGACGAGTGCTGGGTTTGTAAGAGCATGCTGACGCTTCATGAGAAATACAATCCTGCCTGATGGGAGACGAAAGAGACGACCCTTGGGAACGCCACCCTTTGTAAGGTTGGCATTGCCACGCCATACTTGGCGTTTTGAACCGATGATTGCCATTACATTATCTAGCGAAAATCTTTCGCAGTTCACGAACAGTCATACGAGACTTTACAGTCTTGGGCAGCTTTGCAGCAAACGTCTGGTCGTTGAGTACCTCACCACACACCACCGCCTTGTGGCCTTGCAGCTCCATGATGGACTCCTCGATACTTGGCAGACCCTCCTCTCCACTGTAGATCAACTTGCGAATCACCACCTTCTTCGTCTGACCTGTACGATGAGCGCGGCCAATAGCCTGGAGCTCGGTGGCTGGGTTCCAGGCAGGGCTGGTGATGTACACACGCGTCGCCTCTTGGAGGTTGAGGCCGACGCCACCAGCCTTGATCTGGATCAGAAGCACCGGTGCCCAGTACTTCGAGTCATCGCGGAATGACTTGATGATACTCTCGCGCTCTTCCTTTGAGCGGCGGCCATCTATGCGGTACACAACTATTTCACGATTCCGAAGCTGCTCCTCGATATAGTCCATCTCGCCCATAAACTGGCAGAAGACCAGAGACGCCTCGTTTGGGTGCTTGTCAATCATACTGAGTAGAGTCTCCATCTTCTTCGAGCGGCCAGTCCACACCTCGGGGTCAGCATCCTCCTTCTTGGCGATACCGTCAAGATACATCTGAGGCCAGATCATCACCTGACGGCACCGGAGCATACACTCCATGATGTACATCATCTGTTGGTTGAGCTGGGTATTCTTCATCAGGTCCATCACCACATTCTGAGACTCTTCGTAGACGTGACGGTACAGTTCGCGCTCTTCTGGGTACATGTCAAGCTCGACATTCTGAAAGTCGCAGGGAGGAAGACGCAGGCGCTCGTTAAACTGGCATACACTCTCTTTGGTCCGACGCAGGACCAGATTGTCACGGAACCAGTCGTACCGTCGCTGGACGTCAGCCTTGGTGGCACCCATAAACTCACAGAGGGTGACGAAATCCTTCATCGAGTTGAAGACTGGAGTGCCAGAGAGGATCCAGCGAGCCACTGCGCGAAGCTTGACTGCGCTCTTGAACTGCTGGGTGGCTCGGTTGCGAATCTCGTGACCCTCGTCGAGAATAACGCGCTGCCAACGCCTGTTGTGGAGAGGAGTCCCCTCAGCGCGCTGACCATCCACCTTGCGAGGGACAATCATAGCATAGGAGGTGATGATGACGTCTGCATCAGACAGTTCATCAGAACGATCCCAGACTTGCACCTTCAAAACCGGTGCAAACTTCTTGATTTCCGCCTTCCACTGAGCAACGACAGACCGAGGGGCGACAATGAGACTCTTCCCACCACCGATGAGCATAGTAGCGATGGTCTGTACAGTTTTACCGAGACCCATCTCGTCACAGAGGAAACCACCGTGGATGGGACCAGTGTTTTCGCGCTGGACCATCCATTTGACACCCTCGCGCTGGTAGGGTGCAATCAGACGGCCTTGAAAGTGGTTCATTTCATATAACCGGTATAATGGGTCCCTATACCTTAGTGAAAAACGTGCACGCTTTTTTTTCGTGCCTAATAATAAATGCCAGTTGCTTACAAAGGTCGTTTAGGTGGTACGTTCGTTAACCGTTATGGTAAGAAGGTGTACAAGAAGTTTCAGGAGCGCGTGGGTCCCCGTGGTGGAAAGTACTTTATCCGCGGTCGTGATCACCACAAGGTGTATCACAGCGCGATCAGAAATCGTAACCTCGGTTTCAGAGGAGAGCACAATGAACTGAAGCGTAAGATTTATGGTGGTAAGCGCGGTGGTCTGGTCGTACTGAAGTTTCTGCGTCCAGGCATGAAATACCTGCGGCCAAAGGTTGGCCGGAACGTATATACCCGCCTACGTATCTAAAAAAATGCCAGTATATATTAAATGTCCAACTCCAATCTTAATGTTCTGAAGAACATGATTAAGAATCTGAAGAATGATGTGAAGAATGCCGTCAATGCCGCCAACAAGGCTGCCAACGCCGCCAACAAGGCTGCAAACAATGTTAAGAATGTGAACAAGAAGAATAATAAGATTAACAATATAGTGAACAACGCCAAGTATGCCGCCAACAAGGCTGCTAACGCCGCCAACAAGGCTGCCAACGCTGCCCGCAACAACAACGCCAACAAGGCAGCAAACGCTGCCAAGAACGCAGCAAACGCTGCCAAGAACGCAGCAAACGCTGCTAAGAACGCCGCTAACAACGCAAACAAGAATATCAAGAAAAACAACACCCTTTTCAATCTGTAAGGGTCCCAAAAACCGTGGGCCTAAAGGGCTTAGGGAAAGCCGACGCTGAGTAGGTAAAGAAAAAATGGCACTCCATGAGACTGCCGAGTACATCCTCTCTGTTGCAAAGTTCCGTAACAAGATTCCAGAGGCGATCCGACCTTCATGGGTCAAGGTGTCGACGATGACTGTACTCTCCAAGTTTGAATGCGACTTTGATTTGGAGAGAATTGAAAAAGCTTTTAAGCTTGTGAAAAAGATTCGTGTGAATCCAACAAATACACGAGATGTGAAGTTCAACATGAATGTGGGTCAGAATGATGTGAAGGTGAACTGCACAGTGAACGGTGTCGAGTGGCGCCGCAAGCACACTACATTTTACAATCAGGTGTCACTCACTTATACCGATTGTTACTCGACTAAAAGTGTCAAGCTTTTTACAAACGGTACGGTCCACATCTCTGGATGCACCAACCTATTCGAGAGTGTGGATGTGATGGAGCAAGTCAAGGCTATACTCCAGGTTATTTTCAACTGGTCGGTTCCGGTTCAGTATAGCACTCCACGAATTCTGATGATCAATAGCAACTTTTCGCTTAACTACGAGGTGGATCAGTACGAGATTATCGAACGTCTTCGCAGGAATCCGATGTTCAAGATTTCGTTTACTCCAGAAAAGTACTCAGCTGTTAAGGTCAAGTTCAAGCCTGGAAATGATATGAAACGTGTAACGGTAATGATTTTTCGTACAGGTAACATCGTGATCAATGGGGCGGTGACTCTCAAGGAGATTGCCTACGCGTACAAGGTTATTAACCAGCATCTTACAGCAGACATCAGACAAGACAAGTGCGAGGTGACCAAGACTCACAATATGTTTATGGGGGCTACGTTTGAGCGGTGGGTCGAGGTGCTGAAAAAGACCAAGTTATTTAACACGTATGAATAAAATATAGAGTCCTAGTAAATGTCACAGCGCATTGGTATGGCAGATGGTCGTTGCCTGACTTTGAATCAGGCAAATCGTATTTACATTGACAAGTTGCAGAGTAAGGCTGGTATTCCACAGGAGGATAACTATTCCTTCCGCCGTATGCTGCAGAAGGGTGGTCCAGAAGCTGCGCCTCTTCCTGCAGATGGCAAGTGCCTCAAGCCATTTGAACTGAACCCAAGAGATGGTTAGCTATTAAACATTATAAACGCTAAATAACTATGAAGGTTGTGATTGACGGAAACATCGGCAGTGGCAAGACGACACAGCTGAACATCCTAAAGGACTTGGGAAATACCGTCCATCGAGAGCCCATACACGATTGGCCTCTCGATGTCTTTTACTCTGACCCCGTTCGCTGGAACTTGATGTTCCAGCTTCGGGTCCTTCAGACCCTACCTGAAATCAGGTACACAGTCAGTACTGAGAATGTATTTTACGAGCGGTGTATATGGTCAGCTCTCCACGTCTTTTGGCAGAACGCCAAGGAGAGTCACTATGTGACGTATTGGGAGGATGTCGTCTTCCAGGGCATCTATGACAAGTTTAGATGCGAACCTGAGCTCTATATTTATATCGCAAGGGACCCACTGAAGTGTTACGAGTCTGTTCAGAAGCGCCGTCAGTCGGGTGATTCAAAAGTGACACTGGAATACATCGAGAAACTTGATGTACTGTACACAAAAATGCTTGACAAGCTAAATATACGATATTGTATAGTCGATGGAAACCGTTCACCTGAAGAAGTACATAAACAAATAATTAACGCCCTTGCTAGTAGGGCAAATGAGTTGTACGGCTCTGACGATAAATGGCCGAAAATGTAGGAAGACGGCCCTACGAGACGGATTGTGTTGTGTTCACCTGACACAGCAGTGCACTATATGTTTTGAGGATGTTAAATCAAATAACACCAATTCCAGCAAACGTTTGACGTGTGGTCATGCATTTCACACAGAGTGTATTATGCAGTGGTTCCGCACGTCAAATATTTGCCCAGTATGCCGGGTCGAACAAAACGGGGACCCTATTATAGTTTTTAAACAAGCGGTTGAGGATAGTATGAGAGCAACGTATTCTGATGCTATTCGTACACTTGAGAGACAGGTTGCTCAACACAGACGGCGTTATAGAAGAATTGTTGTTGATGACGAAGAAGATGAAGAGTGGCGCGGACAATAGGCAAGTCTTTTATATGGGATAATTCTATGGAATGTGGAGCTCAGACGGCTTCTGGCCAGGCATGTAAAAGACGGGTAAGGGAAGAAGGAGCTCGATGCCCTTGCCACACAGAAGTGGGTGATCAGTGTTCCATATGCTTCACACCAATGACGAGACAACAGTCCCGTCAGCTTCCTTGTAATCATACATTTCATACACGGTGTATAGACCGTTGGAAGCGTACAAGCCGAACATGCCCTATGTGCCGAGAACCTTTCGACCAGCCAGAATACAGAGTCATGATCTCAATTCAGTGTGTACAAACTGGAGATCGAGCTATAGATCAGTACCTCACGAGTAATGTAACGGCTCTGCAAGATGCATTCAACCTAAATACTCGTGACCTTATTGATGGTGTACGCAGAACGACGTACAATATAGATTTTGAAACTGAATTTGGACAAGTCCTTGATGAAATTCTTCAAGAATTAGGTATTGCCCGATTTCGCCTTCCCGGCACGGACACAGTAAACCCCGCATAATTTAGAATAGTTTAAACGACCATAGTTGCGGTTAGCTTTTCGAGGATCATAAATTGTTTTGCCCTTGGCATCAACCAGGATTGGACGTGTTCCCCATCCCTGTTTGTGAGCCCAGAGGTTACACTTGAACTCGATAATCTTACCAGGAATCAGCAGACTCTTCTTGTTATTGGCCCGAAGTCTGTTTGTGGCCATAACTCGATTGCTTAAATTTGTATTTGAGTTGATATTACCATTTGTATTATTTGTAGGCTGTTTAAGTTTCTTGGCCGCCGCTCGAATGACGTTTGGAGTCACACGGAAGTACTTAGCCAGACCACTTATAGTGTCACCAGCCGCAATCTTGTAACGTACAGACTGAACCTGACGGTAAAAATGAAAATCAGCTGTATTTCCACGCACACCAGGTGACACAAAGGACATGATCTTGAAGTAACCCCGGCCACACACCTTCTTTGGATCCTTACAGACTTTGATAGCCTTGGGGTTATCTTTAAGTATACCAGTTCGAAGGTCCTTGCACTTGGTTACATTCAACTTGTTGGCCAAACCAGCGCGCTCACCTGGAGAAGATTTCTGATTATGGGGTTTCTTGTTATTACGTGTGTCTTGATAGCCTATGGCATAGTCGTAGCAATTGAAACCTATAATTGAATAGTCACGAGGGTCAAAAATAGGTTCAAACCCACTCAGGGGTAGACTTCTTGTCCTACTCATCTTATTTTATATGTATAAAATAAAATGATGAGGCTTATTGCTTTTATTTTGGCTCTGATTTTAATGACTATTATTGCCCGCTGGTTATGGAATAATATGTTGGTAACTCATATTACAATTCTGCGTCCGGTTAAAACTCTTCCAGAAACGTTTTTGTTAGCACTTGCTATCTCATTCTTTTTAAAGAGATGAAATTTATTTCATTTTCTTTAGTTTTGACAGTATACTTTTTTGAGCAGCAGTTGGTTTTGATTTACCAGGTACTGCTGCAACTACAGCAGCACCCAATGCTTGTACAGCACTAGGTGACAACTGAGGACGAGGGCCGGTATTTATAACTGGAGGACGTGCTCTATTTGCCGCAGATGTATTTGCTCGTGGCTTGTTTGAAGGGGCTACTGCTTTTCCAGCTTTTGTTAGTTTTCCACCACGACCAACTGCACCCTCTAACATTGTTACAGTCACACGACGTGCTGCCTCGAGCTCTTCTTTTCTGGCCCGAGCACGTGCAGCTGCAGCTGCCAATTTTGCGTTTTCTTCCGCTTTACGAGCCGCCGCCTGACGAGCCTTTTCATTTTGTTTAGCCTTAACACGTGCTGCAACATTAGGTTTGTTCAGAACCTTTTTCCATTTTTTAACTACACGCTTTGACAGTGCATTTTTAGCATTTTTTCTAGCTTGATTTCCGGGTGATAGTTTCTTGCGTGCTGGTAGTAGAAATTGTGGCTGTGGACGAATACGGGTGAATGGATTAAGTGCTGCATTTAACGCAGCACTATTGGCTCTAGCTGCCATTTGTTATCATTACACAACATTTTACTCCTCGTCCTCTTCAACCTCCTCCTCCTCCTCCGGAACATCAATAGCCTCATCCGAGTCGCCTGCGCTATTAGCCTTTGACGCAGCCGTCTCGACACCAGTAAAGGCAAAGCCGGTCAGTTTGGCCGTAGGTGCGAAGAGTACCTGCTGCAGGCGGACCGAGACACCAAACTTATTGTCGATAAACCAGATCGAGCTGAACTCGACGATCGTGTGAACCATCGTGCCCTTGCCAATCTTGTCAACGCTCGTCAGGGCCTGCTCCATCGTGTAGGCAGCAGGCTCGAAGCTGCCATCCGGGTTGGTTGCCACCTTGAGCTTCAGGGTTGGTGCGTAGCCACCCTTGCTCACCTTGACGAGAGGCTTGTGCAGAGCCTCCTTGATGACGTCACGCTTGTACTCCTTGCCCAGGCAGGCCGTGCAGTTAGAAGCCACAAAGTCCAGAACGCGATCATCGAACGCGGTCAGCTTTGCCAGAACATCCTGATCATCCAGCGACAGGTCCAGCGAGTAAGACACC
>JACCDP010471453.1_pt1 | contig 12150 bp, 28 predicted proteins | sample 7445841 | NCBI WGS metagenome assembly JACCDP01 (sample SAMN15323441, study PRJNA562643) | freshwater metagenome | isolation source: river surface water | place: USA:Blue River Watershed | collected 2017-08-17
TCTTGTACACATTTAAGAGTCTGCGCAAAGTCAGGCTCATAGTATTCCATTAAAACAATTAGGACTCTTGACATATTATTTGGTTGACTTGGTTTATCCAGTATTGGGGAGTAAAGGTTAAAATGTGCTTTTTCATATTTTCTGCCCTTCTATGCGTTTCTTCTTTATTCTGTAAAGCAAACATTGTGGCATCATAAAGTTTGTCAACCGAATAGCCTACCTTATATGAATTTTCTTCAGTCAAATCATCATCCCCTTCAATTATACCTCTAATTGTAACTGTTCCCTTTGTGCCAGCCTCTAATGGTGCAGTTGATCTTGCATCATATTTTGTAGCCTTAATCATTAAGGTTGACATTTCATAAAGGTCATTCATTTGCTGTAAAGTAGGTTGGACAATATACTTATCGTAGATACTATCTTTTGGCTTTAACATACCATATCCTAAAATCCTATAACCCCTATCTTTTAGCATTTTAGCAACTTGCACAGCTAGTTTTTCTGCATCTTTAGTTGCATTGGTTGGCTCTGGTGATTCTAAAAGGATTGTCTTATAATCTTTGGGTTTATTACTTATTGGAAAGTCTTTAAGATTGACTCCATTTCCTATATAGTGAATAGGTCTTTTATCATTAAATTTAGTCTTTAAGATTCTCATATTCCATTGTGAAATAGAGAATAAAGGATAGTTGGATTGATAGAGTTTGATGCAGTCCTGAAAAAATCTTTCGTTAGTAGGTCTAAACAGATGCTCTAACATCTGTAAGAATATAAATTTCTTTTGTATATCCTTATCTAATAAAAATGCTCCGTGTGGACTTGTAACTATCAAGCAGTCTGAGCGACTTATTAAATTAGTAGTATTGACAATCTTGCATTTAATTTCTTGAAGGCTACATCTCAAAGCACCAGCCTGATTATATAACACAACTCTATGGCCTAAGTCAGTAAGTTGATTGGCCCATTCATTTATAACTCTTATACCTCCGTGTGGACTATTAATGTTTGGACTTTGGATAAATATGCGCATAGATGTCAAGAATTAAAAAGGTGATTGTGATAAAGGTGTAAACCATTAAGAAAATAGGCGTGTCAAATAGGTAAAACTTTAATCGGTCTTTTATCTTTCCCATTGTGATTTATTTGGATATTTCTGATTAATAAATATTTTAAAATCTCCATTGACTGCGTATGATCCTATTGAGAAAAATAATTTATTATATGTCTTACCTACCCACTCATTGACAGAATAGAATCTATTTATTTTTATGTCATCCATTGGTTCAAATGGTCCATCCTCGTTTTTTGTGTAGGCTGATTTTATGACAAACTCTTGCTTCCAGGTTAGGTTTAAAAGTTTGGCAAATCGGTGCTTATTATAGACTATTGGAGTGTGGATGTCTGTGTAGTAGTTATTCTTGCCTGGCAAGTTGTTTGTATTGGTTATAGCTATCTTATAAAGACCTGTGGCTTTGTGTGCGTAAAAGTGGCAATCCCTATCGTACCAAAATTTAAAGTCTTTAACATCTAAGTCCTTTAGTAAAAAATGGTCATCATTCCAAAATATAAAGTCATCCCCTTCGACCCATTCTGAGCCAGTTATTATCTTCTGAAAAATGCTAAAATTCTTTCTGCCAGGCACATCCTCTAAATAGTGATGCTCTACATTCTTAATCCATTTAGGTTTCTCGCCTATAAGCACAATCTTTCCATAGCCTTTTAGATGCTGCTCTATGCTTCTAAGGGCATATCTCAACTCATTATCTTGCCACCTACTGCCCGTTCCTAATGCTATTACTATGTCCATTATTGGTTATTAAAAAACACAGCTTGTTGATGCTCAGTATACTGAATTGCATGGATTTTTGGTAAAATTTCATGCACTACTGCATTTGAAAGATTGCCAAAGTATTTGATTATCAATGCTTTTTGCTCTTTTGTGACATAAGCACTCACCAAAACCTTTTTCTGATCCTCTGGCAATGGCTTTCGACCTGGTTTTAACTTTTCCATAAATCAAAGATAGGGATAAAAAATAAATTAAAAAATATTTTTTTATTTGTGAATAAGTTATATATTTGTGATGTCAACGATTAAAAACTAAACGATTTTAACAATGAAACAAGCACTAACACTCCTAATCACACTAATTGCTGTGATGTATTTAGTAGGACTTATTCAAGACCAATTTTGTAAATAACCCTTAAAATTAATCACAATGCAAATTGAAATCCTTGCAGATGCAGACAGAGCAGAGTACCTGCTCAAAAACCTAGACTTACCGATTAAGATTACTAGGTATGATTCAAGACATTTCTCAGTATTAATTTCCTCTGACCAAGATGATGCTTCAGGCATTGCTCTTAAACTATTCCACGCAGGAATATCTTTTGGCTTTTCTGAGGCTCGTAAATCATTTGATAGCATCTATAAACCTAACAGGTTTAAGGATGATATTATGTATTTGGCCAATGACTAATAAGCAAGCATACCCCCGATATGTCTATATTGGGGTCTTTTTTACTAACCTTATAATTCATATATGAAAACAACTTACCCAACACACCCAATGCGTGATTTTAACGAATGGATCACAGCAGTCCACAATTATTTTAGAATGACAGCAACAGAGTACGAAAGAAATAAAACGATTAGGACCTACACACGATTTAGAATTGAACCTGATGGAAAAGGTTATTATATTGTAGGCGAAGAAAAGATACCTCAGAAGGAATTTGAAAAGCAGTTTCCCTTACCTTTATTTATAGGGGTAAACGATGAAAACCCTAACTCAAACACATCTTATTTAACCGAAACGATTTAAACTATGTTAGCACAAATTCAATCCCAGGTCAAAGCACCCAAAGGACAAGTTAACAAATTTGGAAACTACAAATACCGCTCCTGTGAGGATATTGTAGAGGCCGTTAAACCAGTCATTAACAAGCTAGGCTTTTATCTTACCCTTTCCGATGAGATAGTACAAATTGGGGAAAGGATTTATGTAAAGGCCACAGCTACTATTTCTAATGGCGAATTAACATTTACCTGCTCTGCATTTGCTAGAGAGGAGGAAGTTAAAAAAGGTATGGACTCAGCACAGATCACAGGAGCCGCATCCTCTTATGCTCGCAAATATGCCTTAAATGGTTTATTTGCAATTGATGACACCAAAGATGCAGATGCTACTAATACACACGATAAAGATGAGCCAACTAAGGAAGAAAAAGATATGTTAGAGAGATTGGTGTACTCATCTAATCTAGAGGAGTATGAAATAGACAGAGCAATTAAAGCTATTAGAGAATGCTCAGATTACGACACCTATCAGAAACTCCAGCACAGACTAGAAGATAGACAATTAGGTCTGAATGAGATTCCCAATCCTAATCAAAAAGATATTTCTAAACACCTTAAAAAACTAGCAAAATGAGTTGGTCAGAAAGAGGCACATCCAGACTCAGGTTTTTTATCTACTCCGATGATGGGGAAGATATACCTGTAAAAGCAGAGATTAAATACTACTATGCAGTTGGTACAATTGCAGATGAGTATGACTTTGAATACCAAATTAAGATTGTAGATGCTCCTGATTGGGTTACAGAGGATGACATCAGAAACGAACTTAACCAATGGAATTTATTTGATATTATTAACCCTGAAGATTTTAACACATATTAAAAATTAAACAATGGCAAATTTCCCAAAAGGTATCAGGATTTTTAGTCCTAAACCAACAGCACCACCTTTTATTAAAGGTCAGATTATTATTACTCCAAAAGAGTTATTTGAGTGGCTAAAAGCTAACCCTGATTTATTAACTGACTACAAAGACACCAAGCAGCTTAAACTGACCATAATGGAAAAGAAAGATGGCACAGGTCTTAACGTAGTTGTGGACACCTATAAACCAAAAGAAGATGTACCGTTCTAAAGAGGAACTACATAAGACTGCTGAGAAAATGCAGGCTTACCTAGAGACTGAGGTTGGTCCTGATCCACAGCATTTAATAGATAGGGCAGAACTTTTGACCATATTAATTGCTAAATCTGGACAATGCCTGGCAGAGGCTAAGTATATACAGGACCAAATCATCAACGCAGGATTACTACAAGCGATTGGCGAAGGGTTAGAGAATAAACTCAGTCCTTCCTTAATCAATAAGTTTGTCAGTACAAATGCTAAAGATGTCAACCTTTTGGTTAATTGGTTTGACCGCATCAACTCAGCAGCTACTCATCAATTAGATGGTATTAGGACTATCATATCTTACAAGAAAGCTGAATTAAATTTGTAAAGTAATTAGTTTACGATGACACTCATATTTGTAAATATATAACTTAACAATTTTAATATAATGCCTAAAAGTAAATCTCTTACTTTACCAAAGTTAACCGCAAAGGCTCAAAAGGTCTTTAATGCTTACATTAGACAAAGAGACTCTAAAGAGGGATATTTTACCTGTATTAGTTGCTTTAAGACTTTACCAATAGAATCAATGAACGCAGGTCATTATGTGCCAGTAAAAGGAGGCTCTGCATTAAGATTCAATGAGTACAATGTAAATGGCGAATGTCAGCGGTGTAATGGTTTTGATGAGTTTCACTTAGTAGGATATCGAAAATACTTAGTAATGAAGATTGGTGAGGATAAAGTCACTAAATTAGAGGAAGATAGAAATAAGGTTTACAAATGGTCCAGGACCGAATTAGAACAAATAATCAAACACTATTCAACACTCTTAAAATCAAAACAATGAGCCAGTCACAGCAAATTTTAAATTACCTTAAATTAGGTAAACCAATTACCCCACTTGAAGCCTTACATATGTTTGGGTGCTTACGATTAGCAGCTAGAATTGCTGATCTTAGAAAAGAGGGTCACATCATTTGGACTAATACAATTACAGTTAACGATAAAACATTTGCATCTTATAAATTAAGTCAATGATTAAACTAAAACTTATTACTCCTGAAAAGATTGACCAGGTTAAAAGTTTGCTGGATAAAGGAGTAAGTATTAGAGAAACATCTAGGCAAACTAAGATAAGTTACTATGCTACCTGGCATATTAGTAAAGGTCATTATCATAAACTTAATGATTTAAGAGATGCCTTTAGAGAACCTGACAATGGTTATTTTAATTGGGATAACTTTAAAGTTTATTAAATGACACACGGATCATTATTTAGTGGCATTGGAGGCTTTGATTTAGCGGCTGATTGGATGGGATGGGAAAACAAGTTTCATTGTGAATGGAATGAGTTTGGTCAAAAAGTCCTCAAATACTATTGGCCTAATGCCGAATTATTTACCGATATTACAAAATCAGATTTTACAAAATATGCAAACCAAATTGACATTCTTACAGGAGGATTCCCCTGCCAACCCTACTCAATGGCAGGAAAAAGACTTGGTAAAGAAGATGACCGCCACCTCTGGCCAGAAATGCTTAGAGTCATTAGAGAAGTTAAACCAAGTTGGGTTGTGGGCGAAAACGTTCTCGGCCTTGTTAATTGGAATGAAGGGTTGGTATTCCACGAAGTGCAAACTGACCTGGAAGCTGAAGGGTACGAAGTATGGCCGTATGTACTTCCAGCTGTCTCCGTTAACGCACCACACAGAAGAGACCGAGTTTGGTTTGTTGCCCACTCCATTAGCAGTAGCAATGGAACAAACGAACTTCGAGCGATACGATGCAAGAATGGAAAGACTGAAAGAAAAGGGTCACAAACCATTTACAATGCCATTAGATCAAATGGCATTAAGAGGAATGTTACCAACACCAACAGCGATGGATTCAACGAATGCGACAGCAACAATGAAGTCAACACAAGTCAAAGAGGGTTCAATGCATTCAGTAACATTAGTAAGGGCGTTGGAAATGGGGATATTACCAACACCAATAGCTTCGGATTGCAGAGTACATTACCCAACGGAAAATTGGAAAGAGACAAGCGATTTGGGTTCAGTTATAAACGGAATCAATGGGACTCGTTCCCATCTGTCCCCCCACTTTGTAATGGAGATGATGGGTTTTCCGACAGATTGGACTCTATTACCTTTTCTAAATGGAGAAGGGAATCAATCAAAGCAGGAGGAAATGCAATAGTACCACAAGTAGTTTATCAAATCTTTAAAGCAATAGAACAATATGAACACAATCAATTTAGCGGATCAATTAGTAGATAAGACTTGCGAATATTACGGAATTAAAAGAATTGAATTATCTAGGAGACATAAAGAAAAGCCAAATAAAACCATAATAATCCAAACTAAGGACAGAAGTAAGCACATTAGCACAGCCTCAATTAGAATGGCTTTGTCTTACTATCTTAGTAAGTACACCCCTATCCCAGTTAGTATTTTAGGACCACTAATTGGTTACACAGACCACAGCACAGTAACTCATTCTAAGAAAAAGGCCCAAGAATATATAGACACCGATGATTGCGTATTTATGGAGTATTGGTTGGCAGTCAATAACTTAGGTAAAGAATTGGGCATATCTACGGAATATGTAAGGGTCAATAAGACTAGGGAAATAATAATGGAAAAAATAAATTTGGTAAATTGAAATAAATTTCGTATATTTGTGTCAACAAAGGTCAGCCACTTTTTAAGTGCTTTGTTTTAAAAGATATACTAACCTGTTGGGGTGCGGCTGCTGACGCCAATCCTCAGCAGGTTTTTTTATTCGGTGTTTTGAAACACTTTGACCGAATGGCCTTGACAAAGCCAACAACTCAAATGCTCTTTAAAAGTCTGTTGGGTTTCTACCCCGAAGGTAAGCGGCAATGGCAACAAGGACAACCGTAACTTAAAAGCATACTGGAAACACCCAGGAAAAGACCTTCGATTGATTTTGCCTAATTAAAAAAAAGTTTTTTAGGCTTAAATCTAGTTAGTGTTAGGGATTAGGCTATAAATTAGCTTAATTGACTAGATTGAAGATGCAATCAATATCAGGCTTGTCAAAATGGCTCTACTAGGTAGATGCTATAATACCCTTGGTATGTACTTTAAACAAAGAAACTATGAAAAGTATTGAAATGAGAGCATCAGACTTTAAAAGAGAACTGCAACCCTTTGCATTCCCTGAGTCTATGAAACAAGAGTTTTATGATTACTGGACAGAGCCTAATGCTAGTAAGACAAAGATGAGATTTGAACAGGAAAAGACTTGGGATTTGTCTAGGAGGTTATCAAGATGGGCAAATAACAATAAGGATAAATTTAATCTACAAAAGACTGATACTGGATTTAGACAACCTAAGATAATTAAAGAGCCTGAGACTGAACTAGAAAAGCTAGATCATACCCTTAAAATGTATCAGGAAAAGTTTGAGTCAGTTCCTTTCTTAGAGATGGGTAAATGGTATGACTTTATAAAGAAAGAAAGGCTAATGAAAGTTATAACCAAAGAGGATATAGAGATACTTAGAGAGGCCTATGGGGATGACAATTACAAGTGTCGGTGTGCCTGTGTCCAATGGACCTTTGACAGTATGACTAAAATGGATAGGACCTTTGCTTGGCTTTATGATCTTGTAAATAGATTCCAATGATATACTTTATAATAGGAGCCATTTGGGGTTATTTAGTAAGAATTTATATTAGTTACATAAAAAACAAATAATATGACAGCAGTAAAATGGATTTTAATAGAACTACAAAAAAATTTTCCAAAAGAAATTCATAATGCTTATAATTCAAATCAATTATTATTTGAATCATTATTTCAACAAGCCAAAGCAATGGAAAAAGAACAGATAATAAATGCTTTTGATATTGGAAGTCAAGACGAAAATAGAATAGGTAAGGAATATTATAATGACTTATATGCTAATTGATTACGAAATAATGCAACCCTTTGTAGAAAGGTCTAAGCAGGATGAAACCTATATGCTTCTGATAATAGAAATGAGCCTTAAATATGCTGTATTTAAGGAATGCTTTGGGATTATATATGGTAAGTTGTTACCAATAGAAATGCTACCTAAAGAGGAAAAGAATAACCTTTGGGAATATGTAAAAGAAAAATACCCTAATAAATCAAAGCAGGATAAAATAGAACTCTGTAAGTCTGTTTATGTAATGGGTAGCTTATTTTGACTCCCCGTAAAAATTAGCCTCAAATATCTCATATAAGGCTTGATAAGTTATCAGTAAAGACATTTTCCTAATCGCATATATATAAGACTGTTCCTCCTCAGACATTAGAGCAGGGTCATAAGATTGAGACAACTCTAAGGCTTGGGCAGCCGCTTGAATATCATCGTGCGGTGTCGGGTCTAGTAATCCGTCTTGATCCTCGGCAATCCCCTCTGTCTGGTCCATTCGATTACATCTTTTTCAACTTCCTTTCTTGATTGTTTTCTATATTTCTCACACAGAGGCTCCAGTAGTTGTAGTCTCTCTATTGGTGTCAATACCTTCATTAACTCTTGCACTTGTTTCTTGATTATTGGGAAGTCCTTGTGTGTCATTTAGAATGTCTTTAATCTTTGATAAATAAAGAGTCAGGTCCATAGCCTCCTCTAATGCGTGTTGAACCCACTCTGACAAAGATAGGTCAGAACGGTCCATAGTTGTACCATATTTTTCAAATCCTCTGTCCTCTCTTGACTGATATTCCTGAATAAGTTTATTTAGTATCTTACTCATTTGTCAGCCTTTTCGTTATACTTACCGCAGGTTTTACATTTATACTGAATCTTTTTTAATCCAGTAGCTGTAACCCTTCTATTATTTACAATAAGGTCATCTGATCCACATTCAGGGCAAGAGCCTCTATCTTGACCAAATCTGACTCCATAATGCGTTTTATTATAAACGTGCATATTTAGATACTTGTGGACCTTCTCTAAAAGCACCACATCCTTTTTGCAATATTTAATCATTTTCTCCATAGCCACAGCATCCTTATTTAAGACTATATCTTTCCACAGATTAAATTCTGTCTTAATCTTTTGTCCGATGCCTAAATACTGAGCAATGTAGTTTAGTCTGTTGGAGTTAAATCTAAACTTTGCCCTGGATATCTTTAAAGTATCTATGGTCACATAATTAGGAAACATCTCAATATTATGAAAAAGGCATCTAGTCCTAATCCATTTTAAATCAAAGTTGTCTCCATTGTGACCTACTAACTCATCTGCTTGGTTGGCTATTTTAATAAACTCAATTAAGAGTTTTTTGTCATCTTGATTCCTATCCCAGTTAACAGAATAGACTTCCTTCTCATCTTCCCACTTGTAACAAATGCAGATGATTGCCCTTTCTTTAATAATGTTGGAATAGTCAATGTTTTGCTTGTAGCCTGCTGACCAAAACAGACCGACGTTTGGCGAAGTTTCTATATCGAAATATAGTCTGCGCCTTTTTGTTTTCAGCATAGATTAGTTGCTTTTTCTTATCTCGTATCCAGCAACTTTAACTTTAACTGAGTCCTTTACTACCTTTCCATCTGTGTACACCTTTTGAACCGTACAACTGGATAAGAATAATACAAAGATATAAACAAATATTTTCATTTTACAAAACTATTTTAAGAACAGATTGTATTCAGCCTGCCTTCTATTAGTTAACCCCTTTACAGGCTTACCGTTGACCTTATCCCACCTTAGTAACTGACTAGCTACTTTGACTTTGTCCTCTCCTGCGTTTAGGAGTTTTAGTAGGGTTGACCTTTTAAATGCACCTATCCCTACATTATAAACAAAAGATGTTAAGGCATTGAGTTGGTTCTCGTTTAAAGGTGCTTTGACCAGACCCTTGATCTGACTCTTAATTTTAGCTGTATCAGCCTCTAGGAACTGAAAAGCCTCATCTTTGGTGATTGTTTCTCCCGATACTATGGGTTTTTTAGTGATTGGGTTTATAGTAGTTCCTGCGCCTATGGTCCAAACACCAGCAGGGCAGAGATATGATTCTAGCTTTAAACCTTCAAACTGAACTAGGAAATCTTTAAGTTCCATTTTATAATAGCCATTAAGGGTTTACGAATAGACCAACCGAAAATGACACAAATGACCAAAATAAGCCAATTTAAGCGGGTTTTAGCCTTAGCCTTATATTCACCCAATTCTTTGATTAAATCGGCTCTATTAGCCTCTAATTGACTCACAGAGGCACTTAGGATTCTAACTTGTGCTGTGTTCTCTACCTGAACGTACTTAGTAAGTGTTTTTACTTTAACTATCTCTAAGGGTTTATACTCAATATCTATAACTGTGTCATTAACCCTAATAGTGTCAAAAATATACTCCCCTGATAGGAAAGTGTCAATCTTTACCAAAGTATCTGAGATAAAGGTAGTGTCGGTCTTTGTGGGGTATCTTTCTGCACAAATAGCAGGAAGGCGGCCAGCCTGAGCCAGCCTAACCTCTGCCTTGTGCAGTTGCTTACCAGGATTGCAACTGATAGCCAAAATACCTAAGACAATAGCGACTTGGTATTTCATTTTTCGGCCTTTAGAACCTGACCTTGACTATTAGTCAAAAAGTTTTTTAGTAGGTACGATAAACCAGCAGTAAGTCCAATTACACCTGCTTGCTTTAATTCAGCTACATTAGGTAGGACTCCACTATCTAAAGTGGTTACAATGCCAGTTAAGGCAGCCGAAAGGAAGGCTACAATGAAACCATTGATAGCATCCTTGAGATTAAGATTCAAGAATTTACTTTTCATTCTTTGTCTTTTTTGTTAGATAATTGAATCGAAAGTTCGGTCAATTGTTCGCTAATATGATCTAGCTTTTTAAATAAGATAGTGTCCTTATCTTCAGCATTAGCCAACCTTTCCTCAATTCTGGCTATCTTTACTTGACTATCATTCCAAATTTTGATGATAGCACCAGCCAAAACTAAGGCCTGACCTATCACGAACATCTCCCAACTCATTTCTTTTCGTTTAATTGTTTTTGTGCTTCTGTTGCAATCTTGTATCTTAACTGCTCAGATGCCTTTGCTGGTAACTCTCCTAGACCCATATAGATAAGGTTAACTTCCTCAGGGGTTAGGGTTAGAGTGATTGTCTTAGGCTCTTGGGTAGTAAATGATAAAAGACCCAATGCTGCGATTACGATGATTTTTTTCATATATTGGTGTTTTGATTCCAAGGTAATGGAGGTGTAACGATTGGAGGATTCTTTTGATTTGCTATTTGTGTAGCAATGTTTGCATCAATCGAAGTTACATCAAGTCCTGCATTTAACCAACCCTCAACTTGTGCCTGAGTTAAATCAGGGTAAGCTGTAAAGTCAGTAGGGGAAGGACTAGGGCAGTTGTAAGTAGAATAAACCTCTGCTGTGTAGGTTTTATCCCCATCAACTTCTGTGCCTTTTCTTCTCCAATGTATCACAGATACTACGTTAGTTAAAGTTCCCTCTTGTGGGACTACATCCATTGATTCAATAATCCAGTTGTAAGTAATTGCCATTTTTATTTTATTTAATTGTTTTTATGAAATTTAACTATTGCATTAATTATTAATACTATTGTAATTGTAATTGATAAGATAATACTTAATAAAACTATTTGCATATTATTTATTTTAGTTTAATTTAACCCAGGTTGTTCCATTATATCCCCACCATCCTGTGGTTGTGATGGTAGTTCCATTTCCGTTGTTTGCATATACCATTAAGCCAGCAGCAGGTGTAGATATTGCTTCTGCTTGTGCGCCTGTCATAACAGGAGGTAAAAATCCTTTTGTAGTAGATGAAATATGAACAATAGCACTACCATCAGGACTTGTAGTTCCAACTCCAACCGACCCAGCCGAATTTATAGACATTGCATTTGCAGAACTTGTACCAAATAGCATTTGGTCAGCTAAATGAGAATATTTAATAAACCCAGAATATGAGGCAGTACCAGTTCCCGTTGCATCACCAAAGAATAGATTTCCTGTTCCAGTAGTTGATGAGCCTATTTGAATATAAGAGTCTGTTGTTGTTCCTGGAGTTCCTACTGTTAATAAATAACTAGCAGTAGAAGTTCCAATTCCAATATTTCCAGCATTAGTAATTCTCATTGCCTCTGTTCCAGTTGCAACTGATTCAGTAGTTCCATTTACTTTAAATACTAAAAAACCTCCTGATGCAGTATTACCACCAATAATATAATTTTCTGCATTGTTTCCCAA
>JACCDP011298353.1_pt1 | contig 12150 bp, 25 predicted proteins | sample 7445841 | NCBI WGS metagenome assembly JACCDP01 (sample SAMN15323441, study PRJNA562643) | freshwater metagenome | isolation source: river surface water | place: USA:Blue River Watershed | collected 2017-08-17
CCCATTTTAGATGGATGCAGACTTGCTGCGCGTCATGTGATGGCTCGTCACTCATCTTTCTTCCCCTCAATCTCGGCCAGCAGGGCGGTGGCCTTATGCCCGTAGTCAATGTGCGTCACGCCATCGACATCGTGCAGAACGCCGCCGGGGTAATCTTCTGGCCACTTTCCCTCGGCATAGAACCGCAGCGCCTCCACCGCCTTGGCGAGACGGGCTTCGGCTTCTTTCCTGTAGGCGCATTCGGCGGCGTAAACCTCTGCCAAGATCGGTTCCGCCATTTCGATCAGCTTCTCGACTTGTTCGGGTTCGATGCGGCGCTCGACTTCCTGCTCAAAGGCTTCGATGCGGTCGGCGGCTTCGGCTTTGATCGGTTCTACGAAAGGAATGGAAAAGTCAGGTGCCTTGTATGCGTTTGCCGCCCGCAGCCGCTTCACCAGATCGTCAGTCATCTCATTCCTCCCAAAGCTGCGGACTGCCAGCAGCCAGCGCAGTCATCAAACCAGTGGCGTTGTGGAAGTCGTGCAGCACGTTGATGTATCGACGTATTGCTTCGTTATCGACGCCTGCGTTGGCTGCGCCTTCTAACAGAGTAATGGCCCTACGAGCTTCTGCTGCGCGTTCTTGCATGATGCTTTGCAGATGACTCTTAGTCATTCGTTCTGTTGGACGATTGATGTAAACAGGGCGAGGATAGTGTAGATCGCACCACGCCTTGTCTTTGATGCCCTTTGTAGTGATGTATCGTTTGGTCATTGTCCTAGTCCTTTTGGTCTCGGCATTGGGCGAATAGACTTGCTGGCAATGTAGGATTCTTCACAGATGACTTGGTAGTCATAGGGCAGCGTTTCAGTCACCGTGTTGATGAAGCTCTCGCACTGGGCAAGGCTTTCGTAGATCAGACCTGACGTTGATCCGTCGAGCGGGCCTGACAACACAGTGATCCACATCACGGTCCAGTATTCCATTATTCCACCTTTGCTTTCTCCAAGGCTTCTTGGATGTGTTTGAGAAGGAACTTGTTTTCCTCGACGATGCGCTGGCCGCTATCTCTGCCAGTTTGAACCGTGCTTGCATCACGATTGCAGATGCGGCCAATCTGATGGTTACTCATGTTGAGGTGTTCGTGCATGACGTAGAACATGACATGACGCGCATTGACGATTGGTGCTTTGCGCGTTGATCCGACTATTTCTTCAGAAGTTGTGTTTGCCATTCTGGCAAACTCTTCGATAAGGACCATCACATCATGACTTGTTCCAACTCCAATTTGATCGAAGACTGAAGCCGCTTTGAACTTTGCAGCTTGATTCGGAACAGTTATCTGTCTGCGCTTTTGGGCGAGGCGAGTCTCTATTGCGCTGCCAGCTAGGAGCTTGGCGTATAGTTCTTCATCCATGATTATCTCCAAAGAAATGGCCGAGGAGTTAACCTCGGCCAAGTTGTCTGAACCAACAGGAGATGCGTTACCTTAGAACGGAACGCCATCATCTTCAAATGATGGTTTGTTTCCGCGAGGCTCTTCTTGCTTCTGCTGCGAATCAGAAACTGCAAAGGTCATGTAGGGATTGCCATCCTTCATGCGCTTCCATGCGGCGATACGGCGATCAGCGCCATCGCTGCTGATTGGACCAGTATAGTCAGGTGCGTTCTCTGACTCTTTCTTCTCATTGACGAAGAGAGTTCCAGCCTTCTCGAAGACTTCGATGATCTGCTTGCCCGACTTGGTTTGATCTTTTATCAGAACCACTTTGCGCTCAATGCCGCTATCATTGATCTTGCCCTGCAAGATCAGCTTCTGCGTATCGAAAGGCTTGAAGGCCGCGCCTTTATCGGTGTTGTCGTAGTCTGCCATGCTTCTGGCTCCTTGTATTAACTCACCAACCGCCCGCATCGGACGGCTTTCCAGAGTCTGCTGCGTATTTGTTTCCGTCATGCTCACCAAGGAACACATCAGCGTTGAAGCCGAGGTGCGACAGAGCCTTGGTCAGGCCATCAGTCACTGACATTTTTGGCGCATCTTCGTTAAGACGATTCTTCGTGGCATCGAAGAACTTACGACAGCCCGGAAATGGGCCGAAACTATTGTTGGAATCACCCGTCCAGACAGTGACATCAGATACAACGGCGGTATCTCCATTGGACAGATTCACAAAGTGAGTGTGCGAGTGCCAGCCCCAGCCTTTGCCAACTTGCCCAAAGGCTTTGGTTGCGGACATCACCTGATATTGCGGATCGATGGCGGTAAACTTCCGCGCACCAAGCGACACTTGCTTCAGGTATTTGGGATCGGACTTTGAAACAGAGTTCCAAAGCTTCATGTTCTCATCGGTCATGGCTTACCTCACAGTGAAGAGAAGCGAACCGTTCTTGGAACGCTTGATGGTCAGCAGATCGCAGTAAACTTCGCGCTCATTGTCAGCGACCATTTGCTTCAGGTTCTTCTTTGCGTTTTCAAAAGCCGTAGCTGCGGCTTTGTGTTCGATGTAGTCGTGGGCGTTGGAGATAAACTCGTTGTCGGAACTGGCGTCCCTTCTGACCATTGCGTCCACCTCAACCTTGTCGATGCTGATCGGTTGGACATCGATACCAATAGGCTCTTCATCCCGAAGAACGTAGTCCCAGAAGTCCGACACCACTGCCCACATAGAATGGAAATACTCTTCGTTCCGTTTGACATAGGCCGACTCCCACCGATTGTTCCCAAAGATCACCGACATGTATGCGCCGTCAGCGTTGGTCAGGTAACAGTAGAGTTGGACTTGCGGCATATACCGCTCAATGATCGACTCCATGTTGGTGTGAGCATTGGTATGCTTTGCTTCAACAATTGCTCCATCCCACATCGCATCGACCATCCCTTTTGCCGGAACGTGGCCGATCTCGGTCGAGACTTCATACTGATGATGGGATAGCACACAGTTGCGCTGCTTCTCGAACCATTCGAGATTAAACTTCTCGGTAAAGCTGCCGAGTTGCACAGCAATGTTGTCTGACAGATCGTCTTCTTTGGTCCGACCCGTTTTGATCTGCCAAAGGCGAAGCCAATCACCCTCCATGATCTTCACGCAGTCAGACCCACCGATGAAACCTTTGCGGTCCATTGTATTCTCCCGTTGTTTTCCACAGACTACTGCATATGCGCAGCGATGTAAAGGTCATACGGACGAAGTTCTTCCTCCGTCACGTTGCCGTGCCGGATAAGAAGTTCGCGTCGATTTCCTCTTAGCCAATCTTCAGCAACTGGCTGTTTTGTTTTGATCCGATGGGCGGCAAGCTTCAGCGGATCAATCTTGTTTGTGTCTATCTGAATGGTGCCTTGCTGTAGCTGATAGGCCATGCCGCTATGCTTCGTGGCATCGATAAACTCTTTGGCCGTTGGTAGGGTGCGGCTCTTGGCAGATCGTGCAACCTCCCTCGTGACGGATGCGAGGAGGTTGCCGATCTGCTCTGGCTTCAAGTGCGATGGGATATACGCATTGATTGCTTCAACCGTGTCGTTGACCGTGACTTTTGGATCAACGCCATTGGGCATGGTAAAGCGCGTGGCTATCTCGTCCCTGAACCACATTGTGATTTGGGCAATGCGCTGCTCATAGGTCATTGAATACGCTCCCCCAACTGCTCTGAGGCTTCGACTGCTCGAAGTCTAACTCGTCTTCCCAGCGGCTCTGGTTGAGCCATGTGGCTGCGAGTGGGATGTATTGCTTGTCAGTCTGCTTGACCTCACACCAACGCGCAAAGTCATTCGCCGCATTGATGAGTGTCGTAGCATCAGTGAACTTGAGTTGCTTGGCAAAAGCTGTTCGCGCTTCACCTTTGCCTTGTCGCTTGGGATAGGCAGCCCAGAAGGCAAGGAAGTGCGGTGTATCGCTTGGATGCGATCCGGCAGATTTTGCCGCAGAAGAGGTAAGAGTAGTATAGTTAGCTTCTCTTTTCTTAGAGAAATCTAACCTAGATATATTACTCACTTCTTCGGCGGCAGATTTTGCCGGATCAACTTCATCATCAGTCATGGATTCCTCCGTCATTGATGTGATGGTGTAGATGTTAGGCTTGTTTGGCGATGAAGAGATCGTGATGTAGCCGTTCTCTTGCAGCCAATGGACGCAGCTTCTGATCGTTCTCTCGCTGAGACAGGTGTCATCTGCCAGCCGAGGCTGAGAAGGATAACACATACCACTTCGATCTGCGTATCTTGCGATAGCTAGAAGCACGATCTTCGCTGTCGGATTTTTGATGCGCATGAGCGCAACATCTGCTAACAGATCATACGGGATCATGCGGACTCCTCCCTCGCATGATGTCAATCGGACGGGTCGAGCGTTGCACCGCTCCCCGTCCAATCTTCTTAGCAGATCACTTGTCTTCAGGCCACCAGAGTTTGTCCTGAGTCATGCTGTAGTGACCCACTACCTTGCCGAGAGGCAGTTGCTTCCGTTCGCAGTGAATCGGCCAGCCTCTATTCTTAAGCTCATAGATGCGGGCCGATAAACGAAAGCACCCGAACTGTTCGAGTGCTTCAAGTGGTGTAAGAATCTTGCCTGTTTTCAGATAGTTAAGAACCATCTGGTTCTGAGTTTCTGACATTCTGGACTCCCATGAGAAGGTCAAAGGTATCGGCTGTCATGATGACAACCATCTGCGGCGATGCGTTGCGCCTCTTGTAGAAGGCAATGTCCCTTCCCTTGAGAACGCTGAAGGGGCTTGGGAAAGAGGAGGCGTCACGATATTTCATCTCGCCTACCAATCTGTGTCCCATGACGTTGACGATGAGGTCGCCTGACCATTCCCCGCCCAATGATCCTGAGAGGGGCTGGCGCTTTGCTTCGAAGCCTCTGTCAATAAGCCACTCGACCAACCACTTTTCGTGGTAAGTTCCTTTTGCTTTATTTTTGTTGGGCATTTGTTGCTCCTGTAGCAATCAAGGCAGAGAAACCCATACGAAGTTTCGCTTACCATCTGAGCGACATAGTAGAGAACAGACTGACCGCATGATCCGCACTCAGTCGGGTTCCCTTTGGGTGACTTCGATTTCGTATTCGAGCGCATCAAGCCAACACATAAGCATGAATCCAGATGGAATCCGCTTATGCGTTTCCCATTTGTGGATCAATGACACTGTGCATCCGATGCGATCAGCCAGTGCTTCTTGGCTTAAACCGCGCTCTGATCGTGCGGTTATTAACCGCAACACCAGATCGTCGTAGTTCTTCGGAATACGCACGGGCCTGTTGAAGTGCGTAAAGTTTCTCAATGGCTTCCATTACCCTCGCTGCTGTTTCGTGGCGAAGTTCTGTCTTGCCCTGCATGGTCCGATAGTAAGTGGATGTAGGGATGTCAGCCGCCTTGAAGGCTTTCAAAAGGGAGAGGCCGCACTCAGCGGCCCGCTCCTCTAGCAATGTGCGATATGACTTCATGCGCTGCACAATTGCAGCGACATGGCGTTTAGTCAATACAGGCAGATGCAAGTGCGGCGTAACCGCAGATGTCAATCAGCGAGTCTTCTGTTGGCACATCGTTTGTTCGTGCCACCTTCAGAAGGATCATCATCATCGCAACGTCTGATCCAGTGAAGTAGTTTCGATCAGCCATGTTTTGTGTCCGATAGATCGTCCACAGTTTTGCAATGGTTTCGAATGACCGCTCCGCTGAACCGTATTCATCATTTCGTTTTCCGTGAATGATGTCGTTGGCCCGATCAAGTATCTGCCATGGTAAGGCCCGTTCCGCCGCAGTGTTCGCAGAAGCTCCACTCTCCATACTCTTCTCCGATGTCCCGATCAAATGAAGCTCTCTTGTAGTAGGTGATTTCGATTTCGCCCAGACCATCACAGTCTGGGCAAATGATAAGTTCATTAGTATGGGATTTCGTCGTCAACGAATCCAAGTTGTTCGAGTCTGTCGGCATTGGCTTTCTCCCATGCTGCGGTTGCTCGGCTGATAAACTTCTCACGATTGAAGCGCGGGTTGCTTGCTTCGAGTTCATCAGCAATTTCGTGAAGCTGACTCGGCCAGCCCACAAGTGGGCCGACCTTATCTGCAATGAAATCAAAGTGTTGCTTAGACATTCTCATGTTCGACAGTCCTTTCGATTTTCGGATGAAGAACAAGCGCATCATAGTCATTGTGATAAGCATGGACGCGAAGGCTCTCTCCGTCCCTGCCAATGAAGACATACTCATGAAGAGTGAATGTCTTGAACTTTTTGATCTCGGTCTTGATCTCGACCAGACCAAAGATTTCCGTGTTGATACTCATGCGATTTCTCCCCAGAGCTTGTGTTGCATTGCCTTGGCAATCGACTCCTCACGATTGCGACGGGCGACTTCAGGATTCTTGAGTTCACCAGTATGGCTGGCCCAGTAGGTCATGCAGTTGTAGAGCGCCCACTTGTTGCCGCCGAGTTGCTGCGCCTCGTTGCCCCAGATACCAAGCAACTTCTCAAGCTGCTTGTTGTTGGCTTTGTCCTCTTGCTTCTGAAGCGTGTAGGACTTTGCGAGAGTGGCGCGGAAGAACGTCTCGGCCATGCTGTCAGTGACACGCGCAGCCATCCAGCTACGCCACAGATCGGGCTGATCCAAGAAGGCGTTAAGTCCTGCCATCATCTTCATCGCAGAGCCTTCGATGTTGATGGACTGCGTGTGCTTGAACTTGCTCACGGCTGCGTGATCGGGCCGAGTGCAGCCATTGGTGCAGAACAAGCGAAGGCCATCAGCAGTTTGGCTGAATGCCCAGCTTGCATCGTAGCTATTGAAGAAGCTGATGCGGAACTTAACGTAGTCACCGACCTTCGGCTCAACGGTCAGGTCATTGAAGAGAATCTCGCCGCGCAGTTTGCGACCGCCTTCAATCACGCTGAACTTTGTTTCAAAGTCTTTGCTGATGTTGGCTTTGCCAAGTGCATCCATCAGGCTGTTGACCACATCGTCATGCTTGACGATCTGATAACGAGAACCGTGAACACCAAGCACGGTGTTATTATCGGTGCGCATCACGCACTTCTGATCTGGAATCTCATTGCCGAAGCGGTCGAAGATCGGCTGAGTTTCTACGGGGAAGTCATAGTTCTTGGGCATCAGATCAAACATTGGTCATCTCCTTGTTGTTGAGGCCGCAGTCTTTGCGCCATTTCGAAATCGTTGATTCACCGACCTTCAGCATCCTTGCCGCACGGCGGTTGCCATACTTGATGGACAAAAGAATTGCGTCGAAGCGCACGGTGTCTGGCAATCCGTAGTCGGGGTGATACGGAAAGATTAGTTTGGAATTGAAGCCTGAGTTCATTGAGACTCATCCTTTCATTTCTTTGTGGAGTGATGCGCCCGACTTTCTTCCGCCTTCGGGCAAGGCGGTCATGGAAGCATTGACATGTGCCTTCCTTAACGCACGTTCCCTCATCTTTGGTGTGAGAGAGCAAACCATCTTGGCGGTTTTCACGGGACGCCTGCCCAGATATAAGTAATTTCATTTCATTTCGTTTCATTGGGTGAACTTTGGGTTGGCGCTGGCGCGGCGTTATAATAACCGCCCCTCGCGCCCCTCCTGACGCCTTGTCTCCTTGGCGCAACGCCTCGGATGAAGAGGCGGTTGGGCTAGGAGCAACGCTTGAACGTAAGAAACGGGAGGGCTTGCGCCCCCCCGTCCCGTGTTATGCGACATTGCGCTCGTTGGTCTCGACGCCGTTGGTCTGAAGCGGGGCGTCCACCGCGACGTTGATGCCCAGCAGTGCGAGGCGGTTCTTCACAGCGTCGGCGCTGGCACTCGACGCTGCGGGTTTCTTCTGCACCGCCGTCTCCCACGGTGCGTAGGGCTTGAAGTCCTCGCCCGTTGCGGCCTCATACACGGCGGCACAGGTGTGGAACATCTCCTCCAGCGCCGCGACCTCGGCCTCGGTGCGCTCGATCCAGTCTGCGGCACGGTTCAGCGCCTCAAGGTCGATCTCGGTGTCTGTGACGCGCAGGGCCAGCGACTTGGCGTAGTTCCGTGCGCGGTCAAGCTGGTGCGCAACGCCACGGGGACGGCCATCCTTACCGACTGCGGTGTCGTTGAGTTGGCGGTAAGCAGCGTTGCCGATGCTCTGAAGGATCAGCTTCTGCGACCACGCCTGAGCATTGCGCTCAGTGTAGGTGCCACTGTCACGATCCATGACCATGTTGGGGTCGTAGAACTGCGCTGCGATACGAGCCAGCGCCTGAGTCAGGGTGATGTTGTCGTTGCCTTCATAGGCGGTGTTCAGGTCGATGTTGATCAGGTTGGTCATTTGTCTTCTCCAGTTGTGTGTTTGACAGAGTTGGTAGTTTATATCTCATCCAGCAGCCGAGACGGTGGCTGGGAGTCAAGGGCGCGAAGCGGCGCAGCGAACCCTTGACTCACAGACGCTGTATCGGCAGCGGACTTACTCAATGCTCAATACTCAGATCACGAAGTCTTGCAGGGCGAGCGCGATAGCCAGCCCCAGTGCAACGGCCATAATCATTGCGAAGCCGATGTTCTCATTAGTCATATCTCTTCTCCTGTTGAGTCAGCACACATACCTCGTGCCGTGAGGATCAGTGATGCGCAGAGAATGATCGCACCGAGGAGCTTGCGACGAGGGAACGGTCAAGGGACTTTAGCAAAGCGGCGCACGACCGAGCCACGCGCAGTCGCACAAGCCAAAGGCGCGGAGACGAGCATGGCGACCGAGGGCGCAAAGTCCCGACCCCCGACCGACGAAGGAGGGAGCGGGGTTGACGGTGCATCATTCTCCTGCCGCTAGGAGAGATACTCCGCACGGGGGTTTGTGTGTGTGCGATATACGGTAGCGAGGCCGTCACCTATCCGGCGCAAGCGAAGCGCAGCACAGCCGGATGGTGGCACGGCTGAGCGGGTGGCATCACAGCAATATGCCGACAAGCGAAGCGGCAGCGAAGCCGAGGCAGGGACAGACAACGCTGATGCAGATGGCAAGGCCGAGAAGCGCAGCCAGCCTGACGAAGGAAGGTGGCGAAGCGGATCGGACGCAGCCTCGCACGGCCAACAGGATGAGAACCGGACAAGGGATACTCACCCGTAAGGGCAGAGACTCCTGACGAAGGAAGGAGGCTCTGTTCATGAGTAGCCCGACCCGACGAAGGAGGGATGGCCCCAATCACGATACGCTGAAACATGGGGTTTGTGCGTTGACAGGGTGTTTAGAGAGATGGCTTATGGGGGGACTTACAGGGGGGCATCCAATATGACCAAGCTTCCAGAGATACGGAAACTGACAGCGCGACAGAAGGCGCTGGTTGAAGCGTATGTTGCAAACGGTGGCAACCTGACCAAAGCCGCAGAAGAAGCAGGATACGCCGAAGGGAACAGCGGAAGAGTCACAGCGTGGAAGGCGATGAAGACCCCACATGTGCAGCAGTATCTGATGCAGCAGACAGCTGAGGCGTTCAGCACTCACGCAGCGATGGCGGTTGGCAAGGTCGCTAGCTTGGCAAAGGCAGCGAAGAGTGAGTATGTCCAGCTCGAAGCGGCCAAGGATATTCTGGATCGCGCTGGGTTCAAGCCCATCGACAGAGCGCAGGTGCAGGTCGCTGGTGACATCCGAGTCCAGATCGACCTCGGATAATTTCTCTAGCCGTCTCGCTGGAAGTGATTCAGTGGAGAGGGGGGTGGGGGGAAAAGTAGGCATGATACTTCCTGTAATAGTCCATCACTCGTATTTTTTCCCTTCAAGGTTCGCTTGATCCCTTACAGATATTTTTTACCTGTAGGGTTCTCTATGATAGGATGGCTGTGATGAAAGTTGCTGTGATGATGGCTGGTAGGTTTGGGAAGAGGGTTCCTGAGCGTCAGCCTTTTGGTGATACGTCTAAGGCCAAGGTGGGGATGAGGAATGCCAAAAAGTCCGGCGTGGCAGAGGAAGGCGGGGAAAAACCCAAGCGGCGGTCTAAACGCCGTGGGAAGGGCGAGTTACAATCGGGAGACGGGGGGCAATCTGAAGCCTCCGGTTAAGGCTGGTGACAATCCGAGGCGGGCTAGTTTCTTGGCTCGGATGGGGAACATGGCTGGCCCTGAGCGTGATGAGAAGGGACGCCCAACTCGTTTGCTTCTCAGCCTCAAGGCATGGGGCGCAAGTAGTAAGGAAGATGCTAGGGCCAAGGCGCGGGCTATCAGCCGTCGCCTGAAAGCGAAGAAGGATTGAGGCCATGTGTTTCAGGACGCCTGTGATTGCTCCGACCGAGATCAAGTATGAGAAGCAGGACTTTGGTCCTCTTCCTGCTTTGCCCACTGGGACGCCTGTTGAGCGGGCCAAGCCTGTTTATGCGGATCGGATTGGGACTACGGCTCGGAGTCTTCTGATGCCGTTCACCATGAGTGGTTCGTGATGTCGCGGGTCAACGAGGCTGGGAACTATACCAAGCCTGAGATGCGCAAAACGCTGTTCAAGCGCATTAAGGCTGATGACAAGGGCGGCAAGGCTGGTCAGTGGTCTGCGCGTAAGGCTCAGATGCTGGCGAAACAATATAAGGCCAAGGGCGGGGGGTATACTTCGTGAAGGAGCCTCAGAAGAGTTTGCGTCGATGGACTGCCCAGAAGTGGCGCACGAAGAGTGGCAAGCCTTCTACGCAAGGCCCAGAGGCTACTGGGGAAAGATACCTTCCCGAAGATGCGATTGAGGACATGAGTTCCGACGAGTATGCGCGGACCACTGCTGCGAAGCGGGCTGCGATAAAGGCTGGCAAGCAGTTCTCCAAGCAGCCGAAGAAGATTGCGGAGAAGGTAAGGAAATACAGGGATGGCTGACTCCATGAAGCTTGGCGGCGGTGGCCGCTTCAAGAAGTTGGTGAAGGAACTGGCGGCTAAGGGTGTCAAAGACCCGAAGGCTCTTGCCGCTTCGATTGGCCGGAAGAAGTATGGGAAGGCCAAGTTTCAGAAACTGGGTCAGAAATGAAAGGAAGCACCATGATGAAAAAGGGAATGGGCATGATTGCGAAGCCTGTTCAGAAGCCGAAGCCAAAGCCGAAACCGAAGGGCAAATGAGCTTCATCTCCTCCCTAGCAGAGCAAGACCTGACTTTGCTCCGTGGCATTGTTCGCAAGGTGCATCTTCGTTATGTGCCGCAGGACTTTGCCACGGACAAAGAATGCGACAAGCTCATTGAGAGTCTTGGTCCTGAGATCGCTGAGAAGATGATCCGCTTTGGGGTGGACAAAGGTCTTAGATGATCGACTTCAAATACAAGCCGGATGGTGAAGTCCTTAAGCAGTTCATGAAGGACGATACCTTCTTCAGGGGCATTCGTGGTCCTGTTGGTTCTGGCAAATCGGTTGGCTGTTGCGTTGAGGTTTTCCGTCGCGCTCTTCTTCAGCAGAAGGGGCCGGATGGAATCCGCAAGAGTCGCTGGGCTATCATCCGTAATACCAACCCGCAGCTTCGCACGACCACGATCAAGACTTGGCTTGATTGGTTTCCTGAGAATGATTGGGGCAAGTTCATCTGGTCGGTTCCATACACCCATCACATCAAGAAGGGTGACATGGACCTTGAGGTCATCTTCCTTGCGCTTGATCGGCCTGAAGATGTGAAGAAGCTTCTATCTCTTGAACTCACTGGCATTTGGATCAATGAAGCTAGAGAGATTCCCAAGAGCATTATCGACGCTTGCACCATGCGTGTGGGTCGCTATCCTTCTATGCGTGATGGCGGTCCTTCATGGACTGGAGTGATTGCCGACACCAACGCGCCAGAGGAAGATCACTGGTGGCCCATCATGTCTGGTGAGGTTCCGATCCCAGACCATATTCCCAAAGAGCAAGCCAAGATGCTGGTGAAGCCAGACAACTGGCGTTTCTTCACGCAGCCCGCTGGCATGGTTGAGGTCAAGGATGAAGAAGGTTCTGTAGATTCTTACAAGCCAAATCCTGCGGCTGAGAATCGCAAGAACATGATGCAGAGTTACTATCCAAACCTGATTCAGGGTAAGACGAAAAGCTGGATTGATGTCTATGTGATGAACAGACTTGGCACGATTCAGGAGGGCAAGCCTGTGTATCCGATGTTTGCTGCCGAAGCCCACATTGCCAAGGAAGAGATTCCGATTGCGGCTGGTCTTCCCGTTTATGTTGGATTGGACTTTGGTCTTACTCCTGCCGCTGCCATTGGGCAGAAGGTCAGGGG
>JACCDP011341916.1_pt1 | contig 12150 bp, 11 predicted proteins | sample 7445841 | NCBI WGS metagenome assembly JACCDP01 (sample SAMN15323441, study PRJNA562643) | freshwater metagenome | isolation source: river surface water | place: USA:Blue River Watershed | collected 2017-08-17
GGTTTGGGAAAGCTCAACAGCACATCTCGGTAGTGTTCGTGTTGTTCATAGATCCAGCCGTCCACTGCGCCGCGCACATCGTTGGCAATTTTCCAAATTTGGCTTTGCAATGCTGCGCGTTGCTGGATACTCGTCATTCTGAAACCTTGTCGCTGTTGTGGTGAATCGGGGGGCGCTTCGTTCTGTTTGTTGAACGTCATCCGAGGGTGGTTAGCATATCAAGTACGGGCTCCAAAAAGCAATCTTTTGGTTAGCATGGGAAAAACCTGCTCTCCTGCGCCTTGGGCAATTCGCTTGAGGGGCCAGCTGATGACCTATGCTTGACCCATCCCTTTCCCTCACCATCGGATTCACACCATGAACACCACCGAACTCTTTTCTTTGCAAGGCCGCGTGGCCCTCGTCACCGGCGGCTCGCGCGGCATTGGCCGCATGATCGCCAAAGGCCTGCTGTGCCAAGGCGCGCGGGTCTACATCACGGCGCGCAAAGCTGCTGCCTGCGACGAGACTGCCAAAGAACTCTCTGCCTTTGGCACCTGCATTTCCATGCCTTTGGATGTCTCCACCAACGAAGGCATTGCGCAGTTGGTGAAGCAGTTGGGCGAGAAAGAACAACACTTGGACATCTTGATCAACAACGCCGGGGCCGCTTGGGGTGCACCTTTCGATGAGTTCCCCGAAGCCGGCTGGGACAAGGTGGTGGACTTGAACATGAAGGCCCCGTTTTTCTTGACGCAAGCCTTGGCGCCCATGTTGCGCCTGGCAGCCAAGCAACACATGGCCAAGGTCATCAACATCGCGTCGATTGACGGCCTCTCGGTCAATCCTTGGGAAACCTACTCGTATGCCGCCAGCAAGGCCGGTGTGATTCACCTGACCAAACGCATGTCGCTTGAACTCATCAAAGACGGTATTTGTGTGAATGCCATCGCGCCCGGTGCGTTCGCCTCCGACATGAACCGCGAAGCGCGGGACCACGGCGACGCCACAGCGCAAACCATTCCAGCACGGCGCATTGGCAAAGACGAAGACATGGCAGCAGCCGCCATTTACCTGAGCAGCAACGCCAGCGACTATGTGGTGGGCCACACCTTGGTGGTCGATGGTGGCGTCACCTTGGCGCGGGGCTGAGGTGATAATCCCTGCACATTCAACAGGGGAACCCCATGGCCAAAGGCGAACAACGCAGCAACAAGATGTCCAAAAAACCCAAGAAGGACACCTCGCCACCCAAGGTCATCGTGCCGGGTGACCGTCCCGTGCCACCCACCACCTTTGTGGCCCCACGCGGCAAATTGAAAAACAAATAAAACTAGTGAACTGGCCCTTTCAGGGCTTCGGGCAATGGCAGCGGCATCACATGGATGCCCTCTTCCAACAAGGCTTGGGTTTCGTCTGCGCTCACACGACCGCGGATGCCGCGCTCTTCGGTTTCACCGTAATGCATCTTGCGCGCTTCATCGGCGAACTGTGCGCCCACGTCTTCGGTGTGGGCCATCACATGCTGCACCATGTGCATCCAAGCGGCTTGCATGTCTGCGGGCATGGTCACCGCAGGTGCCGCCGCTGGCACCGTGGTCAAAGCACGTTCTTCAGAAGGCGCTTCAGACACGCGTTCTGAGCGAGAGGTGTTCAGGTTCAAGCGCGGTGCGCTCAACATCTTGCTGATGTCGTGGTTGCCGCACAAAGGACACGAGACGAGGTCTTGGGCGCGTTGGCTTTGGTAGTCGTCCTCAGACGCAAACCAGCCTTCAAAATTGTGCTGGTGTTGGCATTGGAGGTTGAGGACTTTCATGGCGTCATCATGACAGATCTGCGGCAAGCTCGAAAGCCCAGGGTGTCAAGTCCCCAAAGCCTTGACCACGGCGTCTGCACACAAGCCCATCAGACCATCGGGCAACACACCCAGCAGCAACACCAAACCGCCATTGATGCCCAGCACCACACGCACCTGCGTGTCGGCAGAAACGGTGGTGGCCGTCAGCGGGGGATCGAAGTACATGACCTTGATGACGCGCAGGTAGTAGAACGCGCCCACCAAGGACATCATGACGGCAAAAACGGCCAGCAACAACGCACTGGTTTGACCAGAAGACACCAAGGCTTGCAGCACCGACAACTTGGCAAAGAAGCCGACCAAGGGCGGCACACCGGCCAATGAGAACAAGCAGATGGCCATGACCCCTGCAAACAAGGGACTGCGCTGGTTCAAGCCTGCCAAATCAGCAATTTCTTCACTCTCAAAGCCTTCACGCGCCAACAACAAAATGACGCCGAACACGCCCAAGGTGGTGAGCACATAGGTGACCATGTAGAACATGGCCGAGCTGTAGGCGTTGGCTGCTGACAAGGTGTTGCCATTGGTGACGCCCGACAACATGCCGATGAACACAAACCCCATTTGCGCAATGGTTGAGAAGGCCAACATGCGTTTCAAATTGGTTTGTGCAATGGCCGTGAAGTTGCCCACCAACAAAGTGGCCATGGCCAACACCACCATCATTTGTTGCCAGTCAATGGCCAGGGGCAGCAAGCCATCGACCAACAAACGCATCATCATGGCAAAGGCCGCCAGCTTGGGCGCACCGGCAATCATCAAGGTCACGGCGGTAGGCGCACCTTGATAGACATCGGGCACCCACATGTGAAACGGCGCAGCACCCAATTTGAAGGCGATGCCACACACCACGAAGACCAAGCCCAAAACCAACACTTGGTGCTTGATCAGGCCACTGCCCACGGCGGCAAAGACGCCGGTCAAGTCCAGCGTTCCAGTGGCGCCGTAAAGCATGGACAGGCCATAAAGCAAGAAGCCACTGGCCAATGCGCCCAACACAAAATACTTCATGGCGGCTTCGGTGGCGTTGCCGTTGTCACGACGCAGCGCCACCAAGGCGTAGCTGGACAAGGTGAGCAACTCCAGGCCCAAATAAATGACCAAAAAATTGTTGCCGGAGATCATGACAAACATGCCCAGCAAGGACAGCAGACTCAGGGTGAACAATTCACCACCCACCAACATGTGGCGTTCGGCGGCATAGGGGCGGCCATACACCAAGGTGACCATCACCGCCAGCGTGGCAAAACACTTGAGCCAATTGCCCATGGCGTCAGACACCACCATGTGGCCAAAGCCATAGTGGGTTTCACCGGTGTTGGCCAAATAAGCTTGCATCAGCGCCACAACACCCAAGGTGAGCATGCTCAAACCATACGTCAGACTGCGTTTGGGACTGGTCACCCACAGGTCCACCAAGGCGATGACACAGGTCATGACCAGCAACACGATTTCGGGATAAGCCGTCACCCAGTTGTAGTTGTCCATCATTCTTGAAATCCAAAGTAGGTCATAGGGCTGGTCATTGCGGCAACTTGCTGATGGCCACATGCGCCAACAACTGATCGACAGAAACATTCATCACATCGGTGAAAGGTTTGGGATAGACCCCCATCCACAGCACAGCCAACGCCAACAAGCTCAGCATGAAAAATTCGCGGGCGTTGATGTCTTTCAATGCACGCACTTCGTCATTGGTGACCGGGCCCAAGTACACCCGCTTGACCATCCACAAGGTGTAGGCCGCGCCAAAGATCAAAGCCGATGCAGCCAATAAGCCGAGCCAGAAATTGAATTTGACGGTGGCCAAAATGACCATCCATTCACCGACAAAACCAGCGGTGCCGGGCAAGCCGCAATTGGCCATGGCGAACAACAAGGCAAAGGCCGCGAACTTGGGCATGGTGTTGACCACGCCACCGTAGCTGGCAATCTCACGCGAATGGACGCGGTCGTACAACACACCAATGCACAAGAACATGGCGGCTGACACAAAACCGTGCGCGATCATTTGCACGATGCCCCCACTCACGCCCAGGCTGCTGAACACGAAGAAGCCCAACGTGACGAAACCCATGTGCGCCACGGACGAATACGCCACGAGTTTTTTCATGTCTTGCTGCACCACGGCCACCAGACCGACATACACCACGGCAATCAAAGACAGTGCAATCATCAGCCAGGCCCATTCGTGCGATGCATCTGGGGCGATGGGCAAGGAGAAGCGCAAGAAACCATAGGCGCCCAACTTCAACATGATGGCGGCCAGCACGGCCGAGCCACCGGTGGGTGCTTCGACGTGCACATCGGGCAACCAGGTGTGCACCGGCCACATCGGCACTTTCACAGCGAACGCCGCGAAGAAAGCGAAGAACAACAGGGTTTGCGGTTTCGCGGCCAAGGGCAATTGCTGCCAAGTGGCCAAATCAAAACTGCCTTCAGAAGCAATGTACAAATAAATGAGGGCCACCAGCATCAACAAAGAGCCCAGCAAGGTGTAGAGGAAAAACTTGAATGCCGCGTAAATTTTGTTGGGTCCACCCCATACACCGATGATCAGGTACATGGGGATCAGCGTGGCTTCAAAGAAGACATAGAACAACATGCCGTCCAAGGCGCAAAACACCCCGATCATGACGCCGCTGAGCACCAAGAATGCGCCCATGTATTGGTTGACCCGCTCGGTGATGACTTCCCAGCCGGCAATCACCACCACCACCGTGATGAACGCAGTGAGCAACACAAACCACAGCGAGATGCCGTCCACGCCCAAGTGGTAGTGCATGTTGAAGCGCAGAATCCAAGGCATGTTTTCCACAAACTGCATGGCGCCCGAGCTGATGTCAAAGGCGGTGTAGAGCGGGATGGTGACGAAGAAGCTGGTGAGCGCACCCAACAGCGCCACCCAGCGCACCACCTTGGCATGTTCATCGCGGCCAAAGGCCAACAGCAGCACGCCAAAAAAGATGGGGGTCCATATGGCCAGGCTCAGCATTCCCATGGCGTCTCTCTGTCATGAAGTTGAATCGTTGTCATGCGCGTGTGCATCATCGTTTGAACCAAACAAAATAAGTGATGAGTCCAAACATGCCCAAGATCATGAGCAAGGCGTAGTGGTAGAGGTAACCGGTTTGCAAGCGGCGGGCAAACCGCGCCATGCGACCCACCAGATGCCATGAACCGTTGACGATGAACCCATCGATCAAACCTTGGTCGCCGCCCTTCCACAAACCGGTGGCCAGCCAACGGGTGCCGCGTGCCAACACCAGCTCGTTGAAGGCATCCAAATAGTATTTGTTCACCCACAAGGTGTGCACAGGCTTGAACAGGCGTTCGATGGCCGCTGGCACCCGTGGGTTGATCATGTACATGTAAAAAGACACCACCACACCGGCCAAGGCCAGCGCAAAGGGCAAGGTGCCAAAGCCATGCTCGGCCATGGCCAAAGCGCCGTGGAATTTCTCACCCAAGTCGCTCATGGCAGGGTGCAAACCATGGTTGACGGTGATGGCCTCTTTGAAGAAGTCACCAAACAACATGGGCTCGATGGTGAAGTAGCCAATCAGGACAGAGGGAATAGCCAGCAACACCAAAGGCAGCGTGACCACCCAAGGCGATTCGTGCGGCGCGTGGTGCTCATCGTGGCCGTGGCCGTGGTGGGCATCGGGGTTTTGATCGAAGCGCTCTTTGCCGTGGAAGACCAAGAAATACATGCGGAAGGAATAGAAGGCGGTGATGAAAACACCCGCCAGCACCGCGACATGCGCCCAAGACGCGGCAGGCAAATGGCTGGCAGCCACCGCTTCAATGATGCTGTCCTTGGAATAGAAGCCAGAAAAGAATGGCGTACCAATCAGCGCCAAGGAACCCAACAATGAAGTGATCCAAGTGATCGGCATGTACTTGCGCACGCCGCCCATCCAACGGATGTCTTGGTTGTGGTGCATGCCCATGATGACCGAGCCCGCACCCAAGAACAACAAGGCTTTGAAGAAGGCGTGGGTCATGAGGTGGAACACCGCCACCGAGTAGGCCGAAGCGCCCAAAGCCACGGTCATGTAACCCAACTGCGACAAGGTGGAATAAGCCACCACGCGCTTGATGTCGTTTTGCACAATGCCCAAGAAGCCCATGAAGAGCGCGGTGATGGAACCCACCACCAAAATCAGGTTCAAGGCGGTGTCAGACAGCTCAAACAAAGGCGACATGCGCGCCACCATGAAAATGCCCGCCGTCACCATCGTGGCGGCGTGGATCAAAGCAGAAATGGGCGTCGGGCCTTCCATCGAGTCGGGCAACCAGACATGCAATGGGAACTGCGCGGACTTGCCCATCGCACCCACAAACAAGCAGATGCAAATGACCGTGATCAGCATCCAGTCGGTGCCCGGCAATTGCAAGGCGCCCAATTCGGATGCTTTGCCAAAGACCTCGGTGTAATTCAAAGAACCAGCGTAGGCAGCAATCAAGCCAATGCCCAAAATGAAGCCGAAGTCACCTACGCGGTTGACCAGAAAAGCTTTCATGTTGGCAAACACGGCGCTGGGTTTGTTGAACCAAAAACCAATCAGCAAATAAGACACCAAGCCCACGGCTTCCCAACCGAAGAAAAGCTGCAACAGGTTGTTGCTCATCACCAGCATCAACATGGCGAAGGTGAACAAGGAGATGTAGGCAAAGAAACGGTTGTAGCCGTCGTCTTCTTCCATGTAGCCGATGGTGTAGATGTGCACCATCAGTGACACAAAGGTCACCACGCACATCATCATGGCGGTCAAGCCATCGACCATGAAGCCAATCTCCATTTTCAAGCCGCCCACTTCCATCCAGGTGTAGAGGGTTTCGTTGAAACGTGCCCCTTCAGTGACCACGCTGTAGAGCGTTTGCGCTGACAAGATGAAGGACACCAACACACCCAAGATGGTGAGCGTGTGGGACATGCGGCGACTCAGGTGTGCGCCGCCCAACTGCGTGCCCAAAATACCGGCCAACAACGCACCGGCCAACGGAGCCAGGGCGACGGTGAGCAGGGTAGAAGCTTGAATGGTTTGGCTCATGAATCAGGTCAGCCCTTGAGGGAATTGAGTTCGTCCACATTGACACTGGAACGGTTGCGGAACAACAAGACCAGGATGGCCAGCCCAATGGCCGACTCGGCTGCTGCCACGGTCAAGATGAAGAACACAAAAATTTGGCCTTGCATGTCACCCAAGTAATGCGAGAAGGCCACGAAATTGGTGTTGACAGCCAGCAGCATCAGCTCGATGGCCATCAGCAACACGATCAGGTTTTTGCGGTTCATGAAAATGCCAATCACCGACAGTGAAAACAAAACCGCGCTCAGCGTCAGGTAGTGGCCAAGGGTGACAGTCATGGTTTGGGCTCCTCAGAGGCGGCGGGGGCAGGAACCAAGGCTTGGTGCACAGGGTCCACCTTGACCATGCGCAAGCGGTCTGCCGGTTGGACCTTGATTTGTTCAGCGGGGTCTTGCAGTTTGTTGTCTTTGCGCTTGCGCATGGTCAAGGCAATGGCCGCGATGATGGCCACCAACAAAATGACGGCTGCAATTTCAAGCGGGTACAGGTAGTCGGTGTAGAGCGCCACACCCAGTTCTTTGGTGTTGGAGATGGGCGCACCGGTGGTGTTCAATGCTGGTACCGGGGCCGGTGCAGAGCGGAAACCACCCATCAAGACCGAGGCCAATTCGAGGGCCAAGATCGCGCCAATGGATGCGGCCAAGGGGAAATGCCGCCAAAAGCCTTGCTTGAGGGTGTCCAAGTTGATGTCAATCATCATCACCACAAACAAGAACAGCACCATCACCGCACCCACATACACGAGCACCAGGGTGATGGATAAGAATTCGGCATGCAGCAGCATCCACACACCCGCGGCTTGAAAAAACGCCAAGATCAGGTAGAGCGCAGCATGCACGGGGTTGCGCACCGTGATGACTCGCACAGCGGCAAACAGCAGCACCGCGGCAAAAGCGTAGAACAGGGCTGACTTGACGTCCATGTTGCTATCTTTCTGAGGGGTTAACGGTATTTGGCATCGGCTGCCTTGTTGGCCGCAATTTGCGGTTCGTAGCGGTCACCCACGGCCAGCAACATGTCCTTGGTGAAGTACAGGTCGCCACGCTTCTCGCCGTGGTATTCAAAGATGTGGGTTTCAACGATGGAATCGACCGGGCAGCTTTCTTCACAGAAGCCGCAAAAAATGCATTTGGTCAGGTCGATGTCGTAACGGGTGGTTCGGCGCTGGCCATCGGCGCGCACATCCGACTCGATGGTGATGGCCATGGCGGGGCACACGGCTTCGCACAATTTGCAGGCGATGCAACGCTCTTCGCCGTTCTCGTAGCGACGCAAAGCATGCAGGCCGCGAAAGCGCGGGCTCAAGGGTGTTTTTTCTTCGGGAAATTGCACCGTGATCTTGCGGGCAAACATGTAACGGCCCGTGATGGCAAAACCCTTGAAAAACTCCAACAGCAAAAAGCTGGAGAAGAAATCAAGCCAAGAAAATGGCGCGACAGCAGCGGTGGAAGGGCGGTTCATGGGTGTGGCCTCAATTCCAAATGTTCCAAGGGGTTTGCATCCAGATGCCAATCACCACCAACCACACCAAGGTGAGAGGGATGAAAACTTTCCAACCCAAACGCATCAATTGGTCATAGCGGTAACGCGGGAATGTGGCGCGCACCCACAAGAACATGGTGACGACAAAAAAGGTTTTGATGGCCATCCAAATCCAACCGGGCACCCAGGCCAACCAAGCAACGTCAATGGGTGGCAACCAGCCGCCTAAAAACAGCACGACGGCAATGGTGGAGACCAAGATCATGTTGGCGTATTCGCCCAAGAAGAACATGGCGAAAGACATGCCCGAGTACTCGATCATGTGGCCAGCCACGATCTCGGATTCGCCTTCCACCACGTCAAACGGGTGGCGATTGGTTTCGGCCAAACTGGCGATGAAGAAGATGACAAAAATGGGCAGCAAGGGCAACCAATTCCAAGACAAGAAGCCCAAGCCTTGCTCGGCGAACATGCCTTTTTGTTGACCCATGACGATGTCGGACATGTTCATGCTGCCACTCACCATCAGCACCACCACCAAACAAAACCCCATGGCGATTTCATAACTGACCATTTGAGCCGAGGCACGCAGTGCACCCAAGAACGCGTATTTGGAATTCGAGGCCCAACCCGCAATGATGATGCCGTAGACCTCCAAAGAAGTGATCGCCATCAAAAACAACAAGCCTGCGTTGACATCGGCCAACACCACCTCGGGACCGAAGGGCACGACGGCCCAAGCGGCCAAGACCGGCATCATGGTCATCACGGGGCCCAGGTAGAACAGGCCCGAATGGGCCTTGGTGGGCAGGATGATTTCTTTGGTCAGAATTTTCAGCGCGTCGGCGATCGGTTGCAACAAACCATAGGGGCCCACGCGGTTGGGGCCGACACGAATTTGGGTGAAGCCAATGGCCTTGCGTTCCCACAAAGTGAGGTAAGCCACACACAACAACAAGGGCAACACCAAACCGACAATTTTCAACAGTGTCCAGACCACGGGCCAACCCATGCTGGTCCACCACAAAGCATCAATCAGCGATGCGCCGGTATTGAACATCCAATCAACCATGCGCCACCTCCGCGTCGGCGGTGTGTTGCAAGGCCGCAGCGCGGCGCACCAAGCCATCGAGTTGGTAGATGGAGGCGGTCACAGGCGCATGGGTTGCGGGTGCAAGGTCTATCGCTTGCGAACAAGCATTGGACAAACGCGCAGGGATGTCGGTGGGCAGCGCCTGCGCCCTCACCTCTTCAATGCTGTCAAAGCCAAAGCCAGGCACATTCAGCATGGAGCCCAATACACGCCAGACTTTCCATGCGGGACGAGTCTCACCCAATGGTCGCACCACGCCATGGAAACTTTGTGCACGGCCTTCGGTGTTGACAAAAGTGCCTGCGGTTTCGGTGAAGGGTGAAATGGGCAACAGCACATCGCTGATGTCCAAGTTGGTTTTGAACGGTGACAGGGTGACGACCATGGCCGTGCGGCCCAAATGCGCCATGGCCGCTTGGCCACCCGCGCAGTCGTGGGCGGGTTCCAGGTTCAACAAGAACAAGGCTTTGAGCGCATCGGCTTGCAACATCTGCGCGGCGTTCATGCCGCCTTGCACAGGCTGTGCTTTCACCAACTGAGCGCCAACGGTGTTGGCGGCTTCACCCAAGTAGCCTACCGTTGCGCCCGTTTGAGCGCCGATCCAGTGGGCCAAACTCAACAAGCTGCTGGCTTTGGCATGGTGTGCCGCAGCGTTGCCCAACAAGATGGCTTTGCGTTCACCACTCCGCAACGACGTGGCGATGGCTTGCGCCGTGGCGTCATCAGCGTTGCCCGCAACGGGTGCAGCCACCGACATTTGTTTCGCGATGGCTGCGGCGATATCGGCCAAAGCCTGCACCCAAGTGGCGCTTGGTGCGGTGAGGGTGTTGGCCACGGGCATGGCCCAGTCCCACACTTGGTCGTTCAGGGCGTGCACGTGGGCACCACGTCGCGCTGCTTGGCGAATGCGTTGGGCCAACAAAGGATGGTCTTTGCGCAAGTTGCCGCCCACCACCAACACACGCTCCAGCGTGGACAAGGCGGCCACAGACGTGCCCAACCAACGAACCTGGCCATCGGTTGGAAATTCAGCCGCACGCAATCGGCTGTCGATGTTGTCGCTGCCCAGGCCACGCATGAACTGGGTGGCCAAATGCAATTCTTCCAAGGTGCTGTGTGGGCTGGCCAAACAGCCCAGTGCCTTGGCACCATGGTCTTGTTGGATTTGCTTGACGCCATTGGCCACGTATTCAAGCGCCGAAGTCCAGTCGACGTTGATCCACTGACCATCTTGTTTGATCATGGGTTGGGTCAGGCGGTCGGGGCCGTTCAAGGCTTCATAGCTGAAACGGTCGCGGTCGGCGATCCAGCATTCATTCACGTCTTCGTTGTCCAAAGGCACCACACGCATGACCTGGTTGTTTTTGACTTGCACAATCAGGTTGGCGCCGGTCGCGTCATGCGGGCTGATGGATTTGCGACGGCTCAGCTCCCATGTGCGGGCTTGGTAACGGAAGGGCTTGCTGGTGAGCGCACCCACGGGGCAGATGTCGATCATGTTGCCCGAGAGTTCGGAGTCCACGGTGTGGCCAACAAAGGTTTCGATTTCAGAGTGCTCGCCGCGATGCGACATGCCCAACTCCATGCTGCCAGCGATTTCTTGGCCAAAGCGCACGCAGCGGGTGCAATGGATGCAGCGACTCATCTCTTCCATGCTGATGAGTGGCCCGACATCTTTGTGGAACACCACGCGTTTTTCTTCGTCGTAGCGCGAGGCCCCACCGCCGTAACCCACGGCCAAATCTTGCAACTGGCATTCACCGCCTTGGTCACAGATGGGGCAATCCAAGGGGTGGTTGATGAGCAGGAATTCCATCACCGACTTTTGCGCCTTGATGGCACGTTCGGATTTGGTGTGCACCACCATGCCTTGTGTCACAGGCGTGGCGCAGGCCGGCATGGGCTTGGGGGCTTTCTCCACATCGACCAAACACATGCGGCAATTGGCCGCGATGCTCAATTTCTTGTGATAGCAAAAGTGCGGGATGAAGGTGCCCGCTTGCTCGGCCGCTTGAATGATCACGCTGCCGGGCGCTGCCTCTACTTTTTTGCCGTCGATTTCAATCTCAACCATGGTGTGCAGCCTGCTTAAACGTAGGACGAGACCATGCAGGTCTTGTGCGTGATGTGGTGTTCAAACTCAGGGCGGAAATGCTTGAGCATGCCGCGCACGGGCATGGCCGCCGCGTCGCCCAAGGCACAGATGGTGCGGCCCATGATGTTTTCAGCCACGTTGTCCAGCAAGTCCATGTCGCTGGGACGGCCCTGCCCTGTTTCGATGCGGTCCACCATGCGCGACAACCAGCCCGTGCCTTCACGGCAAGGCGTGCATTGCCCGCAGGACTCATGCATGTAAAAGGCCGACAGGCGTTGCAAGCTCTTGACCATGCAACGTGTGTCATCCATGACGATGACAGCCCCCGAGCCCAACATGGAACCGGCTTTGGCAATGGCGTCGTAGTCCATGGTGATGTCCATCATGATGGACGCTGGCAGCACCGGTGCCGATGAGCCCCCGGGAATGACCGCCTTCAAAGCGCGGCCACCGCGCATGCCACCGGCCAACTCGAGCAGCTTGGCAAAGGGCGTACCCATGGGCACCTCATAGTTGCCTGGACGTTCGACGTCGCCACTGACCGAGA
>JACCDP010033294.1_pt1 | contig 12149 bp, 13 predicted proteins | sample 7445841 | NCBI WGS metagenome assembly JACCDP01 (sample SAMN15323441, study PRJNA562643) | freshwater metagenome | isolation source: river surface water | place: USA:Blue River Watershed | collected 2017-08-17
AGTAATCTGAATGTTTGAGTCAGAAATTTAGAGCTATTAGACTTACGTATATGAGGCCGCACTACACCACGTCCAGCAGCAGCAGGTGCCGGGACAGACAGGGATGCAGTTGATGGCCGCGCAACTCTTTCTTCTACAAAGGCACCTATAAGAACGCGAATAATTCAAGCGTTATTCTAGCCCACCATTTCAATTTCAAAAAGTTGTGCGTCGCTTTGAGTAAGCTCACTAGATTAACTGTTGTTTTACAAAACAGCAGGGACAAAACAACAGAGGAGCGGGTAGCCAAGTCAGCTGGGTTGAACTTTTCCGGAATAAATCGCCATTCTTCTGGCTGGGTGATGGTCTGGATCTCACCGATCCGGTTGCTAACAAATATTTGATAATAGGCCGTCGTGGCCCGAATCCAATTTTGGACAGTGCTGCTATCCGTCCAAAGCTTCCGTCGCCGGATTTTCGGTTCAAGGGTTGAGTGAACGGTCCGGAGAAGTCGAGCGCCCAACAGAGCGGCATTGAGCTCGAGTTTGGGAATGGAAATCGTCTTCTTCGGTGCGAGTTTGTTTGCTGCTCGTACTTGTCGGACCAATACGCGATCGTCGGAGTAGTTGACACGGAGGTAAATCACTGCAGCATAGGCCTCTTCCGAAGCATCACAAAAGGTGTGTAGCTCCGCATCGACGATCTGGGCTTCTTCCGGAAATAAGCATCGTGGCATCTTCAACGTATTAAGTTGTTCCAAAGCGAGGAACCAGCTACGCCACCAAATCTCGTCGTCACCGGTAATCAAGTCGCTCCATTCAAGTCCTTTGAGGTATAATGCTCTTAGGCGTATCTTGGCCTTGACGATTAACGGTGAAGCAGTTCCCAGCGGGTCGAACACACCGGCCACCTTGCTGACTGGACTCACGCGGGTTAGGGCTGCATCAGATGATTCGGCAACTCAAAATCCCAAAGTGTCGGAATTGGTGTCCCAGACAACGCCAAGAACCTTTTCAGTGCTCTCACTGGTGAGCGGATGAGCGGAAGGGGTAGCTGTTACCGGTCGATCGGTCTTCGACAACTCCTGTATAATTTCAGGCGAATTTTAAATCCATCCTTGGAGCTTGAGATCGGCAGCGGACAAAGAGTTCTTGACTGTGACGGCTTCTTCAACTGCTTCAGCAACGGATGTTGCGGATCCCAAATAGTCGTCTACATACATATTCTCCTCGACGGCACGAAGTACTTTGTCTGGTTCTCCGGTGTCCTTCAAGATGCGACGCACTGCATAAATGGCCACGAAGGGAGAACAGCTGGCTCCGAAGGGAAGTCGGTCCATCCGGTAAACAATTGGTTCAGTGCCGTCTTTCTCCTGCCAGAGGAAAAAAAATAGTCACGGTCTTCGCTGGAAAGCCGGAAGCGGCTGAACATGGCTTCAATATTCGAAGCCCATGCAATGGCTCCTTCTCGAAAACGAGTGATGACTGCTGCCCAAGGAAGTTGAAGGGCTGGACCGCTGATGATCGAATCATTGAGATTTATTTCCCCTTAAATGGGGCGGCGGCGTCGTAGACCACACGCAGCTTCCTTCCTTTGTAAACTCCATGGTGAGCTAAAAAGTATCTGGCAGTAGTCGGATCAGGAACACGGGAAGCATAGCCTTGATCGAAATACTTCCAAACGGCTGTTCGGTAATCTTCTTCAAATTCCGGCTGACGATTGAAACCATTCCGCAGACTCCGGAATCTATTTTCGATCATCGGAAGATTGTTGACCAAGTCGGGTTCGCCTTCTCTCCAGTTGATCGGCATTCATAGCCAACTTCTAATCTCCTGGTTTTCTCTCGAACGATCGTGAGGGCACGTTTGTTCTCGGGCGACATACTACCAACTTGATGCTCCGTCCCATAATCTTCGGTGTCGCAGAATCGACGCATTTCACTAGCGAGGTTGGCTAAGGAAGTAAATCCGGAAATCTTGCAGCTACGGGCGGAAGCGGAATTTACTCCACCGTTGACGACTCCTCTCACGACCCTTCCGAAGGCGGTTTTGGACGCGATAGGTTCCTTTTCTTCACCAACTCTTGAATCTCGGACGGCTAAAAGGTGGGCATAATCTAGCCCAATCAAGACATCGACCTTTCCCCCTGTTTCGCAAGGCGGAAGGTTTTTAAGATGGGACCAAAGTGGCTTAGCAATGTCCCGCTCTCATGACGTCTCTGCGGCCACATGTTTGCTCCAGACGAACAAGGGCCTCGATATAGGCCGACTCTCCACCTCCTAGTCCGTATACTAGGTCCAAACGGTCCAAACTAGGTCTCCACGAAGAAATCTCTTTAAAAGAGCTAACTTCTATCCAGGGGACTTAGGGGTAACGTGCACCAACGCCAGGAATAAATCTATCCAGGAGAACCATTCCAAAGCCTTTCCGTCGAAGGGCTCCAATTACACCGATACTGACGAGCGGGTACTGCGAGCGGCGACAACAGGTTGTAGGCGGCCAGCATTATACAGATCAATCCAGGTGTCAGGATTTTCTTGATTGATATCGGAATTCTTCTGACGCTGTCGGTCCAACAAGGCCCTAGCTTGTGGGGTGATGTTGTCTATCTGTTGGCTGACGGAAGTGAGGTGATCCTCCTCTGGTGGTGCTGAAACCCCCCGGGAGGTTCCATGCCGAGCAGTCTAAGGGCAGCTTGGGCTGCATCCGCCTCTTCCCACGCTCGATCAGCTTGTTCGCGGGCTCTCTCCGCTCTTAGTCGTGCAGCTACAATCTCTTTTTGACGAGCTTGTTCTCGTCGTAGGATTTCGGACTGAGAGGCAGAAGGTATCGGTGGATCTTGATCCAGCATGACGTTCGGTCCCTTCTCTACTTCCTTAATAATCTGCAGCGGCGGCAGATAATTCGCTAGCTCGAGTGATATAGGTCAGGTGAGTGGCATCTTGTCTTTCGGCCTCTTCCTCATCCACTTCAGTGGTGGAAATGTCGGTCTGAAGCTGTGAAGTTCCGATCAATAAGTCGTTGAGATGGAGAAGTAAACCTTGGATGGATGGATGAGCCTCTCAAGCTAGTCAGAGACTGGATCTGCCTACTGGTCACCGTAATTTGCCGACGCAGAGTCGTTCTCTTCGTCCTATTTGCAGCTAACTCCGCGGTGTAATCTTCATCGTCATCTGCATTGGCTCCTGGCTGGATATTATCGGCCCTGATGAAGGACGATCACGATGCTGCTACTCGATGTGAAGAGACGCCATGAAGAGACGAAGAATAGGTGTACCGACGCGAAATGTAGGGGAAGAGCCGTGAGGCGAAAGTAGACTTGAGATGACGGCCAGTAAGAGAGGGCTCGACTGGCTAGGTTCTTAAATTGAAATGACGGCCAGTAAGAAAGGACTCGGCTGGCTAGATTATTGAATAACTGCATATCCAGAAAGAGATCTCGGAGGTAACCACTTCCGGTTCGAAGGACCAAATGTTCCTATTGCAGCGTCAATTTGTTTGTCGAGCAGAAGCTGGGCTAGTGAGGAAGAGGCAAATTTGCTGTGTTGAAGATTGATTTGGATTATTTTTAATTGACTCGTGGTACCTGGATACTTTTTCGTCATTGTTGAATCCTGGAACGTAGCCTTTTTACCGCTTTTATTTGTTTGGCACTGTGGGTCACCGTTACAATGTTTGCCTTTGCAGTGGCAGCAGGAAGGCGGGTCTTGACTGATGCACGATCTGGTGTCGTGGTCGGAGGCGCACCAGCCGCATTTTGTGGCTGTGGCGGCGCACATCAGCAGATGATTGCTGCACATGATGCCAGCCAAGTTCAAATCGTTTCTGATCTAAATCGAATCTAATCATTTCTGTCTGAAAATAAACAAAAATATTTTTTTAAATAATGAATTTAACTCTTTTTTCCAATGAAGAACTTGTTTGTATGAAACAAGATATTAATTGAAATTGCGTATTTGGTGATTAATGGCAAAGAAGTTCTGTGTTCTGTGTTCTTTTCAAAAACATTTTCGTAGCAACATATTTAACCAACAAGAAATGGAATCCAATTGCAAAGTTGATCCGCATTTCAAAATGACTCCCCACAATTCCATTTTGGATAGACTTTACAAAGTCTCCAAACTGAAAGTTGCTCATTTAAACATATAAACTTTTATCGTTCGATCCACAAAATAAACGCTACCTTGGAAAACTAACAATTCCATGTAAGTATTTTTATAAAATTCATTTTTAGTTTGTGGCGTCACCAAGTGTTTCAACACACACTTGGTGATGCTAAATTGCTTTTCATCGATTACAATCAACTATTCAAATTTTAGGGTTAAATGCTGCATGTGGAGGTTGAAGCAAGTAGTGTACGTCTTAGTTACAATTTTTTCTGCTCTAGCAATCGTAAACTATTTTCCCACGGGTATATCGATGGATCGTGGAAGTAAGTTAAAGTGTGAATTTGAAATATTGTTAAATTGTTAAAAATTAAAAATGATTTTCTTCCTTAATATTTCAGTTGAAGTGCGAATTTTGCCTGGGCAGTTTGTGAGGTGGAATTGGCAAGGAAAAACTTGTCCGACATGGGGGTTTGCTTTTGGCTTAAAGATAGAGATTATTTTTTTTTCTTAAGACTGGAGCCGTGCGCACGATATTAGGCTTTGCTTCAAGGATTGCTTTGGCTCTGCCGCTCTCGACCGCGCTTTTATATGATGCATAGAGAAAGTTTCTGTAACCGGTTCCTTTTCAGCCGAGCCAAGGATAGCGTCGAGCTCTTGGAGGTCGATATCCGTTGCACTATCGCTAGTGTTGATTATTAGTGTTGAAGCATGAAAGAGTTGGTTGTGGCTGGCTGGACCAGGAGCAGGTTGGATGATGGGATGAGTTGAGATGGAAGTAAAGTTGTCTGCGAAGGCAATTTTGTATTGGTCGAAGGAGGATTTGATAAATTCCCTCGTAAATTCACAAACATTTTTATTAAATGTTGTCAATGTAATTTACAGAATTTGCTTTTCCCCTGATTTGATCTAAATTTAAAGTAAAACTCACCAACTATGTAATGTAGGAAAAACTTTGAATGTTGTTGTTGTTGTTGGCAAAAGAAAAATATCACTTTTGTCTTTCCTTTCTTACTTAATATAATTTCTCTATTTGCCTCATAGGACCCGGCGGCCATGTGCAGTGGTTTTTCAGAGTTGTTCCTGTTCAATGTGCTATCCCGGATTGTTTTGATTGTGCTGAAGTCCCTGAATTAGCTGTGCTGGTGTTACCCTGAAGTAGCTGTGCCAGGGATATCCGGGTTGCTGACTTGAAATATTTTTGTCTGTTATTTGTGTTTCGTCCATGCAATATACGATTGAGTCTACCTGATCCTATTTTGCTATTCAATGTGGCATGTTGCAGCCTACATTGGTGGATGATTTTTGACACCAAGTTAAAACTGTGGCTGTTCTTTTGGTGATGATGTGTTACGGAAGTGGTATTCAGTATTTTTTAAAATTGTAATTGGGTTTATGCAGTTTACCGTTTATATGTTGAGAAAGAACAAACGAGAATTCTCTCGCGGTTGGGAAAGAAAAGAGGAAGTGGAGAGGAGTGGTTAATTTATCCGAGTGTTGTTCAAATGAATAGGGTAGTGTTCCTAATTCTGGACACTCTTGTGGCCATGACATATTTACGTCATATTTACGTAAGGTCCTTCCAGACTTGCACTTTGTTATGCCTTTCACAGATGGAAAGTACCAGCATTTTATCGTGTTTTGAAGTACCCGGACTCATTTAAAAATTTTAAATGTATGATTGTGTTTTTTTTATTCGTTTGGTATCATTGTTCGTACAGCATCCCAACGTCCGATTTTTTTTTTACTCAGAATGATAAAATACATGTTTTTCATAACGAGCAGATTTGTTGCCAAACTATTTTTTTTCAATAACGACAATTTTAGAGATTCGGTAAGCAGCAACTTTCGCTAATGACAGTTCTTTTGCAATACTTGTAGCTAATGGATTATTTTGTTGTCGGTGCTTTTCGCTAACGCATGATTTGGTTTGCGACAAACAACGCAAATTTTAGTTTGTTCGTGTTGTCGCTAATGATCACATATTTTTTCGTAGGAAAAATGTTCTGCAAACCAAACCCGTATTAATACGATCATTTGGAAATCAAATCCAGGTTTATAAACCCGGTCATTCGCGAACATAGTGAAAGTTTGCGACCCCTACTTACACTACTAAAATTTGTTAAAAGACAAGGACAAAAGCACAATGTTACTAGGTGATCTTAGTTGGGTAATTGAGCCTAAAGACAGAGAAAAGAAAATTACCAATTTAAGAACTAAAATAGAAACCAAATTTATGTTTATAAAACATTTGCAACATATGACACAAATTTGTATGCCTACATAAGCCCAAACGTAAAAAAGGATATATATTCTTACAGCACTAAGGAAAAATTAAAAAAATAATGCATTAATAATAATTTGACGTACGGCGGCTACTCAGCAGATATGATGCAGTTGAAGGGACAAATATGATGCAGTGATGCAAGGGGAAAAATGCACAAATATGATGCAGCCAAGTTTATTAAAAATTATCGATTGAAACTTAATAAAAGTATTATTCATGACTTAGATTTTTTTAAAAGTTGGATTTATTCGAAAAGCAGAAACAAAAATAACTCATTGGCGACCTATTCAAACTAGTGGATTCGCTGTTCCTCGTCAAGCCTGGCCTCCGTCTACCTGCCTACGACTCCCTGGCTGCTGTGGTTGAACGGTTCAGCCATTTCGTCGTTTCCAAGATTGCTGCAATTCGGGCGACCCTTGATGCAGTCACCAGCAGTTGGAAGCCGGAGGCCCATAGACCTGTCGCTGCATTCAAAACTTTCTCAGCAGTAACAGTTCATGATATTTCGTCTCTTGTTTTGTCCTGCCCTTCCAGGTCCTCCCCACTTGATCCAATACCAACTTTTGTTCTCCAGGAATGTTTGCCTGTTTTGGTTCCTTCTACAACGAACTTTATTCATTTGTCTCTTTCTTCTGGAATTTTCCCTCATGAAATGAAACTCGCTCTAATCACTCCATTATTGAAAAAAACAAGGCCTTGACCCTGATGTGCTCTCTAATTATAGACCTGTGTCCCCTTTCTCTTTTCTCTCCAAACTTCTTGGACGTTTCGTTGCTAAAAAGCTAGTCTCCCACCTAGAATCCCAGTCTCTTTTTGTCTCCGTGCAATCTGCTTACAGAGCTGCTCATTCCACTGAAACTGCCCTTCTAAAAATCTTGAACCATCTCCTATCGTCTGTTGACAATGGCATTGCTGTCATTTTCACTCTTCTGGATCAAAGCGCTGCTTTCGACACAATTGACCATGGCATTCTACTAGATCGCCTTTCGGCTCGTTTTGCTGTCTCTGGCCTTGCTCTTGCATGGTTCAACTCGTATCTGGACGGAAGGTGGCAGGCAGTCAGTGTTGACGGCGTCACTTCAACCCCTACTCCCCTAATCTATGGTGTTCCGCAAGGTTCCGTGCTAGGTCCTATTTTGTACATTCTTTACAATTCTCCCATGCACGAAATCGCAGAATCAGCGGGCATCTCCGATCATTAATTTCGCTGACGATTCTCAGGAATACGAGTCTTTTATCCCATCGCCGTCTGCAGCCGACCAGTAACGGGCTTATAACAACCTATCGGCGTGCCTTGCCGATCAGGGAAAGTGGCTTGCTGCCAATCATTTCAAAATGAACGAGGACAAGACTGATGCTCTCCTCGTATCTACCAAAGAAAGCGTTAAGAAACAACTGACTTCATCGATTCCGCTAGTGGTTCGTGGTGTCCAAATCTTTCCCTCCCCAGTGGTTTGAAATCTCGTTGTGCTGCTCGACTCACACCTCGCGATGGAAGTGCAGATCAACTCCTGCAAAAAAAAACCTACTAACATCTCAGGCGAATTCCTAGGATCAAGAGGTTCCTTTCCCTATCCGCTGTCGTTCAGCTGGTCCGTGCCTTTATGTTGTCGCAACTAGACTATGGCAATGCCTTACTCGTCGGTCTACCCTCCGTGCGCATCGCCAAACTTCAGCGAGTACAGAACTCTGCAGCTCGACTAATTTGTAGCGTTCGTCGTTGTGAATCCATCACCCCAGTTCTTCGCTCCCTCCAGTGGCTTCTTGTTATCCAGCGAATAGTGTTCAAGATAGCATCACTTGTGTTCCGCTGCCTGATCGGCATGGCTCCCCTGTATTTGAGTGATCTAATCAAACCTCGTGAATCTGGTCGTGACACTCGCTCCTCATCCCAGAATATTCTTCTCCCCCCCCCTAGCCGTACGAAGAGTTTTGGCGACCGTGCCTTTTCTGTGGCCGCTCCTCGGATATGGAATTCTCTCACTGTTGAGCTGCGCTTGCTAGCTCTTTATCCCCACACTCCTCAATTTTCCCTTTCACAGTTCACATGCAAATTGAAAACTTTCTAATTTAAAGCGGCCTATGTAAACTGATACCTCCATGTTTAATTTTGTCAGAGCCAGTAGCGCCTTTGATCCCTCATATGGAAAAGGCTCTACCCAATACCAAATGCAATACATCATCATTATTATTATAAGTCCATGTTAGAGTGATGTGAGGCGGAAATTAAAGAAATCTTTAAAATTCTTTGTCGGGCATATTCAATCTCAAAACTAAGAGAGAGAATTTTTGTAAGAAGACATTAAATTAATTGCCTGAATCAAGTAATAGCTAGCATTGACAATGTAAAAAATAGACAACTTTTATCATTTAAAAACCAATAAAAGTAAATTTACAAACATATCGAGGAAGGAAAGCAAGTTAGAGGAAAATAAACCCAATGAAAAATAATGAGTATAGTTGAATGTATTGTAAAAGAAAACAAATTATGGTCAAGAACAATTAAGAGAGAACAATTGATAATAAGTTGAAAGAGAATGAAACAGTACTTCACCACACGGACAGTTCACACGACCTACACTCTAGACAACAACATTTACACTGCTCACCTTATTGACACCCGCAATTACAAATAGCAAAAACAAAGCAGGGGCGAAAGTGCTAATTTAAGCTCATCACCTGAACATAAATCTGGCCACCAGATCTCAACAAAGGTGCGTCAGGGCACTGGAAGTTATGATCATAACTTAAGAAAAAAAAAGAGAATGGAAAGAAATAACCTAGATATTGACTTCATCCCTTCCTTGAGTCATTCACACATTTTACAAAGAATTATATTCAGAATACATTACCCAGTGAAATGAGAGGAGGTTTAAAAAAACATGAGTAAATATTTTAAAAAGGAAATGAACGAAGAAATTACAAAAGACATAACAGAGGAAAAAGTGTAAGGCGCAATAAAAACATTGCAGGAAGGAAAATCTCCTGGAAGCGATTGGTTATCAATAGAACTTTACAAATAGGCGTGCCCCTTTTCAAAAATTGAAATTACCAATATCTACAATTTTATTTGTCTTTCAAAACTCGTCAGTAAAATTCAGACAACTGGAATAACAATTCTTTTCGAAAAAGTTGAACTAGAAAAGCGGAGACATAAGTATTGTGTTCCAACTACAAAATTTTGACAAACATTGTAACTATAAGACTAAAAAGTATTTAATCTCACATAATAATAAGTGAAGGATAAATCTGTGGAATACAAAACAGAGACACAACCAAGAATCTATAATCACTTTAACAAAAATGTCATTGAATACTTTTCCCCAACGAACGAATATGGAAAGAACATTTGACCAGAAGTTATACCTATAAATAAAAAAGGGTGACTAAAAATTGTATTTTAGATGTTGAAAGCATATGAAATGATTGACAGAACATTTTCTTATAATGTAATTGGGAATTTTATTAACACATCAAAACACTGAATCTGCAAATAGCAAAACTTTTACTAACATACAATAAATGGGGTAAAGTATCTATTTAAGCAGTAGAGTTAGGCAATTATACCCATTATCAACGTAGGCCTACATCCTCATGTACATAATTTTTATCGAACCCTTTCTAAAACCTATAACAAACCAATGAAATAAAATCAAAAGAAAATCAAATCAAATTATCAAGTTAGTCAATTTGTTGACGAAATTTAAATTTTGATTTTAAAGAAATCTGATATCCCAAAACTAGAACGGTACATTGAAGCTTTTGAGCTGTCAACCCATTCCAAAGTGATTTGATTTAAATGCTATCTTTTACAACTAGGGAGTTGAACCGGCCACAGGAAGTCAGTTGCCAGCATGGCCTACTCTAATAACGGGCAGTCAACTCACGGTTCTCTGTGGTCCTGTCTGAGGGTTCCCTACCCTTTTTGTGTTACCATGGTAGATAGCCAGAGGGTCGTAACTAGCCGTTTTTTTCACTTTTCCGCAGCATCTTTCCACCCTTTGGTATTTCTTGGGGTTTTGTCCTATTGACAAAACCCCGGGAAACCAAAGGGGGGTAGGTTTTGTCCTATTGACAAAACCACTGGCGACATCATTCATATAAGAGATAGAGGTGCCAGATTTCTTTAATGAGTCTTAAAAAAACACCTTTCTACCCCTTTCATCGCAAGCACTCAAGGCACTGACGTGAAAGCTGCCAAGAATTTTGCGCTCGCCTTAAAACCTCTCTTTGGTGGAAAGGGATTGTCGCGTGAAATTTGACTTGGGGCCTAGATCCCCTGATGCAGAGGCATAGCACGATAGCAGACGGTCTAATGATTCTGCTCTGGCAACAGGCGGCTGAATCACAACTATTTCCAACCGACCCGCCAGGACACTTCTTTCGTCGAAATAGCATTTCCGTTCCGTGCAAGTCCTTTTTTCACTCCATACATTTGAATTCCTCGTTCTTCACAATTGCGACTTCCGTCTCTAACCTGACTAATCTGTCGATTATATCCTGGACTTCTAGTGAGTCATCGTGGTTGTTTATGGTATCCGAAATCTCCACAACCCTTTCCAGCTGCGGTCTCCAATCTGTTGACCCACAAGCTGTATCAGATACAATTTGGAAGAGCTGGGCGTCTCCTCTCGAGCCGCCCCATGGTCGAGAAAGTTGGGGTTGGTCTTCACTTGGTCGATGATGAATTTCATATCAGTATGTGTACAAGTCGAGGATAATATTGGTTATTTCCAGTTTCAGCTGTAGAAACTGCCAAATGGTCTTTGCTAAGAATTAAAGCAAAACTCCTGAAAAATATATGTGACAATGCAAAGGCTTTTACACGAGTAAAACCAGGTGATAATTCTAATGAAAAGAGTACGATGCCATCCAAACAATCGGATACCATTTGGTTTATGATACCTTGGATCTCTTTAGCGACAGCAGACTCATTCACGCTCTGGCATGAATCTGACAGAAGAATATAGGCAGGTAGGTTAATTTGCCACGTTTGGTCAATGAGATCAAGGTGATCCGTATTGTTGCGGACGGAGATGGCCTTGTTGACCTCATCTAGCGCTAATGAAAAATGGAGGAATCCTACAGGATCCGCTGTATTTTGATGATGCTTAGAATTACCTGAATATGTATGTCCACATCTGTTGGGGAAGCCGGTCCCTTGCCGCATAAGAAACTGTGGAGAAGCAACAATAAAAGGTTCTTGAGCTTGAATTGGACGTACGCAATTTTCATAGTTGCTTTCTCTACCGTACCCGGAAGCGGATTGTAGGGAATTTCAGATATTGCAAGTGGTACAAGTGGTATGGGTCTTGGGACAAGCCCTCGAGTCACGGGCAATTCAATCGGCGCACTTGTTGTGGAAACACAATCAATAAAAGCCACCAAATCGCTGGCCAATGACACCGGCACAGTTCGACTTGGTGGCTTTCAGCATTGGCTCTACGCCAAACTAACTCTTACAACTAACTAATGGTGCCCCTAGTGGGACTAAACTAACTCAACTCACACACACGCACACTCACACACTTTAACACAATCAACACACGGAGAAACAAACGAACTCAAACGGGAAAATAAATGCGACCGACCGACGCAACAAGTAGCCAAGATCTGTGTTAATTCTAAGTACAATTTAGTGTGTCAAGCTATACTTACAATTAAGAAAGAAGGGAATAAATCAATGACACTTTGTGGTAAGTCCTGCACCCTCGTCTATTTTTCGCACACTGACATTTTACAGTACAGTTTTTGGGGGTGTTACAATAAAAGGGGGGG
>JACCDP010781449.1_pt1 | contig 12149 bp, 11 predicted proteins | sample 7445841 | NCBI WGS metagenome assembly JACCDP01 (sample SAMN15323441, study PRJNA562643) | freshwater metagenome | isolation source: river surface water | place: USA:Blue River Watershed | collected 2017-08-17
GCCTTTAAGACATCGCGCGTGCGCATGGCTTCTTTGCGCGCTGCTTGCGCAAAATCATCGCCCGATGACGCATACAAAATAGCGCGCGATGAATTCACAATGACCGCGCCGGTAGTGGCGCCATTGCTTTGGCGATAACCCGCTTTGATGGTGGCCACCGCATCGCCACCTTGCGCACCCACACCTGGAATGAGCAAGGGCAAAGTGGGCGCCAAACTGCGCACACGTTCAATTTCTGCAGGGTAAGTGGCACCCACCACCAAGCCCAATTGACCGTTCAAGTTCCAAGGGCCTTGCGCCAACTTGGCAATGTGTTCGTACATCAAAGGCTGGCCTTCTACAGACGCCAAGCGTTGGTTCTGCAAATCATCGCCGCCAGGGTTAGACGTGCGGCACAACAAGAACGCGCCTTTGCCGTGGTATTTCAAATAAGGCTGCACCGAGTCAAAGCCCATGAAGGGTGACAAGGTCACAGCGTCGGCACCATAACGCTCAAAAGCTTCTTTGGCATATTGTTCGGCGGTAGAGCCAATGTCGCCGCGCTTGGCATCCAAAATGACGGGCACATGAGGCGAATTGCGGCGCATGTGTTCCATGAGTTTTTCCAACTGGTCCTCGGCGCGGTAGGCCGCAAAGTAAGCAATTTGGGGCTTGAACGAAATGGCCAAATCGGCGGTGGCATCGACAATTTGCGCGCAAAAATCATAGATCTTGCTGGCGTCGCCCTTCATGCTCGCAGGGAATTTGCTGGGCTCAGGGTCCAAGCCCACGCACAACAGGGAGCCGTTTTGGCGCTCGGCGCCTTGCAGTTGTTCTAAGAAAGTCATGGCTCGATTTTAAAGGCTTCGCGCTGCTTGCCTCAAACCTTGACTTCAAGTTCAAACGCCATCGGCCGTTTGCCCCTAAGATCACCCCATGCACTCACTTACCCCTCGCCAATGGCTGGTCTTGGCACTGCTCACGGTTGTCTGGGGCCTGAACTGGCCCATCATGAAGATGGGCGTCACAGGCTTTCCGCCGCTGACCTTTCGCTTCATCTGCTTGTTAATTGGTACACCTGTGTTGGGCCTCGGCTTATGGGCCATGAAAGTGCCTTTTCAAATTCCAAGGCTCTATTGGCGTGAACTGTTGGTGCTGGCCATTTTCAACATGTTCATCTGGCATGCCCTGATCATTTTGGCGGTTCAGTATTTGTCCAGTGGCCGTTCGGCCATCTTGGGTTACACCATGCCCATTTTTTCTGCGCTGATCGGTGCCTGGGTGTTCAAAAATCAACTGGCCCAACGCGCTTGGGGCGGGGTGGCAGCCGCTGCCTTAGGTGTGGTGTTGTTGCTTTGGCACGAGCTGTCCAACCTCACGGGTCAACCTGTGGGTGTCGTTTTGGCCCTGATAGCGGCCAGTACATGGGCTTTGGGCACGCAATTGCTTCGCCGCACCAGCATCCCTTTGCCCACCCTTACCCTGTCATTTTGGATGACCGCCATGACCACCGGGGTGATGGGCATTTTGGCATTTGCATTTGAGTTCGATCGCTGGCAAGAACCCAGTGCCACACACTGGGCATCCATTCTCTACAACGCCGTGTTGGTGTTTGGCTTTGCGCATGCAGCATGGTTTTATTTGGCGCGCAGTTTGCCACCTGTGGCCTCCACACTGAGCGTCATGATGATTCCAATTTTGGGTGTGTTCAGCGGCGCTTGGGCACTGAGCGAAACGCTGCATTGGCAAGACTGGGCTGCCATGGGTTTGATGGTGGTGTCGATTGCCAGTGTGCTGTGGCCAGCAAAGCCAGCAACAGCTTCAGCCTGAAATTCAGGCCTGAACCAAGCTGGCCGCCACGCACAAATCGGTCCAAGCCTTGGCTTTGTCAGCTTGGTTGCGCAGCAAATAAGCAGGCGGATACGTAACGACCACAGGCACACCTTGAAAGCTTTGTACTTCAGACCGCAACTTGCCCAAAGGCTCGGTGCTTTGCAACAGCGCCAAAGCAGCAGTTCGGCCCATGGCCAAAATCACTTTAGGTTGCACCAAGGCCACCTGTCTGCTCAAGTAAGACGCGCAATGTGACACCTCGACTGCACTGGCGCTGCGGCCCGATGGCGTGCGGCACTTCAATGCATGCGTGATGTAAACCTCTGAACGCGACAGCTCAAGGGCCTTCAACATGTTGTCCAGCAATTGGCCTGCAGGGCCGGCAAAGCTGGTGCCCGCTTTGTCTTCGTCTTCACCCGGTGCGTCGCCCACCACCATCCAATCGGCGGTGGCAGCGCCTTCACCCAGAATCGCTTGTTGACGACCTTGGCATAAACCGCAACCAGTGCACGACGAGACTGCCGCTTGCAACGCAGGCCAATCCATGTGCGCAATGCCCTCGGGTAGCGCTGAAATGTCTACCACCGGCACTGACATCATCTTGGGCGCTGGCGCAATGGGCTTTGCAGCAACCGCAACGTCTGCCGTGGCAAGACGAACGGGTTCAGACGGGGCCGTTTGCACAGCCACCGCTGGCTCGTATGCCGCTTTTTGCTTTGACTTGGGCATCCACACACGCACGCCCATCTCGGCCAACATGGCCCGTTGGCGATCGTCCAATTCGAAACGTGTGTTGATGTCGTTCGTGTCAGTCATTGGCTAGAGTTTAGTGCCAAGCGCATCACCACCGCGGCTTCGCGTTGGTTTCTGCCGGCAGGATAGTAATCTTTTCGCACGCCCACTTGCTCAAAGCCAAAGGCGGTGTAGAGCTTCAAAGCGCGTACATTGCTCTGGCGAACTTCCAGCCAAAGGCTGGTTGCCTGATGCGTATGCGCGCACAAAGACAAAGCCTGCATCAGGCAGCGGGCCCAGCCTTGGCGCTGGAAAGCGGGCGCTACTGTGATGTTCAACAGATGCACCTCGTCCAACACAGACATGGCTACGAAATAGCCAATCCAGGCCCCATCAGTCTTCAAGCCTTGCGTCCAATTGCCCGCCTTCAACGCGTCTTTAAAGTTGCCCAAAGACCAGGGATGCGAATAGCATTGCTTCTCAATGGCCACCACCAACTCCAAGTCCATTTCGGTCAGCGGCGCCCACTGCACCGCCAGGTCGGTTGGCGTTGGCAACTTGCTCAGAGCATCTGATGTCATGTTGCGTCTGGCAGGGGGCCTTCTGCCTTGGCCACTTTGGCCGCTTTGATCGCATTGCGCTCGGCTGTGGTTTGCGCCACTTTGTCGCGAATGTAGAGCGGTTGCACCTCCTCTGGCTCGACCGCTTTGCCGGCAGCCCACAAAGCGGGAGCCAAACGAAGCAAAGCCAGTGCATGCGGTACTGCTGGGACACAGCTCACAGTTGCATCGCCACGGGTTGCCGATGACTCTGCAAAGGCTTGTGCAAATGCGTCGGGATAGACATCAAAGCCATTGCCCGCCAACACATTGGTCGCAGCATGTAGCGCGATCAGCGCATGGGCCACTTGGACGGGTGGGCCAACCTGCAAAGGCATTGTGGTTTGCCATTGGCCCTTGTCGGCTTGCCACTCGTAAGCACCACCATAGACTTCGCCCATGCGAGCGTCCATCACCACACCGATTGGTGCAGACAGTGTGCCCTGCAAACTGCGACGCGCATCTTCTGCGACCACCATCAACGTATCGACAGGAATCACTTGCAGGTGTGCGCCCAGCGCCAGCCCCTGCGCCACCGAACAGGCCGTCCGAAGACCGGTGAATGAGCCTGGGCCTTGTCCGATCACCAATGCCGTGAGGTCTGTCAATTGCAACTGCGCTTGGGCCAACAACTGATGAATGCTGGGAATCAATTGCGCAGAAGCATTGGGGCCGCCTGTTGTGTGCAGATGCCAGGTTTGATCGCCATGACTGAGGGCCACCGACATCATCTCGGTGCTGGTTTCAAACGCCAAAAATTTCAAATGCTGTGTCATGTCAAAAAATGAAATGGTGAACCACAGTTCACGGTTTGGCCATGGCTTGCCGTACGCCAAACAAAATGCCGCCTGTGACCAACGCCAAGCCCACCCACAAGTACCAAGACAAGGGCTCGCCCAAAAACACCACTGCGCCCAAGGCAGAAAGGCCCGGTACCAAGGCTGTGATCATGGTGGATTTGACAGGGCCGAAAGAGCGAATCATTTGGGTAAAGGTAATGCCAGAAATGACCACCGAGCCGACGCCCTGGAAGACGGCTTGAAACACAATTTCTGCCCAAGAAGCTTGCGACATGTGGCTCTCCAACAAACCCACATTGACCAACAACGCGTAGGCTGGCACAAAACAAACCAGAGCGAATGCCGTGATGGCCATGGTGGCTCGCACAGCGTCCAAACCATAACGGCGCACCGTGACGCTGTATGCCGACCAGCAAAGCGCCGCCGTCATGAACAGCACATCGCCAATCCAAACCTCGCCACCTTCAAACGCTTTGAGCAAACTCATGCCGCCCACCAACACATCGCCGCACACAATCATCAAGAGGCCAATGGCGCGATTCATGCCAATTTGTTCCCGCAAGAAGAGCCACATCAACAAGGTGGTCCAAAGCGGCAAGCTGCCCGGCATCAAGACCGAGGCATGGCCCGCTGGCGCGTAAAAGAAACCAATGTAGGCCAACACGGCGTACAAAAAACCGCCAAAGAAGCCTGCCTGAACCGTGATGCGCAAAGGCAAGGGTGACAAGCCCCACAAAGAGCCGACTTTCTCGCCCCTTTGACGCTGCTCACGCATCATCCACCAAGCCCAAGGTAGCAAGATGCTGCTGGCGCCCATGATGCGCGCGCACGCAATGTCCAGTGGCAACAAAACATGCGATGCAGACGCACGGGCCACGATGATGAAGGATGTCCAGATGAGGACGGTGATCACAGCCGCCAGACGACCAACAGTTTGAGGGGAAAAAACCATGCGCCAATGATACGTCCTGACTCGGCGGTCAATGGCACCGGAAAATCACAAGTGCATTGAGAGACGGCTAGACTTCAAGCATGCGCAAGATTTTCTTTTCCAAACCCATTGTTGCCATCTTGGTATGGGTCAGTGCCAGCCTCTGCCTCTGCTTGGGTGCGCAAGCCCAAGTGCAAGTGAAAACGCCTACCGCCAAAGCGACCAAAGACAACTTTCCGCCCAGCATTGGCTTGGCTTTCAAGCAGGCCAACATTCCGCTCCATGCGGTCAGCGTCTTGGTAACGCCCGTTCAAGCAAGCCCGCAAGCACCTGCACCTCAGCCGCGCTTGAGCCATCGCGCCAACGCAGAGATGAATCCCGCCTCTGTCATGAAACTGATCACCACCTCGGCGGGTTTGTCGATGTTGGGACCCGACTTCACGTGGCGCAATCGTGTGTTCGTTGATGGCCCCGTCAAAGACGGTGTGCTGTACGGCAATTTGTACTTGAAAGGCAGCGGCGATCCCAAATTAGTGGTCGAGCGTTTGCAAACCCTGATCGATGAAGTTTTGCAAAAAGGCTTGCGCGAGGTTCGTGGCGACATCATTTTGGATGGCAGCGTGTTCAATTTGCCGGCACGCAACCCCGCCAGTTTTGACGACGAGCCTTTGCGCCCCTACAACGTCGCACCTCAAGGCTTGCTGCTGAACTTCAATGCCATGTTGTTCAAATTCACACCAGACACCGTTCGAGGCGAAGCCAAAATTGACTTTGAGCCGCCTTTGCGCAACGTTCAATGGCCCACGTCAGTGCCTTTGTCCAATGCCCCCTGCCAAGATTGGCGCAGCCAACTCAAGGCCGACTTTTCAAATGCCGACCAAGTCCGCTTTGCTGGCGCCTACCCAAGCGCATGTGGCGAGCAAAAATGGCCTGTGGCCTATGTGCAACCCCACACCTTTGCTCCCCGTATGGTGCAAGCCATGTGGCTTCAAGCTGGTGGCAAATTAAGCGGTCAAGTGCGTGATGGCATTTTGCCTTCTCGGTCGAGCCTTTGGCACGAGGCTCCCTCATTGCCCTTATCGGAGATCGTGGCCGACATCAACAAGCTGTCCAACAACGTGATGGCCCAACAGTTGTTTTTAACCTTGTCCAGCCAGCAGGGGCCTGGCAACTTTGAAGCTTCGCGTCAAACCGTATTGCAATGGTGGCAACAGCACTTGAAAGACCAAACGCTGCCTGTTTTAGAAAACGGCTCAGGCTTGTCACGTGAAGAACGCAGCAGTGCACAAGCCATCGCTGCGCTGCTTCAACTCGCCGCACACAGTTCTTACGCCAGTGCGCTGCAAAAGTCTTTGGCCATCGCAGGTGTCGAGGGCACGGTCTCCCGCTTGAAAGACCGCTTGCCCAATTCTGTGGCCATTGGCCGAGCGCAGCTTAAATCTGGCAGCCTGCGTGATGTGGCCTCTTTGGCGGGCTATGCAGATGGCTTGAGCGGGCAACGTTATGTGTTTGTGGTCATCGTCAATCACGCCAATGCCAACGCCGCAAGACCCGCCATGGACAAACTTCTGGAGTGGGCTGTCAGCGATCAAAAAAAGTCATAGCCCGACTGGTATTTACCCCATCACCGCAAGCCTCACCACTGCTTAAGATGACCTGAAAAGAACGGGCGTTCTTTTTTTTAAATTCGTCTTCGAGACAAGCAAAGAGGTAAACGATGAAATCCATGACATGGAAACTGGCACTGCTCAGCACAGCTGCCGCAGCCATTCTGGCCGGTTGCGGTGGCGGTGGCGCCGACCAAACCAGCAAACTTGCCAACATCACATCCGTCAAAGTCATGGGCGACAGCCTGGCCGATAGCGGCGTGTTCAAAGGCATTCCCACCAATGGCCGGATTTTCTCGGTACAAGACAGCAGCAGCGAGCCCAATACCGTTTGGACTGAACGCATTGCCGCCTTGTTAGGTACACCCCAGCTGTGCAACTTCTTCAAATACACCGGTGCTGCCGCCGCACCCTTCTCGGTCGTGCCTGGCTGTTCTAGCTACGCTGTGGGCGGTGGTCGCATCAACAACATCAACCCCCAAACCGGCGCCGGTGCGTCGCCCTTCTCCATCACTTACCAATTGCAAGTGGCCAGTGCTGCCGGCAATTACAGCAGCTCCGATTTGCTGCTGATTGACGGTGGCGGCAACGATGCAGCCGACTTGGTCGGCGCCTATTTGGGCGCTGCCAAAGATGGGGGCGCTAGCTTTGCGGCCATGGCAGGCACCCTGATTCCTGCTGGCACATTGGCGCCCATGCTGGCCGGTGGACAAGCTGGTTTGGCCCAAGTAGGCGGTGCCTACATGGTGGCCTTGGCCGACAAGTTTTACGCCAGTATCAAGGTTAGCGCTTTGGACAAAGGCGCACAACGGATTGCTTTGCTCAACATGCCAGGCATTACCAACACGCCACGTTTTCAAATGGTGCTGAGTGGCATTGCTGCTGCTTACGGCGGTGGCGCCACGGGCGCCGGTGCTCGTGCCCAATCTGAGGCATTGTTCAAGTCGTGGGTAGAAGCCTTCAACTCACGTTTGGCCACTTTGGTTGCCAACGACAAACGCATTGTGTTGGTCGATTTCTACACGGCCTTCAATGACCAAGTGGCCAACCCAGCGCAGTACGGCTTGACCAATGTCACTACGCCCGCTTGCCCCATCACGGGTGTCGGCTCAGACGGCTTGCCCTCTTACAACTTCCAAACGTGTACAGCGGCCAATTTGTCAGCCATGACACCGCCCGCCGGTGCTACAGGCGGCGCCAACTGGTGGCAAACCTATGCCTTCTCAGATGGCTTCCACCCCACGCCTCTGGGCTATCAATTGCTAAGCCAATTGGTGTCCAAATCTTTGGCCACTGCAGGCTGGCTGTAATTCATCGCAAAGGAGAACTCTCATGAAAACAAAATTCTGCTTTGCACTGTCTGCCTTGGCAGCAGTCTCCGCACTGACACTGGGCACAAGCGCTCACGCGCAATCCCAAGGCAGCTGGTTGGTACGTGGCGGCATCATGCAATTGGCGCCTCAAGTCACCAGCGGCACTTTGTCGGCACCTTCTTTGCCTGGCGTTCAAACCAGTGTTAGCAACAGCACGCAATACGCCGGCGGCCTCACCTACATGCTGAGCAACAACGTGGCCATTGATTTGCCTTTGGCCTTGCCTTTCAAGCACAACTTGTATGGCGCTGGCAGCATTGCTGGCGTTGGCAAAATTGGCGATACCAAGGCCATTCCAGCCACCGTCATGGTGCAGTACCGTTTTGGTGAAGCCAACGGTATTTTCCGACCCTATTTGGGATTGGGCATCACCTATGCTAAGTTTGACAGTGAGCACAGCACAGCAGCCTTGTCTGCCCTGACAGGTGGCACGCCCTTGATCCCCACGCGACTTTCCATTGAGTCCAAATTGGCAGCCACCCTGCAACTGGGCGGCACTTACAAAATTGACGAACGCTGGTTTGTAGATGGCGCCATTACCAAGACGCCACTCAAAACGCGCAACACCTTGTCAACAGGTCAAACCTTGGACATTACCCTTAACCCCGTTGGCATCAGTCTGGGTGTGGGCATGCGCTTCTAAGCTGAACTGCACCCCTCTAAAAACACCCTTCGGGGTGTTTTTTTTGGCCTCACGCCGCTGCGCGTTGAATGCGATCGCGCACACCTTCCCACGCGGGGGTATCGGGCGGTACTTCGATCCAGATGGTACGAACACCTCTTGCATCAAAGTTGCGAAGCACACTGAACAAATCATGCGCAGCTTGCGATGCTTCTTTTGGCATGGCGCGCCAATACAAGCCAGCGCCCATGAGTTCTTGCGATGGTTTTTCAAAGGACCACAGCGCCAAGTTTTGCGTGTGTGGGCCCAATGCCTCCAAGGCCCTGCACCACTCAACTGCACTCATCAAGCGCACTTTGGCGGTGGGCGCGTAATGCGATTCCAAGGTGCCAGAGGCACGCGGCGCTTCTGTGTTCAGGGCCTCTGGGTTGGCCAAGGCCAAGCCACAAGCTTGTTCGATGTGGGTGCGACTGATTTGCCCAGGTCTGAGCAACACGGGCACACCCCGCGTGCAATCAACGATGGTGGACTCAATGCCGACATCGCATTCGCCGCCATCCAAAATTAACAGTGAATCGCCAAATTCAGACTGCACGTGCAAAGCACTGGTAGGACTGACTCTGCCAAACAAATTGGCACTGGGGGCCGCAACACCCCACACGCCTTTGGCTGCACAGGCCCTCAATACGGCAAGCGCTAATGGATGCGATGGACAACGAACACCGACTGAGTTTTGCCCGCCTGCCGCCGCCGCCGCTTGGCCCTCACGACGCGGCAATATCAAGGTCAGGGGGCCTGGCCAAAATTGCGCCATCAACTGCTTTGCAAACACCGGTACTTCGCTTACAAAATGAGCGAGCTCTTCGGTGGAACCCACATGAACAATCAGAGGATGATTGGAAGGCCGGCCTTTGGCTTTGAAAATTTTGGCCACTGCGTTTTCATTGCTGGCATCGGACGACAAGCCATACACCGTTTCGGTGGGCAAACCCAAAAGCTCACCGGCGCACAAAGCTTCTGCAGCTTGTTGCACGTGCGCGGGGTTGTTGCCAGAAATGATCATGAAAGAGAATGGTAGAAGTGGCTTGTGCGCAACTTAAAAAGCTTCAATGCCCAAAATGGCTGCCGCCTTTAAAGCAACTTCACGAACTTGTTCGACAGTAGCACCTGTCACATTCAAATGCCCCATCTTTCGTGCTTTGCGCGCTTCGGTTTTGCCATACAAATGCAAGTGCGTGCCAGGCAAAGCCAACACGGCAGTCCAATTGGGCAATCGCATGTTGTTGTGCGCATCAAACCACACATCGCCTAACAAATTGAGCATGATGGCCGCGCTGTGTTGACGGGGTTGGGTCAGAGGCAAACCCGCCAAGGTGCGAACTTGCAAATCAAACTGCGATTGATCGCAAGCATCTAAGGTGTAGTGGCCACTGTTGTGTGGGCGAGGCGCCATTTCGTTGACCACCATGCTGCCGTCTTGCAACACAAAAAACTCGACGCACAACACACCGACATAGTTCACACCTTCGGCAATGGCGCGAGCCGCAGCGACTGCTTGCGCTTGCAAAGTTTGGGGCAGGTGTCCTTCATAAACTTCTGTGACGGCCAAGATGCCCTCACGATGCAAATTGCGTTGCACCGGAAAATTCACCATCTGTCCATCGCGGCCACGCGCCACAATGACTGAGCACTCCAGCGCCAAGGGCAACATTTTTTCAAGTACGCAAGGCACTTGTTGAAGATCTTGCCAGGCTGTGCGCAAAGCTTCAGCGTCTTTGACACGCACTTGGCCTTTGCCGTCATACCCCATGCGGGCAGTTTTCAAAATACCCGGCAACAAATTGGCCGACAAAGCGGCTTCAAGTTGCGCGGCCGTTTCGATCACCGCATAAGGCGCGCAAGGCACGCCACACTTTACAAAATGGGCTTTCTCTGCCGCACGGTCTTGTGCAATGGCGACGGCATCGGCACCGGGTGAAACCGGGCGCGATTGCGCCAACTCGCGCAGCGCGGGTGCTGGCACATTTTCAAACTCGGTGGTGATGGCGGCACTGCAGGCTGACAACGCCTGCAAGCCAGCAGGGTCGGTGTAATTGGTTTGAATGTGGCGATGGCTGACGCGACCAGCAGGGCTATTGGCATCGGGGTCGAGCACGGCAGTAAAGTAGCCCATGCTTTGTGCGGCATGCACAAACATACGGCCCAACTGACCACCGCCCATCACGCCCAAGGTGAGCGGTTCAACTGAAGAATTCGAGGATGAAGAGTCGGCACTGCCACCAGGCAACAAAGAGACAGAATTTGTCATGCCGCTCATGCCGCGCCTACGGGAGGCAAGGTCATGCCCTGTGCTGCAGCCGTTTGATCTTTTCTGAATTGTTCTAGCTTGGCTTGCAAAGCAGCATCGTTTTGCGCCAGCATGGCCACGGCAAAAAGGGCCGCATTGGCAGCGCCAGCAACACCAATGGCAAACGTTGCAACGGGAATGCCTTTGGGCATTTGCACAATGCTGTGCAGTGAATCGACGCCTTGCAAATGCTTGCTAGCCACGGGCACGCCCAGAACAGGCACTACGGTCTTTGCCGCCAACATGCCAGGCAGGTGCGCGGCGCCTCCGGCACCGGCAATGATGGCAAACAAGCCGCGATCGAGGGCTGTTTCGGCATAACTGAACATTTCATCGGGCATTCTGTGGGCAGATACCACTTTGGCTTCGTGATCGATGCCAAACTGTTGGAGAATCTGTACTGCGTGCTGCATCGTGTCCCAGTCGGAACTGGACCCCATGACCACGCCGATGCGTGTTTTGGCTTTGGATGCGGTATTTGTCATGTTTGGCTTTGCTGAAGCGTCAGAACGCAGTCGATATGATTTGAATAATTGTCTCTTCTGAAATTCATTTGAACCCATTTGAAATTCAGTTGAATCCTTGAATTTTAAGGTTTCGCCCTTAGGTCTGGTAAATATGATTGATGTCACCGTAGAAACTTTTGAAACCGAGGTCATTGCGGCCTCCATGACCACACCTGTCTTGGTCGACTTTTGGGCGCCTTGGTGCGGCCCCTGCAAAACCTTGGGCCCCCTCTTGGAAAAGATGGAAGTAGCCTACGGCGGTCGCTTCAAATTGGTCAAAATTGACTCCGACCAAGAGCAACAACTGGCTGCTGCCTTTGGCATTCGCAGCATTCCCACCTGCGTACTCCTCAAAAACGGCCAACCCGTTGATGGCTTCATGGGCGCTGTACCCGAAGGCAAATTGCGCGAGTTCCTCGACAAACACGTGCCCGGCGAGAACGAGGTCTTGGCCGAAGCCGAGGTTCAAGAAGCCGAGGCCCTTTTGGAATCGGGCGACTTAGAAACCGCTCAAACCAAATTGCTAGAGGCCTTGCAGGCCAACCCCGCAAACGATGAAGCTCGCTTTGACCTCGTCAAACTGCTCATCAGCTTGGGTCAACTTGACGATGCAGAGACTGTCTTAAAGCCCTGCTTGTCTCAGATTCCACTCAAGTTACGCTTCGAAGCTTTGAAGCAATGGCTCGATGCCTTGAACTTTGTCAGCACCGACCCCATGGGCCAATGGCCTTTGGAAAAATTTGACGAACTCATTGCCGCCAACAAACGCGACTTTGACGCTCGCTTTGGCAAAGCCCGCTTGCTCTTGGCCAGCGATGAC
>JACCDP011044008.1_pt1 | contig 12147 bp, 10 predicted proteins | sample 7445841 | NCBI WGS metagenome assembly JACCDP01 (sample SAMN15323441, study PRJNA562643) | freshwater metagenome | isolation source: river surface water | place: USA:Blue River Watershed | collected 2017-08-17
GGCTTTTCCAAATAACGGCGTAGTAGAGGCACCAAAGGTTGTGCCCTCCGCTTTTGGTCTACTTGCTGTAGTCAAGCCAGAGAACTCAGCTGATGAGGACCGCTGGATTAGAGGATTTTCCCAGGAGTGGGAAACAGAGGTAAGCAATCTCGTAAACTGGGACGACACTGACACAACCGTAGATGCATTTGCTACTCGCGCAACCCCCGTTCGTCACGTTAGAATTAAGCCTTTCTTCATCGAGGCTACTGAAGATATTTCAACCCTTGGATTTCTCGGGCTTGACAGAATTGCTCGTATTACTAGACAAATTGAAGCCGGCTCTCAGGTAGCTATTGAAAGAGAGCTCTGGGAAGGCACCATTCGCAAGGCTGAGAGCCACGACAACCTTGCGCTTTCAGATGCGGCTGCAACTATTTTAGGTGGAGGAACTGCATACTCCCCAAAACGCGCACTTGCTTTACTTGAGCAGGGAATTGCAGAGGCCTCTCAGTTTGGTGAGCAGGGAACTATCCACATGACTCGCGATGTGGCTGCTCTTCTTTCTAGCAACTCAAACATGCTCTTTCACGACAAAGTAAAAGAGCACCTACAAACTTTGGGCGGAACTCCAGTTGTTGTCGGAAACGGCTACTCTGGGGTTGGCCCTGATGGTGCCACTGGAGCTACTGCTTCAGCCACCAACAAATGGATGTACGCCACCGGCACAGTACGGGTTTACCTCGGAAATGTCGATGTCGTAAACGACAATCTAAGCCAAGCTTACGATGTGTCTGGCAACGCAAATGACATGAGACTCAAAGCAATCCGCCCAGCTGCGGTTTACTTTGACACATCCATCCACCTCGCTGTTCGGGTTGACCTAACAGCTTAAGTTAAGAAATAAGGAGAATAGCTAGATGGCTACTCAAGAATATGCAGCCAGCATTCAGGGTGTGTCGATCCGTGTCACCCGCCTAGATGCTGCTGGAAACCTAATGACCGGAGCTGGTAATTCATACACCACTTCCGCGTTCATGCGTGTTTCGTTTACCCCTGAATACGAAGAGGGCGACGAAATCACCGAGAAGGGTGCCAACGGTGTTGTATGCGTAACATACAAGGCCCCAGACACCCTAAAGCGTATCACCATGGAACTCGCAATCTGTGAGCCAGACCCAGAGCTTTCGGCTCTGATCTCTGGTGGTCTGCTTCTACGTAAGAACCTAGGCACCGCAGAGAACCCAGACAACAAGTCAATCGGTTGGGCTGCTCCTGGCGTTGGAGATGATCCTGCTGGAAACGGTGTTGCCCTAGAAGTATGGTCACACGCAATTAAGGACGGCAAGAAGACTGCAGTTCTTCCTTACTTCCACTGGGTATTCCCATTCGTCAAGATGCGTCAATCTGGCGACCGAGTTATCGAAAACGGCCTAATGGCTAACACTTTCGAAGGCTATGGTCTAGGAAACGTAAACTTCCAGGCTGGACCTGACGGCCGCTGGGAGTTCCCAGTTGCTGCAGAGCGTCCATACGCTTACGCACGTACCGACTGGGCTCCAACTGGTCTAAACGGCTTCTACACTTGGACTGACGGTACCGGACCTGTTTACTTCACTTCCGCTACCGCCACCAACCCAAGCGACATTAACGTAGTTAGTGCAGCAGCTACCTTGGCTAACACCCTTGCAACCGTTACTTTCAGTGCTTCACCTAGCATCGCTGTTGGAGACGAAATTAAGGTCGAGAACGTTAACCCAGTACTTAACGGAACCTACACAGTCTCTGCCGCTACCGGCAACACTGTTAGCTACTCCAGCGCTGGAATCACTGCTGACATCACATCCTTCAACGTCTCCCGTGGCGCTAAGGTAACTGTTGTTAACAGTGTCTCGGAAGCTCCGACCTACACTGCAGTAACAAGCTTGCCTGCAGGTGGATCTGCCTACAACGTTCCTGGAAACATGAACTACAACGCTGATAACGCAATCGACAACATCATTGCTTCAGACGAAAACCCTAGCTAATCACTAGAACGAACGGGTGGTGGCTCTAGAAACTTACTAGGGCTACCACCCGTTAAAATTATCTAAGAGGTAAATATGACCAGCAACCTATGGATTCTCCCCGAAGAGATGGGAGACTACGCCTACACCGAGTTTACTGAAGAAGCGGCTCAGGTGGCGTCCAACCTATTGTGGGCTATGTCTGGGCGAAAATACACAGGAGAGACAATTGTCACCGAGCGTTACACATGCACCCTTCGCAACAATCGAATGGGGCCTTCCGATCGTACTAACAGTCCTGTACTATTTGGCGGTGATGTATACAATATTCCATCCGGCGATTATGACGAATATTCTGAGTTGGTCTCTGATGGTCTCTCCCCGGACGCAAGAATCAGACTCCGCGGGCGTCCAGTAACTAGAATTTATACAATTAGAAATAAGACTGGTAAGGTTTTAGATCCTTCCAGCTACTACTTGGTTGACCACTCAACTATTCACATTAAAGCTGGCACCCCTTGGACTCCATGTAACGTAGAAATTACCTATGCTTATGGGATTCCAGTTCCAACTGCTGGCAAGATGGCGGCTCGCAAGCTAGCTATCGAGTTTGCTCGTCTGTGGGCCGGCGACGAAATGTGTGAACTTCCTCAGCGTGTGACTTCTGTCTCGCGGCAGGGCGTTTCTTACACCATCCTCGACAACCAAGAGTTTATTGACGAGCTTCGCACCGGTCTTTACGAGATTGATCTTTTCTTGAAGACTGTAAATCCAGACAATGCTCGTCGAAAGTCAAAAGTGTTTTCGGTTGACACGCCAAGAGCAAGAAGATATAGCCCTAAGCCACTGAAACTTGTAGAAAACGGAGATTTTGATTTATCTTTATCTACTCAAGACGGATCTATTAGCTGGACCTCGCTCGATAGCGGAACAGACCTCAGCAATTTCTTTCCCCAAAACGCTACTTGGACCCCGAAGGTTGTACTAAGAAACTACGGTGAAACTACCTCTGTAAATTTGGACAGCGGCAGCATAACTTTGAACTATGACAACGAAACTCTAGATTTCACCATCTCATACGACAAGGCCTACTCAGCCTTGGGGATGGTGGACCCAGGAACCTGGACACTCTATGCGTCTTCTACTGAAGATGAAGTAGAGAGCCTGGTCGAACTTGCATCTGGAAACCTCCAGATCAGGATGTACTAAGAAAGAAGGAAATATGTTTATCCAAACTAACTTCCGTGCCCAGGACATGCTGGGTGTTGCGAAGCCTGCACCAAAGAAGGCTGCGCCTGCTCCACGCGTATTCACTCCGGCCCCTAAGCCAGAGCCAGTAGTTGAGCCAGTTGCAGTCGTTGAGGAAGTAAAGGCAGAGGAGACCTCTAACGAGGAGTAATCCATGCCAAGCCAAGAATTAGACCTAACTGGTGTCTCTGAAGATGCGGTAAATCTCAGAGACATGATGCGGGGTGTGCTGGAGAGGGTACAGTCTGTTTTTCAGTCATACAACGTGGAGTTGCCAGCTCGTCGCTACTGGACGATGTCGACTCCTGCTGTTGACTGCGAGCAGCTAGTTGTCTATTTCCAGCAAATGTATTTAGGTGCTCCTGGAGCGGAGGTTGGCGAGCCGCAACGCTGCCACGTTCCTAGGAGTGCTTCTATATCAATTGCTATTTCTAGAGCTACCCCTATTGTTAGTCAGAATGGAAGACCCCCTGCACCAGAAGCAATTGAATATGCCTCTGAAGTTATGGCAATTGATGCCTGGGTTTTGATGGAATCAGTAAATCTTTTAGATCAGTGGGACGACACTGGGTTTGGCGTTGGAGTTATTGCAACACTAGAAGCTGGACCTCCAGAGGGAGGGTTCCAAACAACCACTATGGTTGTAACAATGGCGGTTCCATAAAATGCCAGCTTGGGGACTAATACCAGATAGCCCTTGGATTTATTATGGCGGCAAGGCTTTACGTCAAGGGCGTCGTGGTGGCAGGGGCGTGGGCCGCGGATTTATTCAAACCAATGTACTAATAACTTTTAAAAAATTAGTCATTTACAAACCAATTCTGAACTATGAGCTAAATGTTCCGACTGGAATGGTTGGTCGGCACATGTTGGAGCTTGGTCTAAAAATCCAAGCAGGAGCTAAAAGAAAAGTTGGCGTAAAAACTGGAGCTTTAAGAGACTCTATTCACGTTGAGCAGAATACTACTGGTGGAAGGCAATATGTCAAAATTGGATCTAGACTTCCATATGCCTATATGCACCATGAAGGTACTAGACCTCACATAATTGCAGCCCACCCCCCGGGGAAACTTATGTTTAGATCCAGAAGCAGAGGAATAGTTGTAACTACATCTGTGATGCACCCAGGAACTAAACCTAACCGATACCTGAGCTCCCAACTGAGGAAGTTCATTAGATAGTAAAATATTAGTGTTGCAAATGCAATAAATAAACGATAACTAAGGACATAAAAACATGACAAGATTCAAGGACTTCGGTTCAGGTAAGGCCGTCGAAGAGCGCGAGCCAGTTACCTTTAAGTTGCACGGTGAGGAGTTCACCTGCGTTGCCCATCTCCAAGGCAAGGTTCTATTGGACCTAATTGCTAGATCAGCCAGTGAAAACCCCGCGGACTCAGCGGTTATCATGACTGACTTTTTTAAGTATTCCCTTACTGAAGAAAGCTACAAGAGATTTGATGCTTTGCTTCACGATAAGGAAAAAATTGTTCACGTTGAGACCCTCAGCGAAATTGTGGCATGGCTAATTGAAGAGTACAGCAGCCGCCCAAATTCGCAGCCAGAGGACTCCTCGACTGGGCAATAGACCTCTGGCCATACGTTAACGGGAAAGCAATAGTCCAGGGATTAGATCTAGCAGAAATGGAGGCTTCTAAGATGCTAGATGTAATTCATTACTATTTCGACGAGGATTTTCGATACGGCTCTGTAGAAGCTGCCCAGCTTCACAGCAATGTGAGAGAACAGATTTTTGGGGTTATGTACGGTAGAACCTACCAATATGGCCTCGGAAGAAATAGGACTGTTGGCGCAGACGGCTCGGAAGAGCTGACTGTTAAGCCGTATATTCCACCAACTGAGTTCAACCCGGACTCAGCTAATCCGTTTGGTGGCGTCTTAGACGCGCCGCTTAGTTAGCCGTAGGAGGTGACCCTTGGCAGTAGTAGGACATGCATATGTCGTTGTTAGAGCTATAACAGATGGAGTTGCTAACGACATTGCTAAGGGTTTTAGCGGCTCTAGGATTGGAACAGCTACTGAAAGAGCTGGCCGTGGTATAGGTAATGCTTTAATTAGGGGAATTACCTCTGGCGTTCAAGACGACAAAAATGTTTTTACAAAAACTGCAAATAATTTTAGAAGACTTTACCCGGAGGCCGACGGCTTAAGAAGAGCATTTACTGGCGCTATGCGGGCGGGCTTTACTTTACAATCAGGCCTTGGCGCATTAATAGGAACACTGTCCTCTGCTGGCGGCGGATTAATTGCTTTAGGTGGGGCTGCGGCCGGTGCCTCTGCTTCGTTAGTTGCAGCTGCTGGAGCAGTGATTGCCTTAAGAGTCGGTCTAGGTATTGCTAGTTTCTCTTTAAAGGGAATATCTCAGGCGGTTCAACAAGCTACGACTGCAACCGGGGGATATAGAGAAGAACTACAAAAACTTAGGTTTGAGCAAGAAGAAGCAGCTTTATCTGAAGATAGAGCCGCTTTAAATCTTGAAAAAGCTCGGCAGAACATGCTTCGTGTTGCCGATCTTGCCCCTAGTAGCTTAATTAGGCGTGATGCCACTCTTGCGTTTAAGGAAGCAGAGCTTGCCTACAGGCGAGCAAAAGATAGGGCCCAGGATCTTAAAGATGGCCTAGAAACTCCTGGCGGCGGACAAGATCCGTTTGCCGGTCTTACCCCGTCTCAGAAAGATTTTGCTGAGTATTTGGTAAGCATCAAAGGCAAGCTCGACGAGCTTCGAGAAGCTGCTGCTAAAGGATTCTTGCCTATTCTGCAAGAGCAAATCCAAAGACTAATTGATTCTCCACTGTTTGGTATTTTAGAGCGACGCTTCGAGGACATTGGTGCAGCTGCTGGAGAAGCTCTAACTAAGTTTGTTGACATTGTTTTAGAAGCAGAAAATCTTCGCGATTTAGACGAAGTGCTTGGCAACATTGCGGAAAATCTTCCTAGCGTTGGAACCATTGCCGGAAACATGTTTGATGCATTCCTAACGCTTCTGGCAGAATCTGATGGACAAACAAAACGATTCTTAAAGTTCTTAGAAACCAAGAGTGGTGAGTTTGCTAAATTCTTAGACACTAAACAAGCAACTGGAGAACTAGAAGCGTTTTTCACTAGAGCTGGAGACATTGCTGCCAGCCTAGGCACAACGTTTGGGAATGTTTTCGAAGGAATTGGCCGAGTAATTAGGGTTAATTTTGAGCCAGGATCTGGTGGAGACACCATTCTTCAGTGGCTAGAAAAAGTTTCTGAGGGATTTGCAAATAAAGACATAATCGGAGCAGAGCTTTTCTTCCAAAGAGTCGCTGACAACTTTATTATTGTTGCCGAAACTCTTGGAGGAGCACTAGAAACCTTAGGCAAAACTGCTGCAGATCCTGCTATTGGACAATTTTGGCAAAACTTAGACAATGGAAGTTTGGCTTTCCAAACATTAATTCAAGAGTCTATAGAAGCTCAGGTTCCTCTCGGTAATTTGATAGAAAATCTTACTCAAATAATTGCAATCTTTAATGACGCTGGACAGTCTCTTGCTTTCTTCGAAACTCTTTCTTTGATTGCTGGTGGATTCGAAGAAATTCTTAGATCGGCGAAGCCATTCTTGGATGCAGTAGGTCCAGTAATTGGTGCTATAAGCGCTGTTGGTCTTTTGATTGGCATAATTACCAAGCTTGCTTTAGTCTTTGGTGGTTTTGTTGCCTCTGCACTGGCCGGCCTTGGGCTAGTGACCGGCGGAATGGGAGGGTTAACTGCAGCTACTGGGGTAGCTACTGGTGCAACTGTAGGACTAGGAGCTGCAATAAAAGCAGCCATGCTAAGTAACCCCATAGGCTGGGCACTGCTGGCTGTCACGGCTATTGCTGGTGTGGCAGCAGCTATTGCTGGCCTTGATGCCAAAAAAATTGATGACACTAGCAAGAGTGTCAACGCTGCCTTTAAATCGGGAGCCAGTGGTGCTGAAGTTTGGAAAACTGCTGTAGATGGCATAGGTTCCTACAACCCAGAGATAACTAAACTCTTAAAAACTACAGACGGTGTAAAAGCCGCGTTTGAAAACTTAAAACCAGTTGCATCTAGGACTCGGGGCGAGTTCCAGGTAAATCAAAACGTCACAAATGCCCTCTCTAAGAGCTTAGAAGCAGTCGGAAGGTCTCTTGGAAACGTAGCTTCTACTGATTTGCCGTCTGCTCAAGATCAATTTAAGAAGCTAACTAGAGGCATGAAGCTCAGTAGGGAAGAGCAGGGGCTTGCTCTAGATAAGATGGGCGACTTTAAGAAAGCCCTAGAGCAGCAAGCAGATCAGCTTGGCATAAATATTAGAGACAGACAAGGCAATATTGACAAGCAAAAGTTGCTAGATCTTGCTTTGGGTGAGGGCGAAATTGCTCTGCGCAAACACAATGAAGAGCTTAAAAAGCAAGCCGCTCAGTTAGAGGCAGTTCGTCAAGAGCAAATAAAGTCATCTAAAGAGTGGGAAACTCAAACTTTAAATATTGGCGGATGGGATGACGCCATTAGAAGTTCTATGCAAAATGGAAAGCTAAACCTAGAAGATGCTTTAGGTAAAATGGATAAGGCTATCGAAACCTCTGCTCAGTTGCAAAAAGACATGCTTGAGCTAAAGACTAGAGGTTTGAGCGAAGCCGGTCTTCAAATGATTAAAGACGCTGGAGAAGATGCTCCAGCCCTGGTTGAAGCACTTCTGGGGGCCAGTGATGCAGAGTTTAAGAAGTTTGATGATATGGCAAAGAAAGCAGCCCTAAGGCTCTCTGATACATTTAACGAGGCCAAGACTGACCTCATTAACGCTTGGGCTGACGGAAAGATTACTGATGCCACATTTAACTCGTTGTACGACGGATTAGAAAAAGCAAGTAATCCTAAAGAGCTCGGGGTAATCAAAGGAAGAATTCAGCAATCCCTAAATGACCCAATAAGAATTAGAACTGACCTCGATATGACAGCTGCTAAAAATACTTTGGCTGCTTTCCAAAGTAGCGGACTTTCCCTAACTGCATACATCAGAATGACTGGAGGAGCAGGGTCTGCTCAGCAGAGAGCTTCAGGTGGATACATTTCTGGTCCTGGAGGTCCAAGATCGGATCTAATCCCTGCCATGCTTTCAAACGGTGAGTATGTAGTAAATGCCAAGGCCACGTCAAGATACAGAAGCTTACTTGAGCGCATCAATGCTGAAGGAAACCGATTTGCAGATGGCGGAGCTGCTGATGGAAGTAGGGGCGTCCCACTTGGCGGAAACATAAACATTGTTGTCAATCCATCCCCTGGCATGGATGAAAAAGCTTTGGCTGCTGCAGTTTCTCGCCGCTTAGCCTTCGAAATTAAGAAGGGAACAATTTAATGAGCGAATATTACGAGCCAACAATTCCGGACCAAGATCTTCAATCAGAAGAAAATAAGTTAGTAAGAAAAGCTCTTACAAAACTTCCAGAACCATATCTATCTGGACTCAAGCTAAATGCAGACATAGAGATAAACGGACTGACTCTAAATACCATCGACGATGACAACGTTATTTGGGTTGTTTCTGACATTAATGGTTGGTGGAATTTACCAGACTCGGAGCTACCAGATCTCCCTCGCGGGTGGGGCGATGGCTCTTACGATGCTATTGGAAGATTCTCGAATAGAATTCTAACTCTTACAGGATCATTTCTGACTCAAAGTCCTGATCAAGTTCCAGCCGCTAGGCAAAAACTATTGAATGCGGTAAATCTAGTAAAAACTGGTGGATGGCTAATTGTAGACGAAGACCCAACAATAAGAAAATCCGCCTATGTGAGACTAAGTGGTGCCCCACAAATTTCTAGCACAAGAGCTAGAGGTAGACACGATTTCTCTATTGGACTAATTGCAAACGACCCAATTAAGTATGAATTTTATGACGAAAATCTTGACGGATATAGAAAGCAATCAATACAAGCAAACGGCTCTGGTCAAGGGGTAGCAAATCTTATAAATTATGGAAATACTAATGTTCCTATTGTCATAGAAATACCAGAAAATTTTATTGCCAGCACTAACGCCAATGCCTTAAGCACAATTACAAACACTGACACCGGCGAAAAAATAGAGATACTCGAGGACACTACGTCAACTAGTACTTTAGAAATAGATACCTACAATAGGGAAGTCCTGAGTGTAGAATACTCGGTGCCGCTTACAATTACTAATGCCGTAGGTAACGGCACCACTGTGACCTATACCATCTCCGAAGAATTTACCGTATCTATTGGAGAAATTATTGAAATTTCTGGAATAACTCCTTCCAGCCTAAATTTTGAGCAAAAACGAGTTGCCTCATTTGGTGACAACACAATTACTGTTTTGGGAAGCACTACAGACACCTATGTAAGCGGAGGAGAGCTAATTAGAGTTGATACTGTCGAGAACGCTAGGTCAAAGCTTCCAGTCCTAGTTGATTGGATGACCTTAATTCCTGGAACTAATTCAATTACCTTAAATAACTTTCCGGCTAATTGCATAGTAAACGTCTATTACCGATCAGGGTGGATCGGATAGCTGTAAAATATTCTAAAGACAACTAAGGACAAAATATGACGCAATTAATTGCCCCGGACAATCAGTCCGTCAATTATCGTTATTTCCTTTGCGACCTAAAGACCAACCAACTTTTAGCCGAAATCCCGTTTAGGGGCGTTTCATATTCTAGATCTTTGACTGAAGCGGGAACCTTTACCGGAGACATTGCTGTCACCGAAGAAACGGCAAACCTAGATCTTTATAACACAACGCTCCCCGGAAAAACCGCTCTCTTTGTGGTCAGAAATGATCTCTGCGTCTGGGGAGGGATTGTTTGGTCCAGAACATACAGCCTGATTGACAAAGTTCTGTCAGTAAGCGCGTCTGAATTTACAAGTTATTTCTCGCACCGAGTTATGTGGAAGACTTGGAGCAGTCAGTATGAAGCAACAGCAGTTATTGCGTCTGGCGTTGCAACTATAACTTTAGCGGCTGGCCAGTATGGATTTACAGTCGGCGAAGCTGTTTGGATCGACTGGGGACCTGACTATGCAAAATACACTGGCTACTTTGTTGTGGATAGCACTAGTTTGACGGTAGACAGTAGATCAATTATCACTGTAACTGCAAAATATGTTGATGCCACGGGATCTGAAAAAACCATCCCGGACATGACTCTTGGAACTAATACTCCGATCACTGTTGAGACCAGGCAAGATACTTATCAGTATGCCAAAGATTTGCTAGAAGAACTAAAAACTGACCTGTTTGATTTTGATTTTGCTAACGATGAAATTAGACCTGGCATAGATTTGTTTAATGAAATTGCCTCTGTTTCTAGGGCAAATAACATTGCAACTCTCACCCTGACTAAAAGGCATGAAGTTGTAGTTGGACAAAAGATATCCGTTACAGATGTTAAGGCCGCAACAGGATTTAATAATCCGGAGGCAATAGTACTTTCTACTCCCTCAGACAACACTATAACTTATTTAAATACTGGAACTAATGTTTCGGCAGTTAACGAAACATCTTATAAATATACAGTTTCATCTTTTTCTAGGGCAAACAATATAGCTACCTACGTTACTTCGTCAGCTCATGACTTCTCTGACGGAGACATTATCTATATCGAAAATGTCAGCGAAACTTTTGATGGCTACTTTACTGTTTACGACGTCCCGAGCGCTACTTCATTCCAGACTGTTATGTTTGGAGATAACATTATTTCCAGTGGTACAGCCCCAGCGCAAATAGTTAACATAACTGGTGCCACGGTTGGAGCAGGAACAATAACGTTTACTGCAACAAATTCATTCATAGACGGAATGACTGTTTTGGTGTCCGGAGTATCTCCAAGCTCTTTTAACGGCTACTACATCGTATCTTCTAGTAATGGATCTACTTTTACTGTTGGCGGCTACACGGCCGACACTTATGGTTCTGGAGGAACCGCAAAATCCGAGCCACCAACTGTTACCAGAAGGGCAGCTGTGACTTATGGAACTTTTGGCGAGCACACGCTGTCTGGAGACATTGGGCTTGATTTCTCTGCAACCAATGTTTTAAGTCAAAATCTTGAATCAAATCCAGTTATTAGAGGATTCGAGCTTAAAACTGTTGCAGAAATTCTTGAAGACTATTCAACCAAACCAAACGGTTTTGAATATAGGGTCGACTGCGTTTATGATGAGATAACCAACTCTTTCAAAAAACAGTTTAAGTTTTTGCCGTTGGTTCCAGCAAGCCTAACTCTTTGGCTTGCAGAGCAGGGAGACGGATATAGCGGCCCGATTCCTGCTAGTGCATACGGAGCAACTAACTTAATTTTTGAGTATCCAGGAAACATTCTGGAAGCAAACATGGAAGAAACTGCTGAAGATGCTGGAACTAGATTCTTTGTTCAAGGAAAAGATCCAAATCTTTCTGGTGACGCAAGCCAGCCCTACTCGGGTGCTTCTAACCACATTCTTTTGAATGATGGTTGGCCGCTATTAGATGTTGTCGATGACCTAGATTCTGAAGACGAAACTGTTTTATACAAACAAGCAGCCAGACTTCTTGAAGAGTCAGTTCCTCCAATTAGCACGTTTACCATTTCAATTAACGGATCCCTGAGGCCAACGCTCGGAACATTTAATCCGGGTGATTGGTGCACTGTTAAGCTAAATGATCCATTTGTTGCTCTAAGAGCAGCTAGCAGTTTAGAGCAAGATTATGGAACAGATAGCGGGGCTTTGGTGAGAAAGATTTTGTCATTTGACGTGTCTGTTCCAGATGCCCCAAGTTTTCCGGAAGAAGTTGATTTAGAGTTAATTATTGAGCCATCTATACCAATGAGCGGAGTTCAGATTATTGGTGGAAAGCCATTTTTAGGAGTATAAATGGGAATTAGAAGAAGA
>JACCDP010208993.1_pt1 | contig 12146 bp, 24 predicted proteins | sample 7445841 | NCBI WGS metagenome assembly JACCDP01 (sample SAMN15323441, study PRJNA562643) | freshwater metagenome | isolation source: river surface water | place: USA:Blue River Watershed | collected 2017-08-17
GAAATCCATTATTGGAGAAAGCACCCTAACTTACATGGTTGGATGCAAAACCTATACGAAGATAAAGGTGGTAAGAGTGATAGTTTCAATGGTGATTGTGTTGTATTGAATCAAATGGATTTAGATGATTTAGAACATGATTTGAAACAATGGGATTTACCACAAACATCTGGTTTCTTTTTTGGACAAGATGAAAACAACGAAGATGAATTGAAAGATGATTTGGAGTTTGTTGCAAAAGCTAGAGAAGCAATTAACGAAGGTAAGACAGTTTATTACACAAGTTGGTGGTAAAATTTAAAATATAAAATATGAATAATAAAATTAAAGCAGCACTTATCCTATTTGGAAGTATAGGTGGAGTATTGGGATTTATGATACTAATGGTTATTATACCAGAATATATAGCACAATGGATAATGGCAACAATTCTAATAGTAGTATTCGGTGGTGCAATGTATTTTTGGTGGAAACAAATGGTGGAATTATTGGATGAAGATAAAAAATATACAAGTAAAAAGGCACCATAATATGAAGAAGTTTATTAAAAAAGTTTTGTATATTCTTAATGAGTGGATAGAACAACACCACGAATTTGAAAGATGGAACGCTAGAAATTATAAAAAGTAAGTTATGAGATTTAAATCATTTCACCCACCCCTATCATATCGGGGTGAATTTAGTAATCAATGGTATGTTATATGTAGTTCCGATGGTGATGGTTGGGTAAAGGTAGATAGAAATTATAAATGGGATGAGTTGGAAAAACTTTGGGATAAAATTGAATACGGAAAACAAAAATCATTCGATAAAGTCAAAGTGAAAAAAGAATACAAAGTTAAAGGTAGTAAAGGAAATGTGTATAAGGTAGTAAATGATGAGGGGTTTTGGAGTTGTAGTTGTCCTGCACATGGTTTTGGTAGAGGTAAAGATTGTAAACATATTATTGAACTTAAAAAGAAATTAAAATGAAACCACATGCTTTAGTAGGAAGGGTATTTAATATCCCTGTGTTTAGTGCAGAAATGCAACAATACATTGTGAAGGATGTAATTTTATGGGATAAACTACCAGGCCATTGGGATATTCTTTTAGAAAGATTACCATCAATCTATCAGGTTCCAACACAAATTATTATAAAACTGAATAGAGTTGTAAATGGTAAAATGGCATTGACATTAAATGAAATAAATGATAAGTCTCAAAATCAAATGAGATTAAATCACATTGAAAGGAAAGAAAGTCAGATTGCAACAATTAGTGGATTTAGAGCAGCATTGATTGATTTATCAAATATATAAGATGAAAACAAAAACATTTTTTAGTGAGTTTAAAAGTGATGTTGCAGTTGCAATATTAACCAAAGATGACTACCGATATGAAGTGATGAAACCACTATTTGAAATGTGTGGTTTTGGTTTTGCAGAAACTAGTTCTGGTTGTGTATTCATAGATGGTGAAGTGAAACTAAATAAGAATGAATTGAAATGGGTAGAAGCACATGAGGTTGCACACATACTATTGAAACACACAAAGGATAGAAATGAAAAAGATGAGTTTGAAGCAGATTCATTAGCATATAAGTTATTGTTAAAAGCGGGATATGATACCGCAGCAAAATTAGTTAAGAAACATTCAATTGAAAGACATGGAAATCAAATATAAAATTACCGAAGTGAAACCAAATGTATTTGCAGTTATAATAAAAGATAAATACGATAGAGCTATGACATTTTGTAGAGTGCAAGAATTTTATGAATCACCAAACAAAAAGTTTAGAGATAAGGATTTCAGTATGTGGGATTATATGAAATGGTATGCATCTAATCATAATGGGTTTAGTTACGCAGGTGATTGGAGTGGGTTTAATATTCCGTTTGATGTGTTTTTTAAATGTTATAGAAATATGCAGAAGTTTGAAACACCTTATGATGAAGTTATGTATAAAATATATTGGGAAATACACACAATCAAAAAGGATGGCAAAGCATATGTAATTGGTGCGGGTGATATGTTAGGTGATACATTTAAGCATGAAGTTTGTCATGGGTTGTGGTATACAAATGCTGCATACAAAAAACAAGCAAAGATAGTATTGAACGCAATTGACCCTAATCATTATGTAATTTTCAGAAAGAACTTATTGGATATGGGATATACTGATAAAGTAATTGATGATGAAATACAAGCGTATCTTTCTTTCGGACACGATTGTGAAAACTTTAATGAAGGAGTGGATATAGAAAAATGTGAAAAATACAATAAAGCATTTTTAATTACATTGGAAGAATTTATTAAATAATATGTTATGAATTTTTATTTTTGGATTTTCTTTTGGGTGTATTTTTTAGTTCCCTATGAAATACGAAAAGAGGAAAAAAGAATACAACAAATAGTAGAAACACAACAACCTGAAATAGTGACACTAACCACATACAAAGCAGTAGCAGAAGAATGTGATAGCACACCAAATATTACAGCAAGTGGTTTCGTAATTACTAATCCAAAGAAACATAAGATTATTGCAGTATCGCATGACCTTAAACGAAAATGGAAATGGGGAACAAAAGTTCAAATCGTTGGTGCCGGAAAATATGATGGAACTTATTATGTAAGAGATTTGATGAACAAACGATATCGAAAAAGAGTTGATATATTAATTGGAAACAACGATAAGCAAACTAAATTAAGAAAGATTAAAATATATACGATATGAAAAAACCAGTAAATTTTGAAACAATTGGACATGAATATTATAAATTTTTAGGTATTACATGGCAATTAAGAGTAGAGGGTTTAGCAAATATAGGTGATGGTGATTTCACTAGAGTTTGGTTATTACCAGATACTATTGGTGAAAATCAACTTAATAGAGCATTTTATTTTGACATTTTTTGGGATAAAAATAAATGTGAAGTGTTTGTTCCTTTGGTTGGTGGTGGAGCAGAAGGCCCACATATTAAAGATTACAAAATTGAATCTGCTTCATTTAAAACACCCGATGAATTTAAAAATTGGATAAAAAATATAGTAGATGATATAATTAACGAATTTAACATACAGGATGTAAGTGGTATATCCAGCGGACATAGTGTATTATCATTCTTAGTTAAATCGGATAGTAGTGATAAACATTATGCAGTTGATTATGTAAACAAAACTTGGAGTTGTACTTGTAAGGCATTTGTATATAGCAATCGACAACCACAAACTTGTAAACACATTGATAAAATAAAAAAATAAGAATTATGTTAGAGCAAAACACATTTAGAAGAATTGATGAAAACACAGTCGCATTGGATGGTTTGATATATTCCACCAACACCGACAAAATGATTAAAGTATTGAACACCGATACGGACGGTAAAGTATTTTCAGTTAAAGTTGAGGATGTTTATTATTATCCAATTGGTTTTGACAAAAACAATCGTAAGAAAAACTATGTTCAAATTATAGATAAAGAAAAATAATAAGTTATGAAAGCAATATTAATCGACTCTATCAATAAAGAGGTTAAAGAAATTGAAATCGGAAAAGGTATCGATGAAATGTATAAGTTTCTACAATGCGAATGTTTTACAATTGCATCTTATTTGGATAAGCAAGATGCTATCTTTGTAGATGATGAAGGATTGATGAACGGAACGGATGTATTTTTTACATATGAGGGAGCACATCAACCATTCGCTGGAAATGGATTAATTATGGGATGTGATGATGAAGGTGAAAGTGAGGATTGTAAAATCAGTTTTGCCGAAGTGAAAGATAAAGTTAAATTTTATAGTAGATACGAATTAGCATTAGGTATTGCTATGGGAGCAATTAAAGCATATTAATATGAGTATTAAATATAAGAAAATGAAAACGGGTCCAATTGAAATAGATTTGACCGGGCCCGATGGTAATGCATTTTACCTTATTGGTACTGCTAAAAACTTAGCAAAGCAGTTGGGATTAGATGGAAAGAAAATACAAACCGAAATGATGATGGGTGATTATGAAAACCTTATCAAAGTATTTGATAAACATTTCGGAGATTATGTAACATTATATCGTTAATTATGAAAAAAATATTAATTGGATGTTTGATATTATTATCAGCATGTAGTAAAGAAGTTATTACAACTGAAATACCAAAACCAAAATTATCTCTTTCGATAGACCCATTGTTGCCAATAGATAGTAATGGGTATTATCATTTTAAGTTATTTAATAGAAACCCAATGGGTAATAACTTACAAAAATTTAGTGGAAAGTTTTTGATTGATGGTAATCCACCACCTGCAGGTGAACCTGTTATTGTTGAGTTTGAATGTTCACATTTCGGTATGTTACCAAAAGGTGGAGTTATAATAACCGGTAAAAAAAGTTATATAAACACATATACAGGTATGTGGACTACGGTCATATTACCATCAACTATCGCAAATGCTGATTATATATTTCCAATCATAACATCATCTTGCTATGTAAATAGACAAACTGGTGCTATCAATGGTGTAGTAGAACCAACATATGAAATGAAAGGTGATACTATGGTTATTGCAGCAAAGTCGGTGTATAGATGGGTTACTAAAATGGATGGAGTTTGGGAAACTGCTTGGAGTAAAGATTCCGTAGTTGATATTAAAAAAATAATTTTGGAATAGTGAAATATTTTTTATATATTTGATAAAATAAATAGTTATGAGTAAGACTAAAGAAGAATTTATGAAACAACAATTTACTGGTTCTTTGGATGCACAGGGTGATGAGGATTACTTATACGAACAATATCTTTTACAAGAGAAATTGAATGAGGAATATTGGGAGTATATTTCTAAAAAGAATAATGATCCAGATTACACACCAACACCGGAAGAAGAACAAAAAAACTTTGAAGATAGTATAAAACATGGATAAGATATTATTAGGATTTGATGTTGTAACATATAATGGTGAAATACCAAATTGTTTAGACCCAAAATTTCTATCAACAATCCACCAAGCATCTGACTTTGATTATAGATTTTCAGGTGAAGGATTTAAGAAAAGATGGAATGAAGATTGGGCTATATACAATAGTGGATTTTGGGATAATGATTCTATTAAAAAATCGGTTTATGAGATAACCAAATATCATCCGAATGAAAAATGGTTTTATATGATTGAACCATTTGGAAATATAGAAGCATTTTTTGGTAACCATCCTTTCTATAATAAATTGATATTAGAAAACATTTCATCGGTAGCATTAAATGAAATTAAAAACGGAAATGGAAATTTACTCATTAATTATATTGTAGATGGTGGATTGGGTGTGACAACTAAAAACTTTAAAAAGATTATAGAGTTTACAAGAACTAATAATATACCTGATGAAAAAGTATATTTGATATTTCAGGACTTTAATTTATCGGATAATATAAAAAGTTTGGGAGTAAACTATAATGTGATTGATTATAATTGGGCACATCATTTAAAATCAACTGAGTTTTGGAATACCATAAACATTCCAAATTGGAGTTTTTGGCCAGAAGATACATACGAACCGCAGTTTGGTAAAATGGAAAAGGTAAAGAGTTCTATTGCATCTCATCCGGAATTTGAACAATCAATAGGTAATGATAAAAAGGATTTTCTATTTTTGTGTAGACATTGGAAAAAACATAGGTTACATATATTGGATGTGTTATATAAATTAGGATTAGAAAATAGTTTAGTTAGTTGGGATAATAGATTTTTTGATATCAATTCAGTAAACCATTACTATATGGATGGAAACAATACCGAAATGATTGAGTTGATTAAAACAACATCAAAACATTTAGATATTGAAGATATAACTAAAATTGCAGGATATGGATACGAAGATAAAAATCTATATTTAAATTCTTATTTGAGTATTGTATCCGAATCCGTTTTCTTTCAAAATGAAATTGATTTCCCAACAGGATATCTAAGTGAAAAGATTTGGAAACCAATAGGACATTCTCAACCATTCATATTGGCTGGACCTGCACATTCATTAAAATATATTCAAAGTATGGGATATAAAACATTCCATCCATATATTGATGAAAGTTATGATAATGAAACGGATGATTTGAAAAGATTAAAAATGATATTAGCAGAGATTGAAAAGTTTGCTAATAAAACAAAAGAAGAAAAGGATGAATTTTTGAATAATATAAAAGATATAGTAAAATATAATCAGGAATATTTTTTAAATTATGCACAAAATATTAGTCCAAAAAATATAAAAAATATTATATCAAATTTATAAACGATAAAAAGAATTAGTTATGAGACAACCACATATTTTTACAACCGATATGAATAAACCAACAATAATTACGGCACAACAATACGGAACAAAAGTATCGGTCGAATTAGACCATAGTGATACCGATTTAGATGAATTGATGGATGCATTTGAAACACTGGTAACCGGATTAGGTTATCATAAAGACGCTTGGAAAACTTGGATAGTAGAAAGAGCAGCTGAGTATGATGAAGAAGAAAATGAAAAGTGGGAAGAACCATATACATTGGAAGACTTCAAAAAAGATGAAGAGTTTGAAAACCTAAGACATGGATATGAAAGTCGTGAAGAATTAGAAGATGATTTTTTTGGTATACTAGAAACACCCGAAGAAAAAGAAGATGAATTTGATGATTATGGTATGAAGATTGAACCAAACAAAGTTCTTATTGATGCAAAGAAACAATATGATGAACAAATGAAAGGGGATAAAAAGAAAACTAAATAATGGGATTCAATAATTGCTATATACCCAACTATAATCAATTGATTGAATATTATAATTCAGTTGATTTAGAAACATTTGTCAAACGATTTAGAAAGTATGATAGTTGGACGGGTGATAGTGATGCAATGAATTTTTTAGAAAGTAAAATAAAAGAATATGAAGAAGTTATTAGGAGTATTAATAGTTTTGATTTGTATTAGTTGTAAAAAAGAAATAGTACAATTAAATCCAACACCACAACCAGAACAACCACAATCTTTTGTAAAAATAAAAACACAAGTTTCGCCAATAAATAGCGAAACTTCTTTTTATCATACATTAGATAAAGATTATATATCTGATTTTAGTTTTTTGAAGCAATTAAATTTAGAATCAAACGAACAATTAAATTTTGGAGCTGCTTGGTCTATATTTGATTTGGATAAAGATGGTGATGATGATTTCGTAATAGCAAGTAATAATTTTACTGTCGAAAAAAGAGCAAACATTTACATTTTTAAAAATGAAAATGGTAAAATGGTTTTATGGAAAAAACTACCAGGTTTCTTTTGGGGAAGAAAGGGGTTATTGGGTGATTATGATAAAAATGGTTATTTGGATTTTGCAGTTGCTTCACATGGATACGAAAAACCATCAGCAAATTATTATCCAGGAGATGAATTAGGAATTGTTTACTTTTACAAAGATAGTGTAAATGTATCATATATTGAAAATTCAAAAGCATTTAATCATACCGCAACTAGTGGTGATATCGATGGTGATGGTGATATTGATATTGTTACTGCAGACTCAAAATATCTTAATGCCGGCAATAATAATTTTATAAAATCTAAATCGGTTTTCGCATCTCCAACTGAATTGAATATTGAAATAAATGTTGGTTATTATCATAATGAATTATACGATTTAAATAATGATGGTAAACTAGATTTGTTGATGGGTTGTAGTGAAATATTTGGAGATTCTACATATGATTCAAATCCAAAAAGGTTTAATGGTAGAAATAGAATTTACTGGGGTGATGGTAGTGGAAATTATTATTATTCAAATTCAACACAATTACAAATGACGTATTCGGAAACCAAAGATACATTTGCAATTGTAGATGATTTTAATTTCTATGATTTCAACAAAGATGGATATGAAGATATAATCATATTTAGAAGTTGTTGGAAAGGTGTAGGATATTATATTCAGTTTTTGGAAAATAATAAAGATAAAACATTTAAAGAAGTTTCCAAAGAAAGAATGGATTCTTATAAATACAATTTACCAAATGCAAGCCCAAATCAATTTCAATGGTTGGTGTGGATTAGATTGGTAGATTTAAATAGAGATAATAAATTGGATATAATTGGTAGAGAGGGTTCTCAATCGGAAATGAAATGGATAAATGATGGTAATAATATTTTTAAATTAAAATAGTAAAATATGAGTTACAATAAATACAGGTGGTGGACAAAAGGTAGAACTAATAAACCACTTAAAGCAGATGCACCACTATTATTGAAAATTCGTAATGGTGACTTTGATTATTCTTATATGTTTAAAGAGGCATTAGAGGTACGACAATCAGCTCAAAAAGTATATGAACAAACTTATAAGAACTATGGAGGAAACGATGAAAAAAATAGGGTAGAAGCAGCATTGGAGGCTGGTAGGATGAAAAGAGTTAAAGCAATAAAGTTAGAATTGGAAGCAATGCGAGATGAACAAACTATATTGTGGAAGTTGAGGAAAGAGTTAGAAAAAGAATTTGGAAAAGATTTGTGGGATAAAGCAATGGAAAGACAGAGAGGTAAGGGAACGCTTGAGGATTTGTATGAGTGGTATCGTAAAAATTCCAAAGTAAAAAATCCACAATCAATTCAAGATATTCAATTAAAACGAGCGAATACTAAAGGATTAGAATACTTATTTTAAATGAGTGATTCACCTACCATATTGCATATAGAATTAACAAATCAATCGGTTTATTCTTGGATAAAACAAAACAGATACATTATATTTTCTGAAATTGTAAGATATTCATCGAAAATGATTGAAGATGGTATAAAAGTAATTCAAGCAATCATAGTATCAAACTCACATGATAATATTGTTTTTATTATTAAGAAAGAAAATATTAAAATGAGTTTGGAAAAAGCAATGGATTATTTTTTAGAAATAGAAGAATACGAAAAATGTTCAGAAATAAGAGATTTACTAAATAAGTTATGATAAGATTCAAAGAATTAAACAAATACAATGAGGTTTTAGATGTAAAGAAAGAAAGTATTGGTATATTAAATGCAATTGTTTTGTATGAAAAATACCATACTGACAAAAACGTTTTACATTTATTCTACAATGGTGGATATGATTTTAAATCCATCAAATCTATTGATTTATCATCATATGATAAAGTTATATTGGATTTTAGTGGTGCGGATGATTTCTTATTAAGATTTTATGATATTGATACATTAAAATCAAAAATAAAAGCAAAAGAAATCTATATAATATCAAAAAATATATTTGAAAAACCTGGATATATGTATAATGACCCAATTATGCATAGAATAAGAATATTGGATTTTGATTTTAAAAATGAAACTAAAAATTATCCTTATTTCCTTTTAGGTGGACATGCTAGATGGCATCGTTTATTATTTTTAAATAAACTTTTGAATAGAAATCAATTAAATAAATTAAATTGGTCTCTCCGCAGAGTTGAAGAAGAAACACCATCAATGGTAAGAAGTTGTATTCCATTAGAATATGTGAACATTTATAAAGATTTGGAAATACATAAACATTTACCAAAGAGTTTAGATTTTGATATTCACGATCAAGCCGAATACCATAACTTTGGTGATGCATCGGTATTCGATAATCCTGGTTATGTTGCTAATTTAGATTTCTATTATAATAGTTATATCGAAATAATATCAGAAAGTGTATTTGAATTTGCAATCAATCCTGCAAAAAAAGATTTAGAATATTTTATAATATCTGAGAAAACATTCAAACCACTTGCAATGGGTTTTCCATTTATTGGTTTATGTTTACCAAAAACATTTTCTAAATTAAAAGATTGGGGATTTGAATTGTTTGATGAATTGATAGATTATTCATTTGATGAAGAATACGATGATGAAAAAAGAATGAATATGATTGTTGAACAAATATGTAATAGTAATATTGAAGAAAAGTTTAGTTCAAATTTTGAAACAATAAAAGAAAAGCATATACATAATAGAAAAATGTTTATAGAATTAAAAAAGAGGTTGCTTGAAAATTATGAAAAAATTATCATTTAATAAATTAGAAAGAAAAAACAATTCAACAGGTGGGTTTGATTATATTGTACGCTCAGTAAAACCGCACACCGAAGGATTAACCGAACTATCCAATTCTTTTATTGAAAATGGTTTTCATTTTGAAAACATTGATATATCAAATATAGATTCAGAAACATCATTAATAGTTAGTATTTCTGTTATTGATATGGATGATTTCGTTTTATTAGAACATATAAAAAGTATTTTAAATAAAGATTGTAAAAACATATTCATAGAATTAAGTTGTTATGACCATCAAGAAATTGATATTAAATTATATGAATTTTGTAGACAAAATTGTAATAAAGAACTTTGGTTTATAGATAAAAATATGTTAAAGGTTTCAGATGATTGTTTATTTTTTGAACACCATTGTTGGCATACGAATATGTATATGCCAAAATATAAAGATAGTTTTAATCAACTAAATGGTTGGTTGGAGAAATTCCAAAAACCACATAAAGGTTTATTTTTGGCCGGACATATAAGATTTCATAAAATTGAATTATTAAATTATCTATATGAAAATAATTTATTGGATGAAAATTTTATTTGGAGTTCGGTAGATGAAACATTTCAATCTGATAACTTTAGAGAATTTATACCTGAAAGAGATGAGGAAATATACAGGTCTTTTAAAATATTAGAAAGATTACCTAATATGCAGGACTTTGATTTATTTGATGAATGGAAATATCATAACTATCCAGCTCATATAAATTATATGAATTATTTTAATAGTTATTTTGAAGTTGTTCCTGAAACTCATTTTTACGATAGAACAAATTTAAGAGGTGGAACAAAAAATACTAGAAAGGATTGGGTAAGTATAAGTGAAAAAACGTGCAAAGCACTAAGAATGAACATACCATTTATTATGTTATCAAAAGCAAATACTGTCAAATTATTGACAGAGAGATTTGGATTTGATGTTTCATTGGATTTTTGGAACCATGATTATGATTTGATAGAAAATAATGTGGAAAGAATGTCTGCAATTAAATCAAAACTTAAATCAATTTTAGAGATACCAAAAAATGAATTGCACAATTTTTATTACAAATATTTTAATGATAAAAAGAATTATGATATATTTATTCAAAATTTTTACTACAAACCATTAAATGAAATTTGGAATAAATTTTAATTATGAAACAAAATATATTAAAGCTTGTAAGTCAAATCAAAGATGATTTAAAATCAATAGATAGAGATGGTGTTTCGCATCCATTGATTGATGATGTATACGAAAAATTGGAATTGATTGAAGATGAGATTTATGAAGATGATGCACAATCGGATGGATTGTCATTCGAAGAGGAAGATTACTAAATAAAAAGAAAATTATGAATAGGTTATTGATTGGAATACTTTATGGTATATTGGGACAAATTATGTCCTTTTTACAATTACAAGGAAGTGTGAAATATGGTTGGTTTCAAAAATATCCAATAGTGATATTGTTGAGTTCAATTCCAGCTGCATGGTTTTATATTAAATCAGTAGAAAATTTAGTTAGTTGGGGTAATGGTGAATTATGGCCATCCCGTCTTATTGGATTTGGATTGGGTATTATAATCTTTGTAAGTTTGAGTTGGTTATTATTTAAAGAACCAATAACTTTAAAGACATTTATTTGTTTGATGTTATCATTTAGTATTTTATTGGTTCAAATATTTTGGAAATGAGAAAGGCAGATTTAATAAAAGTTGGTGATGAATTGTACGAAGTAATACAAAGATTTCCAGTTTATAAATTTACAACGGAAATAACCGGTGGAAAAGCAGATGATTTAAGAAATTGGTTCGGTGTTGAAAAAATATTAAGAAACCAACAAACAAATGAATACTTATTTGTTAATAAAATTGAAGAAGCGGAAATTATTGAATAAAAACCTTGCATGCCGTGCGCGTATGGGGATACCATTTTTGATTGGGTGTCCCCTTTTTATTTGGTAATTCGGAATAATTTTCGTATATTAGTGTATAAAATCAGTTTATGAATAACATAGATAAACAATATCAAACTCTTTTGCAAACCATTTTAGATTATGGGGTGGAAAAAAAAGATA
>JACCDP010421229.1_pt1 | contig 12144 bp, 14 predicted proteins | sample 7445841 | NCBI WGS metagenome assembly JACCDP01 (sample SAMN15323441, study PRJNA562643) | freshwater metagenome | isolation source: river surface water | place: USA:Blue River Watershed | collected 2017-08-17
GTTTTTCCTGTGCGATGATCTTGGATAGAATCATCTTGAAATCGGATAGTGCGGATTTTATCTCCACGCTGCCCGCTGCCAATCTGGATTTTGCGCTTGTGATTGTGTTTGTTGTTCTGGGACTCTGCGTGTTGATTTTCTATCAAAACTTGCAATGCCTGTAACGCATTGCTGTAGCTATTTGTTCGACTGCGAGTTTGACTTGTGGTTGTAAAACCCGTGGGTATGTGACGTAAACGGCAACTGTTGGCGTGTTTGTTTCTATGTTGGCCGCCACAACCTGTGCCGCTAAACCATGATATTTCTAAATCTCCCGGATTTATGATGTTTTTTTGATTATCGTGATAATCAATAACAGCAACAGTAACGGTACTAGTATGAACTCTACCACGTTTTTCTGTGGGAGGAATACGTTGCATACGCAGGCCCCCAGCTTCTTGATCTAGTTGTGAGAGATCTTGACCTTGAACAACAAAGCTATAGAACCCTGGTGCTTGCTGCTCGTGACTAACCAGTCAACCCAGGGCCAAGGCCAGCCGACGATAAGCGCGGGCTAGGTCTTGAACAAATAACTTGCTATCTTCGCCGCCTTCGGCAGCACGTATTTCAATTATTTTTTTCATAATGACATCTTGTTGTTGTGAAAATATTTAGCAGCAGGGCCGCTATCAGGCTTGAATAACCTGATAGCGATCACTTTTAATGGTTTTCTGCATAATGGAAAGGGGAGTGAAAGTTTCCGCAGCCAAAATGCTGGTCATAATGCTGGGACTAAATCCGCTGACCAGGGCGGAACCTTGCTGGTCAAACCTCACCGGACTATTGCCTGTGGCATTGGGCCGAGCGTTCAAATTCCACCAAACAAGACGTGGCATCTCATATCCTGCCTGCTTGAACATGCTGCGAGCTAGCTCCCAGGCGCCCACATTCAGGCCGTGAGCCGTGCCAGAATCAAACTCCATGTCGCTTAGCACCAGGAGATATCCAGGCATTTGATCAGCAGCTAGTTGGTTTTGCACAGCCACTTCCAGAATGCTGCGAAATGCGCTTTCCAAGTTGGTATTATACCCCATGGTGTTGCGCATTTGCTGTAGCTTGGCCAAGAGATCACCTTTAAGGATGTCAATGTGGCTGTCGCGTGTGAACGTCAGCCACATGTCACGAAAAGCGCCTTGCTGCTTGTCAGCAATGTAAAGGCCCAGGCTGATAGCCACTTGCATGCAAGTGAGACCTTTACCTTGTTGGCCGCCCACAGGGCAACTCATGCTGCCGCTGACATCTACCATGGGTAGAATTCCATTATCTCCGAGATAGTTGGGCAAAGCCTGCCACTGAGCTAGAGCCACTTCCGGATCGCCATGAGTCACACTGCGGATGACGTCATAGGGATAAACAGCCTGAGCGTTTACCCGTCCAGTTCCTGTTTGCAGACTTTGCTTGTATTCAGCATAGCGAGCAGCGTCCTGTCTATTGAAAGCTTTTTGATATCTGGCCGCAGCAACACTGGGAACATGATTGTAGTTGATTTCCTGCCACTGCCGGGCACACATGGGAGTTTCCACAACATTTGTCAATTCCACAAGCATTTTACGCCAGGCTTTGGGTGAGTAGTTGATATACCCACGCAGACGATTGGCAATAGCACCTTGGCGAGGCATCCATTTTGCAGCCAAAGCGTTGCCTTGCTTGAGTGCGCGGATGATCATGTCGGCAGCCAGTAGCTGCATGCGTGGGGTGGAGAAAATCAAAAGATCATCCCACCGCCCGTATTCAGGAATATGTGCAAGATTGGCCTCCACACTGGCTGGATGATTTTTTTCCAGCCAGCGTAGAACTTGTCGGAAAATTTCCCGTTCACCAGCCCCTTGGCGAATATCACGTGCCCAAAACAAAACTTGCATGGCACTCAAGGCGTCATGCTGATAGGCTCGTTCAAATGCGGTAGTGATATCTTTGCCACGGCTTGCACCAATGGCAAAGAAAAGATCCACAACTGGATCTGCGCTGGTGTCATATGTAATCATGCCGTTTGCTGTTGTTGATACAGCAGCAGTATTTTCCACGGCCTGGGCAAAAGTGATTGTAGTCATAAAATCTCCTAACAGGTTGGCGTTTTTTGCTACAAGAGCATATTGACGGTTTTGCTGCAACCAACCTTGAAATATTTCAAGCTTAGATAAACAGGCTGGGGTTCTTTTTTCCAAAATATATTGCTGTACCCAACCTTGAAGTTTCCCAGCCTGCTAACGCAGGCTGTTCCACATTTAGCTTTTATAGTCAGATTCGACTATGGAATTGAACCATTTTCATATCCTTGTTTTGCTGAAACGAATCTATAGTCAGTATAGACTTTTGGTCTATCCATGTCAACAACTTTTTTTGATAAATAAGAGGTATGCAGTTCGCGGGCCGGAATCCCCAACTGCTCTATAACCGATAGGAGTTACAGCATGATTATTTACAATAGAATACCATTAGGCTTCTACATTTATGCATATATTCGAAATAAAACATCCGTACGCGGATTAAAAGGAACGCCATATTATATTGGTAAAGGAAAAGGATATAGAGCATATGTAGATCACAAAAATATCCCGGTTCCAAAAGATTTTGATTATATAATTATTATGGAAGAGAACCTAACTGAATTAGGATCACTTGCGCTAGAGCGACGATACATAAGGTGGTATGGAAAAATAAGTGATGGATCGGGTATACTTCACAACATGAATGACGGAGGAACAGGCGGATCCCCTAGCCTACAATCTCGCCAAAAAATGTCAGATGCGGCTAAAAATCGACCTACTATGTCACAACATGTCCGGAAAAAACTGAGCAAATCGCTAACAGGTCGCAAGTTGTCAGATGAGCACCGAAATAAGATAAAAGAAAGTGTTTGTCGCACACTTAAGGGACCTAAGTCCTGGGAAATCCGTAAAAAAATGCAAGATGCTGCATTATGCAGAGGTCCAACGTCGGAAGAAACAAAAAAGAAACAAAGTGACTCAAATAAAGGCCAATATTGGTGGACAAATGGAGTTAAAAATATACGGTCTCATGTAAACCCAGGAGAGCATTGGAGGAGGGGTCGGACAAAAACTTGCTCTACCCTTGAGCTACCGCCCCATATTTGGGGGAGCGGATTGGACTTGAACCAATAACACGTAGGTTGATTTTTGATTTGCTGAAGTGATCCTTTAGCCTCTTGGTAAGCTATTTTTACTAGCTATTGTGTGCTTTGTCAAGCAGTTTTTGTTTAAAAAGCACGGCGCAGCGGGCATCACATAAGTTTACTTGATGCTCACGGTTGTGATACAGCCCGGCATTGTATTCATGAACTGTGTTGGGACGAACAGGATCGCCCAGGCCAAAACAGTGAATAACAACATCCACTGGCTTGCCACATGCACCACAAGCTGTCCAAATGTCTTTTTGATCACGAATTTTCATGCTGCCAAACTTCAACTTCCAGAGGATTATTGGTGCTGTTTACAACACGACGAATTCCAAAAGCTGCAATCGCTCGCGTGCATCCTTCACAAGGATGTGCTGTGCCGCTGCACCAATGCGCTCGCGGACCTGCCCCGCTGCGCTTGACCCGAAACACAAACAACGTGCATCGCGTGAGAAAATCCGCCGTGGTGTGATTCAGTGCATTGCGGATTGCATCAATCTCGCTGTGCAGAAAAATCGCTTCACTATTTTTGCCAAAGCGCGCCTGCAGAGGGTGAGTTCGAAACTGATTAATTCCAAAACTCACAATGTCATTTCTGTGTACCAGAGCGCTGGCAATTTTGGCGCCGCGAACTGGAGCAACATCTTGTGCCATGACGCGGAGCGTGTTGAGCACACGCTGATCACGCCGGCGGAGATCGTGGACTTGCTTTATCATGTCCTGATAATAGCATGATTCCACCACATGTCAATCAACAAAATGTAAACCTAAACAGCATGGCTTCCTGAGGATCTTGGAACCACAAACATGCTGTTTTTTTGTCAAACAGATAGTCACTGTGTATGTTTTGCTGCATCCACGATCTCTGATCGTGACTCAGGCTGTAAAGGAAAGCCGCTCCAGAAAGATAATCCGGAGTGGCCGATCGATTCAACCAGGAAAACATGAACTCCCAAAAATACCTGCTATACCACTGCTCGGGCACTAGCACAGCCGACCATGTGCTAGGTACGGGATTTTCGCCAAGGGTATCCATGAGGATACTTATCTCGTTGCTGGGCATTGCCTTGTTGGAAAAACTCCCAGTTCACGCTTTGGCCGTTGCCACCTACACGATAGTTCACTGTGTAAAATCCTGTGCAGGCAAAACTACGCCAGTTTTGGCTGAGAGTGTGATAAAACTTTCGATCTTCTCCCCATAGTTGCACCCAGCCAGCTGCTGCTTGTTGGGCAACATCACGTGGCACGCAATAGCAACTGGTATCAACCATGTGGTGTTGTTGCTGTGCATTACTGAAATAAATCGGCCAGCGTCCAAGACTTTCACAGTCATCGGGTCCCAGAATCTCTCCTTGAGGACTGGCAATCTGCCGCAAACTGTAACACCATTTCACACCACGTTGGATCACCGTCATGCAATCCTGCACATGCTGTGGTTCAAACCAGTTGTCCTCGTCCAGATAACAAATGTAGTCTGCTGGAAACAGCATGCCAGCACTGGCATAAATGAACTGCCCGTTGCGGCCACCGCCGCCTGTGTTCCAGGGCAAGGTCATCACAGTTACATTTTCCATGCCCTGTAACTGTTGCCTTACCGCAGCGTCAGCTTGCGGACCATCTACCACAACCACGCAGTGAGTGGGATAGGTTTGCTGTAATACACTGACAACAGCTTGTTGAAGTGTGGAGCGACCGATAGACGGGATAACTGTGAAAACTTTTTGCTGCATGCTCGATAGTTTATTACCGGCTGTCTGTGGTGTCTAGTTTTTCCGTTTCCAGGAAGATACGATTTCCCAGTTTTTTAATCGTGAGAGTTTTCAAGGTTAACTCATTGCGACTGTCACTTGTTGCTGCCAGCAACCCGCGTGTGAAGTTTTCAATGTGCCCCACACTGTAACCATATTGATTGGTTTGATCCATGACCCTTAGCAGAAGATTTTTGATCCTCAAATACCCCAACTGTTGCAGGCGCGGCCAACACCAAGTGTTGGCATCAATTTGCACCTGGGCTAGATCTTGATCGGCCAAGGCCGTTACCAACTCCCATGCTTCGCCTAGATATTGAATGCTACGCACGGTGTTTACGTCGGCAATATCAAATCGCTGCAATACAGTGGGCCAAATTACATTGCGAACATAGTTGCGATCATACTGTGTATTTTTATTGCTGGGATCTTCACACCATGCCAGTGCATGCTTGCGATTGTAATCCAGAATCTGTTCTCGAGTCACAGCCAGCAAGGGCCTGACCACCCTGCGGCTGGCATCCAGCCAACAGGTGCTTTCTGTTGTCATGGCTTTTAGGCCCTTGATGCCGCTGCCACGGAAAATCCGCAGGAAAAAGTTTTCAATCTGATCGTTGGCATGATGTGCTGTGATAATAGTGTCAGCAGGTTGCTGACAAAATGCCTGATACCTGGCACGTCGTGCAGCATATTCCAGATTACCTTGCAAACTGCCTTGAGGAAGTTCCACAATATGACAGGTAAAATCATAAAACCCACATGCTTCTTGCACGGTTTCAGCCCAAAAGCCGCTTTCGGGATGAATGTTGTGATTGACATGCACTACCTGGAACTCTGTGTGGAGATGCTGGCGATATTTCGACAGCCAGTGCAACAACATCATGCTGTCTGCCCCACCACTTACAGCTATAACGGCACGCTGGCTGTTGGCCAATAGCGCCTGGACATCAGATAGTTTGAGAATATCATGCAGGTATGTCATACAGGCAACATACAACTAGCCGCTAGACTTGTCAACCCCCAGGGCCATGCGATCATGTTGATTTAAAAATGCATGGAGAATTTCCGCCGCTTGGTCATTGTTTAGAGCAGCTTGCAAGCCAGGGTGTCGAGGATCAGGCACTTGATCTATTGTACACCATTTCCATTGAGAAATTTCCCAGCTGGGTTTGCATGCAAACTCCCGATCCACACTACACGCCAGTAACATGAACTGACTGGCTGGCCATTTTACACGTTGTTGCCAAATTTTAACGTGTGGCCAAGCAGAAATATCATATCCCACTTCCTCTTGGCATTCACGTGATGCAGTTTGCCAGGAAGTTTCACCTGCGTCTGCATGTCCTCCCGGAACACTCCAAGTGCCAGGATAGTTCACAAACTCACTTCTCTGGATAAACAAAAACCGTTGCGTGTCTGCTGCGTGTATTAAAACACCCGCAGCACGTTGTGGTTTTTCTCCTGTGACTTCCTGGCTTAACATCTGCTATTTATCTGGCAAAGTTTAGTTTTTTAAGGGCCATGACTTCCTGTCGATATTGCTTTCTCAATGCCGCAGGATTAGCCAACGTATTTTGATATTCTGCTAACAGTTTCTCATGCTGTTGAATGTTGTCCAGGGCATCTTGATATTGATCTTTAGCCCAGCGATAGCTGGGCAGCTGAACAATCTTGTCAATCTGATCTGTTTCGAGATTCAAAGATTGAGTGATTGCCGAAACTTTTTGCACAATCTCCTGCCGATTGGCCGCTTGGGGTAAAAACTCAGGAAGCTTGTTATCGTAACAAAGTTTCAGAGCCTGCCACCAAACAAGTTCGCGTTGGGTTTGTTCAATTAGCTTTTCATAGCGACGATTATACCAAGTCAGTCGCCAGTCCACAAATGCTTGCACAAGTGCGCCGGCACTGGAAAACTGTCGAATACTGGTGTTGTTGAAATCCAGGACTACCAAACGTTGCGTGCTTCGACTTCTCAACTTAAGAAAGTTCACAGCCTGTTCGGGTGTGGTCCAAGTGCGTTGACTGCCGCGTTTCAAACGTATTTCAATGTCAATTGTCTTGGTGCTGCGATCAACATAGCTGTGGATTTCATCTTGATCCTCCATTTGATTGAGCCTGGCGCGGAATTTTTCCAAGCTGAGATCAGGTGGCAGTTCCAGCACACGCAATGTTGTTGGCGATAGTATTTCCACTTTGCCTGTGAACTCCCAGCCGTTGTTGCCTAGATCTTTAACATCCACATCCAGATAATCATAACTGGGTTCCAGGGCTGGCAGTGGTTTTTGATCAATAGCAGCAATCACAGCATTGATAATAGCAGGCAGCGTGTGTGGTAGTATATCCGTGCTCCAGCCCACGGCAATGCCGGAAACTCCGTTAAGCAATACCAAGGGCACAAGTGGCAGAAAGTTAACTGGTTCCATGACACTGCCATCGTAGTTGGGTTTCATGGGCACAAGCTCCAGGTCACTATACAACAGGGCCTGTGCTATGTTGTGACGTTTCACATAGGTATAGCGCGGTGCTCCCCAGCTATCAGGACCCACCCGAGTTCCAAATGCGCCAACACCTTCCAGCAGTGGAACATTATTTAGATAGGGTGCTGCCAAGCGACTGATGGTTTCCGCAGCAGAGGTGTCTCCATGGAGAAAAAGACCTTCCTGAATCACTTGGCCTGCCAAGCTGATAGTCTTGACCTTTTCACTGCGATTTCTCATGAGCCAAAGCATTTTTCTTTGGCCATCTTTCAGTCCGTCACATACGCTGGGAATAGCTCGATTTTGGGCTGTGTAGATGGCGTATTCACGACTACTGGTATTGATAAAATCACTTGTGGTTGTTGTGCTCATGTTAAATACTCATCCAGGCTTTACGTTGATCGGCTTTTTTGTCATTAAACAGTAAATCCAATAGTTCTGCAAGATTGCCATCGTCTACAAGAGCAACCAAGCGGGGTTTGTTCAAGCTGTTGCTCCAGTCAACTTCTTCCAAGCTACCCAACCCCTTGGCTCTGGTTGGTTTGGGACAACCACTCCATTGCTGAGATTGATAGTTTTGCCAGTCATCGCTGTACCAATAGTGCCGTTGTTTCTTTTTGTCTTCCTGAATAATAAACGGTGTGCTGAATACTTGGAAAAATGCCGGTTGTTTGGGATCAAACAGACTGGGCCAATATACATGGAAAAAGTTCACTAAAAGAGCCATGATGTTGGCACCGTCGGTATCAGCATCACACGTGATCCAAACTTGCCCATAACGAAGATCCTGTCTGCGAGGTTGCTGTCCAATAGTCAAACCAATGCTGCTCATGATGTCTTGCAAAATTACATTGTCTAGCACAGTTTTATTGCTTTCGCCTCGAACATTCAGGATTTTTCCACGCAGAGGCAAGCCACCATGTATTTCGGGGTTTCTCACAGCACTCACTGAGCTTACAGCTGAATCACCTTCTGTTATTAACAATATGCACTTGGTGCGGTCCTTGCCAGTAGCATCCATGAGTTTGGGTACTTTGGTGCGTAGTACTTTGCGTGCCAGCTTGGCTGTTTCCGCATCGTCCTTTTTCTGTGTTCTAGCTGCACAGCGGGCATAAATGCTGTCGATCCAGCTTGTGTTATCGCGTATGATCTTCTTGATGACTTTTTCGTCTTCCAGAGCTCCACGTATCCAGCCATCCACTTCTTGATTAATCAATCTAGTTTTACTTTGACTGTCAAAATCCGGCCTGTGCATGCGTGTTATATTATAGATTAACAGTCCTTCTAGCACATCGCTTTTATTGGGTTGCAGTGCGCGACGGCGATTTTCCTTTGTTAACCCTGACAGCAAAGCAGACACAAAATGCCGGCGGAAACTATCAATGTGGGTGCCACCATTAAAAACTGGAATGTTATTGACCAGACTGTGTGCAAAATCACCATTTTCCACAAAGTCCGGCACCATGACAAACTGGCTGTGGAAATGAGATTCTGTGTTTTCTACCAAAATACTGAACGTGTGGCGATTGGCAAATAAACCACGTTCGATATTTTTGACCTTAACTGCCTGCCCATTGAACGAAAACTTAACACCAGGATTGGCAGCAGCCAGCTCGGTGATTCTGTTGGCAACAAAATCAACTGGCAGCAAAATGTTGGAAAAAACTCGCTTGCTGAGTTTCCAGGAAACACTTGTGCCGGTTTTTCCTGTTTTTTTGGTTATTTTGGGATCGCAAATCTGCAGGGCATCTCCAAATACTTCATTGCCTTCTCGAAAGTTTTGCTGAAAGCGACTGCCATTACGAACAATATCCACTGTGAACCATTCACTACAGAAATTAACGCCACTTGCTCCAATGCCGTTCATGCCTGCTGTGTTGCTGCGATCTTCAAAGTTTCTGCCACTCATGAGCTCGCTAAGTGCCAAGGTAGCCTTGTGACATTTGTGCTCGGCATCCCAGTCAATGGGGATACCACGACCGTCGTCGCTAACTGAGAACACCAGTTGATCAGGATCGTAGGTGATATCTATTTTACTGCCGTGACCATGAGCCACAACTTCATCTAGTGCATTGTCGACAATTTCCCTGAAGGTTGTGAAAACAGCAGGCACCCAAGTGGCCGGCTGCAAGCGAGGTTCTCCCTGCGCATAATCTATTGTTTGTTGACTGTGTGGACTTGTATCACCGTAATAAACAGTTGTACGAAGTCTAACATGTTGGTAGGGAGTGAGCTTTTTGATATTTTCTGACATGACTATAGGACTATACAAAAAATCCTAGAGTCTTGCAAGACTCTAGGATGTCGTTTACCAGCTAGTAGCTGAGGTTTATTTTCGTTCGCCAATGAGATTCATTAAGTGAACGAAAATGTTGATGAAATCAAGGTAAAGTGTAAGAGCTCCAAAAATACTGCTTTTGGCAGCACTGTCAAAACCATAAACCGCACCCTGACTTAGGTATTCTTCTTTTAGTTGCTGGGTATCATAAGCTGTTAGACCTGTGAAAACCAACACAGCAATGCAACTGATAACAAAACTCATGAGACTGCTTTGAACAAAGAGATTCACCAAGCCTGCTATCAAGATACCCACCGCTCCCATGATTAAAAAACTACCCATGTTTGTTAAATCACGCTGGGTAGCGTAACCATAAATGCTGGCGGCTGCAAACGTTGCACTGGTTATAAAAAACACTTTGGCAATGCTAGCTGTTGTATAAAGCACAAATATTGTGCTTAAACTTACCCCCATGGCCACGGCAAATAGATAAAATACGGCTGTGGCCCAGGGCGCACTTAGTTTGTTTATGCCAAAACTTAGCACAAGAACAAATGCCAAGGGCAACAGAGCCATGACAATCCAAAGTGGTGATTGCATCCAGGGCAACAGGGCCCAGCTAGCCCAGTATGCCACAGCTCCTGTTACCGCAAGAGCTATGGTCATTTGATTGTAAACGCCCAAAAGATAAGTTCTAAGTCCTTGATCTATCTGTTCTTGTGTAACAGCAGAATGAGCTGTGGCAACTGAGTTAGATTCCATTTTTTACCTTTTTAATGCTTGCGACTTACAAAGTCATTTAACTGTTGAGCTAGTGCAATAATCTGTTGACTTGAAGGAAGCGGTTTAGGTGCGGGATAAGGAACTTCCACGCTGGTTTCACGTCGACGTTCAATTTCACAAAGCTGATAATAAGTTTGTTCATCAGCTTGACGCTTGCAGTTCCATTCTTCCATTAACATGTCTTTGGCCATGTTAATCAAGTCATAACGTATTTTATAACCGTTGTATTCCATGTCTGTCTCCTGTGTGACTGTGTGTTAGTGGGTCCATTTTGGTTACTGGGCTGGACCCCCACCCAGTGAGATTAGGCTACTGCCCGAGTCTCAAATACCACGTTGTCGTTGGCATTTTTGGTTGTTGAACTGATAGTTGGTCGTGTCTTACCAGATATCTAAGTTTGGCCTTCATGCTGTCAATCGATCCCATTTCATCCCCTTATTTGGTGGAGATGCAGGCTTCGAAGCCTGGTCTTGTACAGCTCATTTACCTCCCGTCAAACAATATCAACTTAATTTATATACTCAGTAGATAATATTGTCAAGTATTTTGCAGGGCTTTGTGTATTTGCATACTGAGATATCTCCACATGAAAGTTGCCGCTGCCAAACTGGTGATATCACTGTGATCATAGGCTGGAGCCACTTCCACACAGTCCATGCCTACTAAATTTAAAACATGCATGCAGTCTATAAACTCATCTACCCACATGCTTGTCAATCCAGCTATCTCAGGTGTTCCTGTGCCCGGCGCATATGCAGGATCTAAAACATCAATGTCCAAGGTAAAATAACAAGGAGTATCGCCAATACGTTCTCGTATAGCAGAAAATAACTCAAAGGGCTGAGCTCGCATTGCAGAACGAGCAGTAATGGTAAGGCCGCCTTGATTGTTTAACCAAAATCTCGTGGGATTGTCTGCAGGACTTCTGATTCCAATACTGACAGTTTTTGCAGGATCTACTAGACCTTCTTCAATGGCATTGCGCAACCAAGTGCCATGCCCTTGAGGTTGACTGCCATGTCGCTGCCAGGTGTCGCAATGTGCATCTAGGTGTATGCATGCCAATCCAGGATATCTCTGATGCATGCCTCGCAAAATTCCCAGCGACACGCTGTGATCTCCACCCATGCATACCACATGATGTTCTCCAGCGTGAAGCTGTGCAACAAGATGTTGTATTTCTGTAAGAGTCACAGCCAAGTTGCCTGTGGACAAGTTGGCATCTCCCAGATCAGTTATATTTTCTGTGACATTCACAGGCCAGTCGTCGCAAACCCCATCAACCAAATGCAGACTTGCATGGCGTATGGCAGCTGGTGCCATGCGTGCCCCGGGTCGATGACTTGTTGCACAATCTGTTGGCAAGCCAACAACAACAAACGAAGTTTGAGGGTGTTGACTGGTCCAGCTGCGCAAAAATGTTCGGATTCCGGGAAAAGTCACAGTCACTGAATAATACCGGATGTTCTTGGCAAAGCTATGCTGCTTGTGCTTTGCACATAGTTGTCTTGCATGGCTTTGGCTGATTTAACCATGGTGGTGATGTGATCGCGGTTTAAACTGACATTTTGTTCCCAGTCTGCTCCCAGTACAAATCCCGGTGCCATGCCTATGGCAACTTTTTGTGTTTGTGGATCCATGGTTAAATCCACTACCAAGGGCTTGCTTAGTGTTACAGTGGAA
>JACCDP011028243.1_pt1 | contig 12144 bp, 20 predicted proteins | sample 7445841 | NCBI WGS metagenome assembly JACCDP01 (sample SAMN15323441, study PRJNA562643) | freshwater metagenome | isolation source: river surface water | place: USA:Blue River Watershed | collected 2017-08-17
TGGGCACAAATTATACAAAGAGTTGATGGCTAATGCTAAAAATGCAAATTCTTTTACGGAATTAGCAAAAGGTTACACTGATGGTGCACTGAGTATTTTGGATAATGCATATAAACCAATAATTCAAGCTAGATTTGTTGATTGTTTTCCCACTAATTTATCCGGTCTACAATTTGACACAACCAACAACGATGCATTACCGATGACCGCACAGGTGACTTTCGCGTATACATATTATACATTAGAGGTAATTGGCAGCTAAAATCGGAGTTTGTTATGACATTAGATGAAATGAGATCGGAGTGGGATAAAGATTGTCAATTGGATGAAAATGATCTGAGTGGCGAGGCATTAAAAATTCCTATGCTTCATAGCAAATATTTGAATGAATTAATTCAATACAAATTAAAGCACACTAAAGTTCTTATGGACATTGCTCAGTTGCGAGCATTGAAAGGTAGATATTTTCGAGGTGAATTGACCACCGATGAATTGAAAGAACGCGGGTGGAACCAATGGCAATATAAAACTTTAAAAGCAGATATTGAAGGATTAATTGAAGCGGATAGCGATATTCAAACGTTAATTGTCAGAGAACAGTATGTTAAAACTATATTATATTTTCTTGAGTCTTGTATGAGTGAAATAAAAAATAGAAACTTTGCAATTAAATCCGCTTTGGACTGGATAAAGTTTCGCGCAGGTAATTAATCATGATAAGTGTGAAGGAACATAACGAATCTTTTGTTAAAGTTTTTTGTGAAGATCCAGGGATTGAACAAGAACTAGCAGATTTCTTCACTTTCATGGTACCTAATGCAAAGTTTCAACCTGCATTTAAAGCTGGAATCTGGGATGGTAAAATCAGATTATACAATGTAAAGACTAAATCGATATACAAAGGATTAATTGCTGTACTTGAGAAATTCGCAGCATCCAGAAAATACGATATCATCGTGGATGAATCTCTTAATAATAAAGTTGATGTAAGTCGTAATGAGGTTGTAAACTTTATGAACGCACTAAATTTACACGGTAGAGGTAAACCAATCGAGATTAGAGAATACCAGTATGAAGCTGTGTATAGAATGTTATCTACAAAGAGAAACATCATCATTGCTGCAACATCGTCTGGAAAATCTAGCATGTTGTACGCAACTATTCGTTATCACCTGTTACATAAACGAAAAGTTCTTCTGATTGTACCAACAGTTAATCTTGTTAATCAGATGATCAGTGATTTTTCTGATTACAGTTCTGCAAATGGATGGAATGTAGATAGTAAAGCGCATGGAATTTATTCTGGTCAGGATAAAGTGACGGATAAACCAATTATTGTCAGCACTTGGCAGTCCATGGCAAGCCTGATGAAAAATCACACAAAATTATTTAAACAAATTACAGATAATACAGATGTGTTAATATGCGATGAAACGCATACAATGAAATCCACAGTTACTTCTAAACTGTTAGAGGCGTTTACAAATACAGAATTTAGAACTGGTGTTTCGGGCACACTTGACGGTACAAATATATCTGAATTAACATTAACAGGATTGCTTGGTCCAGTGTACAAAGCTGTTACTGCCAAAGAGATGATGGATAAAGGTCAAGTGACAAAATTGTTAATTAAAATAATGGTCCTGAAACATCCAGAGTATATGCGCAAAGCTCTGAAGGGTATGGTGTATGATGAAGAAATAAAACACATTGTTTCAAATCAAGCAAGAAATAATTTCATATCAAAATTAACAGTGGCATGTAAAGGTAATACATTAATATTGTTTAATTACGTCTCACACGGAACAATTCTGTATGAAACTATTCAAAAATTAGTTGATGTAAATAGGAAAGTATATTTCATTCACGGTAAAGTGGATACAGAAGAACGTGAGAGAATAAGAAAAATAGTAGAGAATGAACAGGATAGTATTATCCTAGCAACTGCGTCTTTATTCAGTACAGGAACTAATATTCCATCAATCGAGAATATTGTATTTGCCATACCAACTAAATCTAATATTCGAATTCGTCAAAGTATTGGTCGCGGATTAAGATTAAAAGAAGGTAAGGAGTTGTGTAAGATATTTGATATTGCAGATGACTTTAGAGTCGGTAAAGTAACGAATGCAACTTATAAACATATGGAAGATAGAGTTGCTATATACACAAGTGAACAATTTGATTATAAAGTATTGAAATTAGATCTCGAATACTAATTGTTACTCTGAATTGATGCTTCGCATCAAGTGCTTCGCACTGTACTCTGTTAGTAATGATTACTAATCAACTACCTTCAATAATTATTCAGTAACTAATTCTATAGACTTTACTGAAGCGCTACAAAGAAATTATACCACGTTTTTTCACCAATAAAAATAAACTTTGAATATATTTTAGTGTAGCCACACTAATTTTTAGTTTACTTTTATCTTAGCATAAGTTATAATAAATTCATGAAAAAACTTATTGCTCTTATCTTCATATGTTTCTCAATGCAGTCATCTGCTAAAGTTACACTAACAGACATTCAGTCTGCAATAAGTTGTAATGCAGGTATTTCCAGCAATTATTGGATTCGAGAATTGACAAATACCTATGGTAAGCATGAATACATTGAAGGCGGTTCTGTTTGGTTTAAAGTCTCTGGAGAAATGTACGGATCACAAATAACGCACGTTTTTGTATCCACTTCGAAATATCACAATTTTGTTGGTGTGTTGTTCAAAGATCCTCCAACAAAATTAATAGAATCCATTAAAGTCAGCAGAAAATTCCCAACAAATATCTTCGCCACAAATGGATATTGGGTAGGGTCTGATACACGTTTTATTATGTGGCATAAGGGTAAATACGCAAAAGTGTTTTGTTCCGGTATGGGTAATTTACCAAATAGAGAGGAATGGTGATGGAATTATTGCAGTTTTACATTCTTTGGTGTTTATTTCCAGCACTTGTCATTGTTGGAATAATATGGGGATGGTCTAAATGGTATGAAATTACTGTGTACAGTTTCTTTGAGGTTGTTACCTATTTGAGATTTTTTCCTATTTTGTGTCTTCTGTTGTTTATCATTTTTATCTTTTATAATTTTAATCCGAGGTTCCAATAATGTGGATTTTAACTATTTGCGCATTTGCTATTTCTAGTGTTGCTACAGTGCCTTGTCAAGTATACACTTATAATACCGAACAGGAATGTAATGATGCAAGGAAGACATTACCGCAATTTTCTCATGGATACTCTGTTTGTTCCGTTGAAATTAAAAAACCAAATAAATAAAAGATCGTAACTCCATAAGAACACAATGAGATCATTAAGAATTCTTCAGGAAACTTCTATGTTTTTCGAATGTATAGTATTCGAAAATGAGAGTTCTTTTGTGAAGACATTTTGCTTGAATCCAAGTGGTGTTATGGATTTATTATCTGTATATTTTAATTCATCTAGAATTAAATTTTATTACATTGTGAGCGGTGGTGAAACGGTGACAACGGAAATACCAATAGAGGATTTTATACTGTGGGTTAAGACTGTTGCTCCAAATTATGATTAAATTAAATACAATTTTGTGATGGAGATCGTTATGGAAGAAAAAATGTTTACTAAACTGGTAGAAAAAGAAATTGTAATATCAGAGTGGTTTAAAATTAAATGGGAAATTGCCGATGTCCCATCAATGAAAGGTTGGAAAAATATCAAGATGATAGAACAAGTACAATCATCTGATTATACAAAACATGCGGAAAAAACTGCATTTTCTTTTTGTATGCGTGATGAATTGTTATCACAATTTTTAGAGTCTTTCCCAAAAGTTACCGATCTATGATCAACAAATATCAATCTCGACCAGATAATGTAGTTGCGATTCAATTTAATTACTCCCCGGATGGTTTAAAAGAACTCGATTCGTTCACGGGGAATGGTCTGTTTAGGAGTGGACCTAAACGCACTCCAACTATGTGTGGGTTCGCTTATGTTAAAATCGCTCGAGAAAATTATGCACTTATAGTGAATGATCAGGATTTTGTTGTTAAGTATGAGGATGGAAGTTTTAAAACGTATTCTCCCATTGAATTTCATAAATTGTTCTGTGTTGTTAATTAGATAGGTTTTTATTATGCCAAAAGTGAAAAAGAAACTCAAAGATGAAAAATATTCTCCACTGAATCCATTTCAGCTCGCAGATTGTAGAGCATTTGGTATCACATTGATAAGATTTCCATACGAGGATGGTGAATTCGCATACCGCGCATTGTTAGAGTTGGAGGTTGAAACGAGTAAACAACATTCATTATCATTGTTGTTGGATGTATACGATATTGATCCTCACGATGCAGCATTGGAAGCAGTGATTTGTGGTTCAAGACTGGCTCCAGGACATTTTGAGCAAATTTCTATTTTTGATGAAGATGGAAATTATATTGAGGATTTGCCTATCACTGTTGCTGAGTTGTTGGATGAGATCGAATTTTCTGAATATGATCTTAATGATGAAGAATTGGATACAAAAAGGGTATTGCATTAATGGATAATATACTACAGTGGGTACATTTCTTTGTGGAGATGTCAATTTTGATATTTGTTTGTTCAACCAATTTGATTAGATTGATTTGATTATGCCAACATACACCAGACATTGCAACAAATGCGATGAAATCTTTGATAAAATATGTAAAATATCTGAAAAAACGACTATCACAGTTGAATGCCCGTATTGTGGGAGCGCAGACGGTGAATGGATGATTGATGCACCAAATTTCACAATGAGAGGTGATAGACTCATGTCTCAAAAGAAAGATAACGGTTTCAAAGAAGTTATTTCCAAGATACAGGAGAGAAATCCAAGAACGTCGATATGTGAGCGGTAATTTTAACAACGAGGAGTCTATATGGCATCAAAACGATCTAGCGCAGCACTATTTCAAGATAAACATGAGGGGAATCCTACTCCTGCTAAAACGGGATACCAAAAGAGAGCAGAAAATATAGAAAACGAAGAATATAAAAACAAGCATCAGCCAGCTGTCAGTAATGCATTGAAAATTAAATTGGATCACATGATTGCTTTAAGCCCTTTAACGGATAATCAGGCAAAGTTTCTAGAATATTACAATAGAGGAGATTATTTTATCGGTTGTTTCGGCTCCGCTGGTACCGGTAAAACGACATTGCCCGTCTATAAAGCATTAGAACAAGTTCTCAGCAAAGACAATTCATTTGAGAGAATGGTTGTAGTTCGCAGTAGTGTACAATGCGGCAGAGATATCGGTTTTTTACCCGGGGATGAAACTCAGAAAATGGAAATTTTTCAGCTTCCATATAAAGAAATTTGCCAAATGTTATTTCGTCGTCCAGATGCTTGGGATAGATTAAAAGAAGCTGGTCAAGCTAGGTTTTTATCTACTATTGCTTTGCGTGGTATTAGTCTAGATGATTCTATTGTGATTGTAGATGAAATTCAGAATATGAATTGGTCAGAAATTTTTTCTATCATCACGAGAATCGGAAATAGGTCAAAACTTATAATGTGTGGCGATTTTAAACAGAACGACCTGATCCATTCTAAAACGGATAAAAGCTCATTCCACGATTTTATTAAAGTCGCTAGGTCTATGAGTCAGTTCAGCGAGATATACTACACCCCAAACGATATTGTTAGGTCTAGTTTATCTCGCGAGTGGATTATCAAATGCGAGGAGTTTGGATTTTAATAAAAAGGGAGCGTGATGCTCCCTTAGTTTTACAAAACCGATAATGCTCTCTTATATCTAGCTTCTCTATCCTCAAAACCGTGTGTTCCGCCGTTGATTCTCTTAGTGAGATCAACAAATGACTTGATATCTTTCAACTTATTGCGCTCCCAAAACCAAATAGCGCTCAATAATGCGCATTCTGGTTCTGATACCATCTCTGGTGTTTTAACTAAACGGTCATCATCAAATAGAAAGTCGGAACATTTTGTGTAGTTCTCTTTTCCGGTGAGTTGAATTAAACCTGATCCTTTATATTTCCAACCATCACCGGATTTCTCATCACCGTTGCCCATTCTGGAGGCATACACTCTATTGGCAATTTTTTCCGGATTACGGTTGTATTTTTGAAGATCTTGTTCTGGCATGCCTTTGAAGTACTTCGGAAAAACAATTAGTAATCTTTCAGAGGAATAATTTAAATTCTCTTTAAGAGTATTGAAATCTCCGGATTCGTGCCCACATTGCGCAATAAATCTTGCAGCGTCATCTTTAGAATCTAACTTGTATTTTGGCAAGTATGTGTTTAACAAACCGACCCATACTTCGGGTTGTTTGCAAGTTGGCATACATTTTTTTAATTGTTCTACTGTTATCATTGTATTCTCCTTTATATTATTTATAATTGCTAAGTTTTTATTCTATAAATAAAAACTGAATCTTAAACGAGATTCTGATCAGTTTTTTCGTTTTTACTAAGGAATTTTTAAATGACATTTTCAACTATTCAAATTAAATATAGCGTTTCTACCGAAGTACCTTCCTCTTTAGAGATTGGTGAACTTGCTTATTCAGAAGCTTCTAAGACGCTGTGGATCGGTTACGATGACGGTTCCGTTCGTGAAATTGGTGGTGAAAAGTTTATCACCGCATTGGGTAGTGTTGAAGCAGCTGTTGAGGCAATTCAGACTAGTCTTGGTTCGACTGGTAGTATTGCACAATCTATTCAAGAATTGACAGATCGTATAGACGGTATTGATACACAGTTAGCATCTTTAGCAACTTCTGCAAATCTACAAGCAGTTTCGGACTCTGTAACAGAATTGTCGAGTCGCGTGGATAGCGTTGAGCAAAATGCTGCTAATGCACTAGCAACAGAAACCGGTCTCCGCGAAGCTGCTGACACTGCATTGGGGGATCGTATTGAAGCTGCTCGCACAGAAGCTTCTGGTGCATTGTCATCTGCAGTTACTTCTTTGGAAAGCCAAATAACCGCAGCATCCGATGCATTAGCTGCGGAAACTGCTGCTCGCGAAGCTGCTGACACTGCATTGACTAATAAAGACGCTCAAATTGAACAAAGTATCCAAACCAATGTTGATACTTTGAACACTCGAATCAATAGCGTGGAAAGTCAAGCAGCTTCTAATCTCCAAGCTGCCATCGACGCTGAGAAAGCTGCTCGTGAAGCTGCTGATACTGGTCTACAAAGCGGTATTGATTCTGCTAAAGTTGATCTACAAGCTGCTATTGATGCTGAAGTAGCTGCTCGTGGAGCTGCTGATACTGCATTGGGTCAGCGCATTGATTCACTTGATTCTAACTTCAACGGTACTGGTGATGTTACTTTCTCCAAAGTAACAGTTACAGGTGACTTGATTGTTCAAGGTACTACTACCACAGTTAATTCTGAAACTATTAGTTTAAAAGATCCGGTTATTACCTTGGGTGATACCGACGCGACTGTTGCTGACGAACTAGATCGTGGAGTAGAGTACAAATACGTTGATTCCGGCGTTTCTAAATCTGGTTTCTTCGGCGTTGATACCATCGATAACAAATTCAAATTTATTCCAGAAGCAAGCGTTAATGGCAATAAATTTGATGGCGCTGTGGGCACAATGGTTGCTAATGTCGAAGGTAACGCAGACACAGCAACTAAACTTGCTAGCAAAGTTGAAATTTCTATCCAGTGTTCCGATTTTGCTCCCGGTTCTGCTGCTGATTTTGACGGCAAAGATCATCTGCAGATTCCAGTGACCATCAATGGCGAAAGTGAAGCAACAGCAGATAAATTGGTTCGTCGCGATGCAAACGGTGGTGCTAAGTTTGCTGAACTTGAAGCTTCTGCTATTGTTGCTGCTCAAAAATCTACCTTCAAGGGCGGTATCGATGGTGTTAAAGATGACGGCAAGTTCTCACAAGTAACTGGAATGATAATTTCCGGCGGTACTTTTTAATCTTTTAAAGATAGTGGATAAAAAAGGGGCTTCGGCTCCTTTTTTACTTTTATTCTTTTTTTATGATATAATTAGTTCAAAGAAAAGGAAAGATTATGTCATCTATCGTTGAAGTAAAAACCAAAGACAAAACTTACAAAATCGAAGTTGCTCCAAAAGAAACTCAGACTATTGCTAAGTGGAGAGGTGCAATAAATATTTGTCATACATTAAACATCAATGGTCACAATGATTGGATTTTACCACTTCCAGAAGAATTCATGGCAATCTCACAAGATGATTCGTTTAGGGATGCACGGTATTGGACAGCAGATACTTACGGTACTTGTCTTGCTACATATGTTGTGTTTGAAAATGGTAAACCCGTAGAGAAACGATACGATAGTGATAGAGAAATTTATTCCGTAAGAGCAATTCGAATAATCAAAGATGAACAGAATTCTAACTAAACATTCTAAAGTTCCTGGTAGAGAACCAGATCGTTCTGAATTACTCGTCGGCGAACTTTCAGTAAACACTACAGATGGTATTCTGTATTTTAAGTCCACATCAGACAACACTGTACACAAAATAACAGCAGATAGAAAAGATTCTAAATTAAATTCTATTCGAGAAATTGTCATAATAAGTATTTTACTTTGTTGGTTATTCATTTCATCCACAATTCTTGTTAATGTTGCTAGAATCACATTAAGTTAATGCCAAAATTTATTGACCATAATATCCCCACTATTGAACAAATTAATTCTTCCAGTGGAAGAAAATATTCAACACCAGAGGGAAAATACTACCCTTCTGTGACTTCTGTGTTATCGGTGGAGGAAAATCCACATTTAAAAGCATGGCGTGAAAGAGTTGGAGAAAAAGAAGCAGATAGAATCTCCAAGCAAGCAACGACAAAGGGTAGTAAAGTTCATGAAGCATGTGAAAATTATCTGCAATGTAAAGTTACTGAGTGGAGTTTAAGAGAATCAGAAGCAAAAGAGGCGTTTTCTGTTTTTATTCCAGTTTTAGAATCTGTTGAGGAAGTTCATGCAATGGAAACTAGAATGTGGTCTGATAAATTAGAAGTTGCTGGTACTGTGGATTTGATTGCTAGAATTGGTGGGGAATTAACGATTGCTGACTGGAAAACGTCCTCTAGATATAAACGTAAAGAGGACATTCCGGATTATTTTAAACAGATGGCTTCTTACTCCGTGATGTTCTATGAACGTACAGGAATAGCAATACCGAATATGGTCGTTTTAATGACTGTGCCAGAAATTGGTCTATTGACGTTTAAAGAGAAAGTTAAGGATTGGATCCCAGAATTCATCAAAACAAGAAAAAAATTCAAAGAACTAAAGGGGTATTGAATGAGTTTTACACAAACACTAATAGAAGCGAATGCAGTTGGTCAAGATAATGTTATTAAATTTGGCGAATTAGTTGCTACAGAGTGTATTAACACTTGTATGACTGTTCTTCAGAAAGAGTATTTTGCTGCTGGATCAAAAGAAGCAATTATACAAGAGCAGATTGTAATGGACTGTGTGAGCGCAATCAAAGAACGGTTCGGTGTTTAATAGTTCAAAAAAGAACTATTAAAGCGTGTTTTGACGTTTAACAGTTCAAAAAAGAGCTTTTACGAAAAGAGTTGATACAATATGGCAACTGCTCCACCAGGAAACCCTCCTCCAGAACCAGAGACGTTCACTTATTTTATTGAAACAGAACTGACAAACTTATCTGGATTTAGCATTATTAATGGTGATGATTTTTCGTCCATTACCGGAGAAGAGGCTTTCGATTATATAAATTCTTGCGCCTCCGGAGATAAGTTTAGTGTAGATTTGACGTTTAAATTGCGCATAACAGGTTCTGTATCTGGAATAACGTACTCTCCATTGCCTATCATGGAGTTTCCATCCAATATTGATGATATAAATATAGAAAAAATATCTGATTCAAGCATCAAAATTTCCGGATCAACAACAAAACGTTTCAATGAAGTGTATGAGTTTGTTTTTGAGGATGGTCATACAGAAATTTTAACATCGGATACAAATAAACAATTCAAAGCATTGGTTCGATACAGCATGCCGTCTCCGATTAAAATAACTGTGGAGTATCCGTTTTTATTGGACACATCTCCATCAGATTTAAATGGAGTTAAAGTTATTAAACAATTTAGCTATTGGACGATCGGCGGAACGATAGATAAAATTCAATCATTGGTGGAGAGAGGAATTTAATGCCTGCTGTACATAGAGTATCAGATACAATTTTATCACCGGATGGAAAAGATACTGGATGTGCTCACCCCATGGAACTTACACAGATTAAAGGCAATGATAGTAATGTATTTGCAGAAAATTTGCTTATTGTAAATCAAGGAATCATAGTACCGCCACACAATAAACCTGGTTGTCAACTTATTGATGTAGCAGTACTTGACAAACACTCATCCACTGTATTCGTTGGCAATAAAGGTATTGCTAGAATTGGGGATAAGTATGGCGATAATATCGCTACAAAGGGTTCATCGACAGTATTTTCTGATTGATGATTTTTTAATTATAAATACTTTGCTAACACGATTAGTTCACATTAACATTAAAGGAAATTTCAAATGGCTGGAAAAAGTGATACCTTCGAACTTGATATTCTCAAACTTATTTTCAATGGCACTGCTATCTCCAATATTGCAGACAATGCTTCTTCTTCACCGCTGACCAATCTATACATCAGCCTGCACACAGCAGACCCTACCGACGCGGGCACTCAAGACGCGTCTGAGGCGAACTACACTGGATATGCTCGTGTTGCTGTTGCTCGTACAACTGGTGGTTGGACTTGCGCCACTGCTGGCGGTGTATCTTCGGCAAAACCCGTGGCTGCTATTAGCTTCGGTGCTTGTACTGGCGGTTCAAGCGCAATTAGTCATTTTGCAATCGGTGTAGCCTCCACTGGTGCTAGCAAGGTGCTATACGCAGGTTCTGTTAGCCCATCGATTACCGTTACTGCTGGTATTACACCTCAGTTGACAACCAACACCAGCGTAACCGAAGACTAATCCATGATAGTATCTTGCGAAGGTAAAGTGGAAAAGAAATCTGAGAGTGTTGCTCAGATCACTTGCATTGTTTCTACTACGGGTATTGCTTTCTCACCAAAGAAAGTATCTGCAGTAAAAGCAGTGATACGGTATATTCGCAAGAAAGTATTTTTTACTAAATTGTCATTCTTTAAAACGTTTGAAGATTTGAAGTTAAAATTTGGTAAAAACACACAAAAACAATCTGGAGAAATAGTCATTAACGGACCGCCTAATGCGTTGCGTTAATATAATCAAAGAGCGGATACATCTTTTTTGGTGTATCCGCTTTTTATTTCTTGAATAAAAATGACAATACTTGCCACAACCGGAAATTCTACTGTTGCATATGGTGATTATGCATTGAATTATTTTGCAGAAACTTACACGTTTGTTGTTGATGTGAGTGGAGTTCTGCATGGGTATGGCAATCTTGTCGGTACATCAGATTCTGGTGTCAAAGTACAATTATATGGCGATTATGATTACGCATCTGATTATTTTGAAGAGGATTATGTTGAAAATACAGATCCTTTAAGAGCAGATGCGTATTTCTCTGGTTTAGCATCGGGATCGACTTCCACAAGTACAGAATTTATTGCATCTGCAGTTTTCACAGGTACATCCACAAATGAAGGTACTGTATCAGCTACCGGTGCAGCATTAGCTCAAGGCGAATTTACCGGTACTACACATGGAACAAGTCAAGCAGAATCCCAGTTGGAAGCTTCTGCTAATTTCATAGGGTCGGCAGTATCTACATCCAGTGCAAATACTCAGGTTGAATCTTCTGCATATTTTGCAGGAAGTTCGCAATCTCAAACGACTAGTTCCGGCGCATTCCAAGCGTCCACTACTCTTACAGGCAGTATAACCGGATCTGCGTCGGCTTCTTCGAATTTATTAGCATCTGGCGAATTTGTTGGTAATTCTGAATCAAATTCGTTTTCAAGTTCGGTGTTTGTGTCTGATGCAGTTTTCACAGGTACATCAACAAACGAAGGTACTGTATCTGCAGCTGGTGCAGCATTAGCTCAAGGTGAATTTACTGGTACTACTCATGGAGTAGCGACTGCACAAACTATCCTATCTGCTTCCGGTGAAGTTGACGGTTCTTCTCAAGCAATATCAA
>JACCDP011202534.1_pt1 | contig 12143 bp, 16 predicted proteins | sample 7445841 | NCBI WGS metagenome assembly JACCDP01 (sample SAMN15323441, study PRJNA562643) | freshwater metagenome | isolation source: river surface water | place: USA:Blue River Watershed | collected 2017-08-17
GAACCTGCTAGAATCTATACTGTTCTAGAAAACTTTGATCATCTAGGCGAGAAGCAACACGAGAAGTTCTTAACTCTATATCGCCAAGGTAATTGGGAAACTGCCAAAAAATTTGCCAGCGACTTAAAGAAGTGCTGGCAAGGTGAATTAACTAATTACTACGACGCAATGATCGAACGTATGGAGGGCGAACCTCCTGCTAACTTCGACGGAATATATCGTGCAACGTCCAAGTAAGTAGGAATGTATTCGGATTCTTGAAATCAAAATACACAGTATCTGACTTCGGTTCTTCCTTTAGCGAATAGAGTTCGCTCTCAACTCGACCGAAGTGCGTATCGAGTTCCTGGTCGTGGATTGATGTAGACATTAAAAACTTCTCCCAATTGATTGTTGGCAAAATTGCCGAAATAGATCTTCAAAATTGCCAGTCTTGTAGACCCATGCATCATAAAGACTTTGGACGGCAGGAGTGTCATTACCTGCCTTACCAACGTAGTAACCTCGGTCTTCTAGTTCTGCAACCAATTCTTCATCATCAAACTCATCAAGTTCGATATGGACTTCTGTAGTAACGTATGGCATTATGTTGCAATCCTTTTCTTATATTCAAGACGACCTTCGAGGTATTCCTCGAAAGATTTATAAGTGGGAACACCGTTCGCCGAGAGTTCAAAATTAATCTCTAGGAAATCTTGGTGTTCATACTGCCAACCATTCCACGAGACACCGAGAAGTTTTAGCAGTTCTTCTTCGCGCTGGGTAATATCAATAACCATCTCAATCTCCATAACAATATAATCACTATACCCTGTTTTGACGAAAATGTCAAGCCCCTTTTAGTGGGGAAGTCCTAATTCTTCTTCTTTTAAATATATAAAAAGGTCGGTTTCAAAATGACTAATTTCTAAGTCGGTTGCTTCGTTGATGTCTTGCGTCGGAAAATCGTACCCTTTGCTGATCGCTTCTTCTTTGTGGTCTAAAATAAATTGAATGCTTTTTTCGCGCTCGGTCATATCAGTCTCCTTATTATTCCATTATGCCTGATTTTATCGAAAATGTCAAGCCCCTAAATTACATTCGGTAATATTTTTGCCGATAATACAAAGCGGACTCAAGATGAAATTCGGCGTGGCGTTCCCAGAAAGACATTTTCCGTTCAGCGATTTCAATTTCTTTTCCAGCTTGAATTTTTTCAAGAGGATCAGGTGAATTCCCAAAAATGTGACGCAGAACAAAATGGTTATAGGAATGATTCGCCCAAGCACTATTAGGATTCATTTTACGAATCAGGAACGGATCAAAATCTTTTTTGTTCTTAGCATTACCAGACGTTTCATAAAAAATAGACATTATTTTTCCTCCAATTGTGAATGTTCATTCTACTCCATTTTAATCAAAATGTCAAGCCGCTAAATTATGGCTTGACATTTTTACTCCAGTAGGGTATAAGAGTATGTTGGATTTGAAAGGAATTACTGTTATGACTATGCATCTTATGTCCCATGCGTATACCACCACGAACACCAGAAAGCGCAAGACTGCGAACAAGGGCGTGACCTCCAGGTATGCACAGGATTGGGTCGATTACAACAAACAGATGAAGCGTCTTGGTGCTAAGACTAAGACGTTCGATGAGTATGTCGCGTATCGTCAAGGTAAATCTAATCCTAAACTAAAAGGTGGAGTCAAAGGTCCAATGGATGCTACGACCTATCGCCGCGAAACGCCTAAGTATGAGGGTGGAGTCGGCATTGGTGTTATGGTTGGTCGTAAGGAAAACGTATATACGGGAACTCTGATCAAAGGTATCGCAACGATGCACAAGTCGAATGCTGTTCCTATTATCAACGAAGAACAAGCACATGAAGTAGCGAGGATGCGCCGTGGTTAATTTTGATGTAGTAATGCTTTGGATGCAATATATCCGTAATAATCCAGAGAATGCATATCGATTCTCGGAGAACTTTTGGCCGAGTCAGATCGAGAGTAAGAAGTGGTTACTCGAACATGTAACTCACATGGATAGATCTATTGTAATTTTCGGTGGATGGTATGGAGTTCTTGCGCAGTTTATTGCACATAAGTTTCCTGATGCCACAATTCTGACCACTGATTTAGATCCTGAATGTAAACAGGTATTTGCTGCTATTGATGAGTGCTATCATGAAATTACATTTCGTCAACATGACATGCAAAATGGTATGCCACTCAATTATTCACATCCCGATCTGGTGATCAATACAAGTAGCGAACATGTGACGCAGGAAGTTTATGATGCTTGGTGGAACTCTATTCCAACAGGAACTAAATATATCGTCCAAGGAAATAATCTAGAAAATCCTGAGCATGTTCGTCTTGCCGATAATCTAGAGGAATTCTTAGAAATCAACAATATTAAAGAACCGCAATATGCAGGTATGTTGAAGTGTGGACATTTCTATAGATTTATGGCAGTTGGTTATAAAACATGAGTGATAACAAGAATCCACGTGGTGACGAAGTTAAACTAGAAAACGGTAAATATAAAACCGCATATTTCGAAAACAGTAAAGAGTTACTACAAGGATTAAATTCTGTAAGTAAATCTTTTTGCATGGCAAAATGGTTTAATGTTAGCGTGCATATTCCGACAGGTAGAACTCATAGTTGTTACCATCCTCCTACGCACAAAGTTCCGCTAGAAGAATTGTCTAAGGATCCAGGTGCGCTTCACAATACAAATTATAAAAAAGAACAGCGAAGAAAGATGCTTGCGGGTGAGAGACCTTCAGAATGCAGTTTCTGTTGGGATATCGAAGATGCAGGAAACATCAGCGATCGGGCATATAGGAGTTTCGATGTTTATACACCAACCGCAATTGAAGAGGCACTCTCCGTTGGTTTTGAGGGTAACCCTGCTCCAAAATATCTTGAAGTAAATTTCAACCAAGCATGCAATTTTAAATGTAGTTACTGTTCTCCACATCTTTCCACCGAGTGGCATAAAGAAGTTAAAGAACTTGGTCCATATCGCTTGCATGATAGAACACACAATGACGATACTTGGATGAAGGAAAGTGGGTGGGTTCCGGATAACTCTCCCGATAATCCGTATCTTACTGCATTCTGGGACTGGTTTCCTACTGTATACGACAATCTTAAAACTTTTCGCATGACTGGCGGAGAACCGCTGATGGATCGAAATACATTCAAGATTTTCGAGCATGTCAAACAGAATCCAAATAAAAATTTGCATTTGAGCATCACAAGCAATTGCTGTCCGCCGAAAGGTCAATGGCAAAAATTTATTGATGACTTGAAGGAAATTACTGATCAAGATGCGATTGACCATTTTATGCTATTCTGTAGTTTAGATAGTTGGGGACCTCAGGCCGAGTATATTAGAAATGGTATGGACTTTCCAACATTACTGAAGAATATCCGCCAGTATCTTTCCGAATCAAGTAAACACAGTTTAACTTTTATTGTTACTGCTAATTTGTTGTCTCTGCCTAATTGGTTTACGTATATTAAGAACATACATAATCTTATGCACGAAATGAACACCGATCGTCAGTTAATTTGGTTTGACACTCCAATGCTAACCGATCCTAGATGGATGAGTATGAAACTTGCATCAAAGGAAATGTTGCAACCTCTTTTAGATAGTATTGAATACATGGAAGAACATCTCGAAGGTCCACACAATAGATTCCGTGGATTCAAGGATTTCCAGATTCAAAAGGTCAAACGATTGTATGACTGGGCAGCGGTGCCACTCGATCCAGTAGAAGAAGCGAAGGCTAAGAAAAACTTTTATAAATACTTCACGGAACACGACCGACGCAGGAATACAAACTTGCGCGAAACTTTCCCGGAACTACGCAATTTTATTAGTGAATGTGAGGAATTGGCAAATGCCTGATGATAATTACATGCAATATATCGATGGTATTAGAGATAGACTGAATGCAGTAAGTCCTAGTTTTTGTGCGATGAAATGGTTGCACCAAACTCTTTATCTCCACACTGGCGACAATCACAGTTGCTATCATCCTCGCCCGCATCATATTGGTCTTGACGAGATTGCTGAGAATCCTTCTGCGTTACACAATACAAAATGGAAAAAAGAACAGCGAAAGCAGATGTTGGAGGGAACTCGCCCACAAGAATGTTACTACTGTTGGAACATTGAAAACCTAGAGGGAAAACATTATAGCGATAGAATGTTCCATAGTTCTAGTGATTTTGCGGCTCCGTTAATTGAAGAACTTGGCAAGATGCCATGGGATGCAAATATTAATCCAAAATATCTAGAAGTCAGTTTTGGTAATGGATGTAATTATCGTTGCGGTTATTGTTCTCCTCAAGCATCTACATTGTGGATGGATGAGATTAAGAAGCACGGTAACTATGATCTAACGTATAATCAATATGGTATAGATTTCCTTAAAAGTGGAACTTACTATGGACCAAATGATGATAATCCATACATTGAAGCATTTTGGAAATGGTGGCCTGATCTTCGTAAAGATCTTCATACGTTAAGAATTACTGGTGGCGAACCTTTGATGAATCCAGGAGTTATGCAATTCCTAGACATTCTTGAGAATGAACCTGCGCCACAACTTCACCTTTCAATTAACAGTAATCTCGGTGCTACATTCAATAAAGTTGACAAGATGTATGATCGTGTCCAGAGTTTGCTTGATCAAGGAAAGATTCGCAAATTTACTCTGTATACTTCTCTGGAAGGATGGGGTCCACAAGCAGAATACATGCGCACAGGACTGAAGTCGGAACACTGGGAGCGTAACTTTAAAGAAGCACTAAAACGTGGATGGGAAGCAAATATCATGTGCACGTATAATATTTTGTGCGTTGCGACATTCCATAAATTCCTAGAAAAGATCGTTGAATGGAGACAGGAATATGGTAATCTTGTTCGATTCGATACACCATATTTAAAGGAACCTCCGCATTGGATGATCACGATTTTAACACAGGATTTTCATGCAAAACAAGATGAAATCTTGAAGTTTATTGAGGATCGCCGCGACGTATTTCACTCGTTTGAATATGAGAAAATGAAACGTGTGACCAATTATATGCACACACATCCAATCACAGAAGAACAAATTAGAGCAGGTCGCAGAGATTTTTATTCTTTCTTTACAGAGAATGATAAGAGAATTGTTGGTCTAGGTCTACTAGAACTATTTCCGGAATACAAAGATTTTTATTATCTTTGTAAAGAGGTATACGAAAACTATGATAAATGAAAACAACAAACATAGTTGGTGCGTAAATGCTGAACATGCCATAAGCGGTAATAATGAAGGTACAACTAAAATTTGTTGTATGATAAAACCCGTAGACTCGAATAATGTTTCATACTATGATAGTAGAAAGATCGGGGAAACGCCATTAACTGAGCATTTTAATAAACCGCAATTTCAAGAAGTTCGTGATTTTCTTAAAGAAGGGAAGCGTCATCCAGCATGCTCTAATTGTTGGGACGAAGAAGATTCAGGAAGAAAGAGTAAACGTCTTAGAGATAATGACGTCTATCAGCACGATATTAAATGGAACCTGCAGAAATATGATGGTATCGTCAAGGTAGAATTAAATCTCGGTAATACCTGTAATATTAAATGTCGCACCTGTCATCCTGCTATTAGTAGTGGATGGATGCGCGAATATTATGAAGTATATGAACACCAAAATGTGTCAACGTATAATGATTGGGCAGAAGGTATGAAAAAATACTATCTGTCATATGACGAAACTAGTCCATTTTGGGATGACATCCAACAACACCTTGGAACAATCAAGCAATTCGATTTCTATGGCGGTGAACCGTTTCTCAGTAAGAAAATGTGGCAACTTCTAAAGATTGCTGCTGATTCTGGAGTATCAAAGAATATTGCGTTGCACTATAATACCAACGGCACTGTTTGGCCGACTCGAGATATCGAAAGTTGGAAAGATTTTAAATCAATCAATCTCAGTTTTAGTATTGACGGCATCGAAGATCAGTTTGAATACATGAGATTTCCTGCCAAGTGGGAAGATCTTAAAACAAATATCAATAATGCCAGACAGTACAGAGATACTTATGGAAATATCTCTTTGAGTTGGTGTGTCACGCTGAGCACGATTAACATCTATTATCTCCCCGAAATTCTTGAAGAGTATTATGCAAACTATTCGGACTTCGGGTTGTACCTAAATCTTGTTCATGGACCGATTCATTACAATATCAGTAAATTGCCAGAGCATGTAAAACACAAGGTAATTACTAAATTAGAAACAATACCAAAAGAATATGTTTCAGCGTGGCATCAACTACCTGGAATTATTGGATTTATTCGTGATGGTCAACCAGAAGAAGATGTGTGGGAAGAATTCCTAACTAAAACTAAAACTCATGACGTTTATCGCAATCAATTATTTGAAGTTACATTTAAAGATTATTCGGAATTGATTACATGAATTTTTGGGAATACAATTCAATAACTCAGATGCACATTGAATTGACCAATGGATGTAATGCTGCATGCCCTATGTGCGTGCGGTTTCATCATAATAGTCCACTAACAAGACCAGATTTAAAAATAACGCAGATTACCATTGATCAGTTTAAAGAATGGTTCTCGCCTGAATTTCTAGCGCAGTGCAATCTTATCCTTTTTTGTGGTGTTCATGGCGATCCTTGTGTCGCCAGAGACATGTATGAAATATGTAAGTATATCTCGGAAGCATCACCAACAACAAAAATTCTAGTAAATACAAATGGTGGTATGCGAACGCCTGATTGGTGGGATAAACTTGGTAGACTTTTTGCATCCAAACCAGAATGGCAATTAACCTTTAGTATTGATGGTCTAGAAGATACAAACCATTTATATCGACGTAATGTTGTTTGGTCCAAATTAGAACAAAATGTCAGGGCATTTACTAAATACAAACCCAATTGTGATTGGGACTTTTTAATGTTCAAACATAATGAACATCAAGTCGAAGAAGCGCGATTGAAATGTAGAGAATTCGGTATAACTAATTTTGTTCCAAAGAAGGCACTTGGTGTTGACGATGGAACAAGACTTACTGCCATGCCTGTTATGAATCGCGAAGGCACTCTTGATTACTGGATCCAAGCACCAGAAGATCCAACAAAACGAAATTTAGAGAACCCAGCAGATGAACCTCGATTTGTAAATTGGCCGTTTGATCCAGCAGAATATAGAAAACATAAAGAGTTGAAAACTACCGAGTTTGATTATCAATCTCGCGTCTCGCGTGCTTACGAGCATTTTACTGATGAGAACACAGAATCTTGGAATAATACCAAAATAGATTGTAAGAGTAGTGTTTGGTTTGATGATGGTAAAGAAATTTTCATCGATAGCAGAGGATATGTTCTACCTTGTTGTTATGTTGGAACGAGATTAAATGGTGTTTACTCCGATCCTTCTTCATTACAACTACATAAACATATGAATGATCATGGTTGGGATAATTTTGATTTAAATAAGCATACACTAGAAGAAATCTTATCTGGTAATCATCTTAATAGAGTATATGCTGATAGTTGGGAAATCCCAGAAGTAAAGTGCGGTAGAATGGCATATTGTGCTGACACTTGTGGTAAGTTTAGTAGTATTGATAACATCTTCACGCACGAGGGTGTTGAAAATGATAGTAAATATCACAAAAAAGAACATTGGGAGAGTCAACGTGATTAGATGGATTAAACAACTTATATTACGATATAAGGTAAATAAGAAACTCAAAGAAATTCGCAAACGGGATCCTTTCATCTATGACTAAGATTAACCTGAATGGTAAAGAGATAGAATTTGATAGGATCGTTGGTTATGGGTGCAGTTTTATGGCTGCGGCAGAATGTCTAGACCATTTGATCAACAGTGGTTATTCTGATCTTCAAAAAGTCAACGAATTGAAGCGCAAATTTAAATACGATGGAAGTGCCATCTATAATTACCTTTCATCTAAAAAATATTGTGATGCTGGAAAGGTTGATGAAAAATATATCTGGGAACCAGGAACCGTAAACTACCCATTCCTCTTTGAGGAACAAAAAACAAAAAGTTGGTTACAAAAATTATCAGATAGATTTAATGTTCCGTGTGTAAATAACGCATGGTCGGGTGGAAGTTTGCAGAGCATGCAATATTTCCACGAGGTAGATGTTTTAGATGGTAAGATTAAAGAAACTGATTTAATTGTTGTCGGATTGACTTCAATTGTTAGGTGGTTTTATCTTGATAACTCTGGCAATCCCATGCATCCATTATTCGGATATAAAAGTCACCAATGGGGCGAGAATGGATTATATGAGACGTTCGCTTTAAATTTTTCAGACAATCATGCGTTTTTAGTGCACAATGCTCTGACATCAATTAGATATTTTGCCAATATTAAAAATCCTGTTATTTTTGTTCCATCTTTTACGGACCTGCAGAAAATACAAGAATGGCATCCTACTCCCGAAGGAACTACCATTTCTAGATTATTTCAAGATACTATTAACCGAATTAATCTTCTTTCTTGCAGTTTCAACGATGTCCATAATTTCGATTATTCAGACGAGGAAGCAATGAAAGGATTCGCAGGAATGCATCCAACAATTCAACACCACGAAAAATTTGCAGATGTTGTATATCAGGAATTGACAAACAATGGATAAAAAAACTTATTGTGCGTATCCATTTAATTCTTTCTTCTTATGCGCAAATGGCGACATAAAATTCTGCTGTTCTTCTCGGCAATCTCTTGGTAATATCAATGAACAAGAAATTGACGAAATCATGCATTCTCCTGCTGCCACTGACGTAAGAAAGAAGATTTTAAATAACGAGTGGCATATTGATAACTGCGGTCTTTGTTATGAGCAAGAAAAAGACTATAGTGGCGTATCCGAAAGATTGAGCGGCGAACAAGATTATTATTGGGAAACACTTCGTGGCGTAAATTCGGAAGAATATTACAAACTACAAAGATTTGATCTCAGGTGGAGTAATACTTGCCAGTTAGCATGTAACTATTGTTTTGACTACTTTAGTTCTAGATGGGCGAATATTAATGGTGTTAAGGTTAATGCAAACAAGGAAACTTCCGAACAGAAAGTTATTAACTATATCGGAGAGCGTAAATCAGATATAGTGCAAATTAATTTGCTTGGTGGAGAACCTCTTTTACAAAAGCAAAATAAACTTGTATTTGATTTATTACCAGATGCGCAGTATTATATCTTAACAAACTTATCTGTCAATCTACAAACAAATCCTAATGCAAATAAACTTCTCGGTATGCCAAATGTTTCTTGGGGAGTAAGTTTTGAAACCATCGGGGATCGCTTTGAGTATGTGCGAGATGGCGCAAAGTGGGAAGTCTTTTCTTCAAACATTAAATATGTTAAAGAGCAGACAGGAAAAAATTTAAATGCGCATTCTCTTTGGTGCGTATACAATGCATTAAACCTTATGGAATTCTGTGATTATGTTGCTGACTCTGGTATTATCAATGGGATATACTGGCAGGCAATGAGTAGTCATCCTGCTCTCTCAGTGTTTTCTCAGACAGATGAATTTAAACAACTTGCTCTTGAAGAACTTAATTGTTGTATCGAAAAATATGCAGATGTTGAATGCATCAAAACAGATTTGTTGATCAACATTAGAGACCAATTAGTTAAAAATCTGGAAACTGGTGAAGTTATTACTGGGGATTTATCCATTGAAACTTTTCACGAATGGATTGATGACTTAGAAAAGAAACTACCAAAGAAGAAAAATATGGAAGAACTTTGGCCAGAAATCTATGAGTTGTACCCGAGATGATTGAGTGGGGTATCTCTGCTGCTGCCCATGATGCTGCTCTTACTGTAGTAGAAGGCGACGAAATTTTATTCGCCTCTCATGCAGAGCGTTACAGCGGAATCAAAAACGACAAGCACCTGAACGCTGATCTGATCAATGCAGCATTAGAGTTTGGTAAACCAGAAGTAATTCACTGGTACGAGAAACCGAAACTTCGAGGAATGCGCAGATTTCTAGCAGGTCAAGGACTAGTTCGTTTCAGCGTTCGCCAGTATCTGAAGCACTTCGGACTGGAAGGTATTCCCGTAGAGTTTGCATATCACCATGAATCTCACGCTGCGGCAGGATTCTCTACTTCACCGTTCGATGATGCTGCTGTGTTAGTAATCGACGCGATCGGGGAGTTTGACACTGCCACTATTTGGAATGCAACTGGCGAGAAGATGAAGAAGATTTGGTCAATGGAATATCCCAAGTCTATCGGTCTTTTCTATTCAGCAATGACACAGCGAGTTGGTTTAAAACCAAACGAGGACGAATATATCCTCATGGGTATGGCAGCGTACGGTAAAAACAAATATGGTCTTGAATTATTAAATCTTTACAACGAAGAAAATCTACATCGCGGATGTCAGTGGTGGAAACCAGAACTTAATACTGAGCAAGATCATTATGATATTGCCGCATCAGCGCAATGGGTTTACGAAGTTCTCTTCAGAGATTTGATTGTAAGAACAGGCAACCTAACAAACTGGAAACAGCGCAACCTTGTTATCATGGGTGGATGCGCATTAAACTGCAGCGCAAATTCTATTGCCATAGAATATTTCCCAAATGTTTGGATTATGCCAAACCCAGGAGACGCAGGAAGCAGTCTTGGTGCAATCGCTGCCAATAATCGTAGGAAACTAAACTGGAAGGGTCCATATCTCGGCGAAAATATTCCTGGACCATATCCTATTGGAAATCTATTGACAGAACTAAGAAAATCGGGTATAGTTGGTGTTGCTAATGGACCTGCGGAGTTTGGTCCCCGAGCGTTGGGTAATCGGAGTTTGTTCGCAGATCCCACACGATCTGATATTAAGGATAGAGTAAATGCAATCAAACGAAGGCAAAAATTTAGACCATTCGCGCCTGTCATCATGGCAGAGCATGCAAGCGAATATTTTGACATGCCAGTTGAATCATCCCCGTATATGCAATATACTTCAAGATGTAAATATCCTGATCAGTTTCCTGCTATTGTTCATGCAGACGGGACTTCTCGCGTCCAGACTGTAACAAAAGAACAGCATCCTGATCTTTGGAATCTCTTGAACGAATGGTATCTGTGGTCGGGTTGTCCGATGCTACTCAATACTAGTCTGAACATTAAAGGATTTCCGATGGTGAATGACGAGAAAGACGCTAAGATGTTTCAAGGCATGTATAATGTGAAGGTCTTTTAATAAATAATATCATGGCAGAGATACTCAAATTCCCTGATAAGTTCTTCGGGAAGCGGTTATACCGAATACCGTTGTATTCGGATATGGATATTGATATTGTTCTTTTTTGTGTAAATGCTTTCGGTGAAACTGAACAACGAGCAATAATCGACGACTTGGTGAAAATGGATCCAGTTGATGTGATAAAATGTATTGACTTTGCTCTAGAATCCGAGTATATTTCGAATATGACTAAAGAACATATCAAGTGCATCCGAAAGTCTATTGAAGAGATCCCATTTAAAATTGAGAACTAATATATTATGAATATCTTTTATCTACACCCAGATCCTAAGATCTGCGCCGAAATGCATGTCGACAAACATGTCGTCAAGATGATTCTCGAGTATGCTCAGTTGCTTTCGACTGCGCATCGTATGCTCGACGGTGAGGAATATATTGATGCTTCCTCTGGTCGCAAAATTAAGCGTTGGCGATTACCCGACCCTGACCTCGAGCAGCATCTATACAAGGCATCGCACGTCAATCACCCAAGTGCTATCTGGGTTCGTCAATCCAACAACAACTATACTTGGTTGATGTGTTTGTTCCAGGAACTTCTACTAGAATACACTCATCGTTATGGCAAGCATCATTCTACTGAACGTCTTGTTTACTGGTTGCGCAAACCACCTGCTAATATTCCAGTAGGGTATCTGACACAACCAACTCCTGCTATGCCCGACGAATACAAAGTTCCCGACTCGATTCAGTCCTACCGCAACTATTATATCGGTGCGAAAAAAAGTATGGCAAAGTGGACAAATCGTCCTGTTCCAGAGTGGTGGAGCGTCGCAATTTAATCAATACTTGCATGAGACAAAAA
>JACCDP010125316.1_pt1 | contig 12140 bp, 9 predicted proteins | sample 7445841 | NCBI WGS metagenome assembly JACCDP01 (sample SAMN15323441, study PRJNA562643) | freshwater metagenome | isolation source: river surface water | place: USA:Blue River Watershed | collected 2017-08-17
CTGAACTTATTTCGTGTATAAAAAATACCTGCGTTAGTCTTGGTTGATGATCATTTCCTGTAAATTTATTAACTCCATGATATTGAAAACCGTCATAGGCAACAAGGCGATTAAAAATATTTTTAAAATTAATTGTTTCTTCGAAAAGATCGTTGTTTTCTTGAATTTTTTGTTTATAGTAATTAGATTTTGACGATTGATAATTTAAGTACATATCTTGTTTTTCGTTCAGATTTACAGGATTATCAAAATAATTTTTAGATCTAAAAATTGACGTTCCGCAGTTTGGATCGATATTCGGTGTTAGATAAATCACACCAGCATAGGTTCGATAATCAGAATGTATCCAACCTTCATTGATGTCGTCATACTGCCCAGGCTCCATAATTTGAAAATAGGTTTCAACGGAGTATTTTAAACTACTTGTTTTTTTTAGATCAAAACTTAAAGAAAAAAGCTTATCGCAAAAATTTTTAAAGAACACACTGTCAATAGAATCGAGAGATTTGGATCTTTTTCCCGGCCACGGTATCTGACTAGTCGTTTCAAACTGCAACGATAGTGCAAATTCTCTAATTTTTTCTGGACAGATATAAAAATTATCCACACATAATGTCGGAAAATACATATTATAGCTCTCTATCTTTGATCCAAGTCACTAACGCATATTTTGTTCCTGATTTTACTGGATGTGCAATATGTTGATAAGCATAGTTAGAAGGAAATAACACTAACATTCCTGGTTCTGGTTTAATCTTAAAATTAAAATTTGGAAATTCTAATTCTCCGCCTTCGTAATCACTATTAAGATAGCAAATGGCAGATATCGATCTTCCCATAACAGTTCCGCCATCGTAATGGGGCTTGTATTCTTCCCCTTCTGAATATTTTAACATATGATAATGTTCGTGAAAAAGCTGTTCTTTAATCCTGAATCTTCTAGCATACGGATTTGAAGCAGCTAATAAAAGCATATAGAATTGATTGTGTATGTTTTGTAATGCGGGATTATTTGCTACAAAAGCAAGATGTGTAACAGGCATCAATTTATTAGTTCTGTAATCCTGATAAGCGCCGCTGTCTATAGTTTCTGCTCGCTGCCAATGCGCTCCAGAGCTAGGATTAGATACCTCTCTTTCTGCTAATTTTATGGCTTCATCCGGATTCGGCCATACATTTTCGTAAATAGCGATACAACCTCCCACGATAGTGTTTGGTTCGATTTCTCCCGGAAAAAATCCGTTTACTTGAAGGGTCATTTTAAATCCTTTAATAATAGCTATTTAATTTTCAAAAACAAGTTTTTGCTAAATATTGAAATAAAAAATACTAAATATTATATCAGTCCTTTAGGAAAGAAAAATGCCATTTGTAACCACTATTCGAAGAAATCACGCCAAAGAACAGCAGTTAAAAATCGAACAACCTCGCTGGGAATTAACCGGAGGAGATAAAGTTTATACTGCAGGAGGCTATAAAATACATATGTTTACGTCTGTGGGAGCAGCCAATCTCTTTTTAAGAAATTTATCTAATCCAAATGTTCTTAATCTTCAAGGTGGTGCCGGCGGTGGAATGATGGTCGAATATCTTTGTGTTGCCGGCGGCGGCGCCGGGGGTGCTGAAAGAAATGACGGTGGTTCAGGGGGCGGAGGTGGTGCAGGTGGATATAGATCAGGAACATTTACTTTAACCACAGGAACTACTCCTGTCGAAGTTGGCGGAGGAGGTACCGGTTATGAGCCCAGCAGCTATGGTGGCCCGGGTGGCCCGGGTGGCCCGGGTGGCAACTCAAGCGTTGGTGGAATTTCTTCTACCGGAGGCGGTGGCGGCGGATTTTATACTACTAATGGAAGTCCCGGCGGGTCTGCCGGAGGAGGAGGAGTAAACACTAGCTCTCCCACTTCCGGACAGCCCGGAGAAGGAAATCCCGGCGGAACTGGACAGAGCAGCAGCTCTTCCGGAAGAGGCGGAGGAGGAGGAGGTGCAGGTGGTGCAGGTAATCCAGGACCTAGCTCAGGCGGCGGTGGCGGTCCCGGTCTAACTTGGCCAGGAAATGCAACCACCTATGCCGGCGGTGGCGGAGGTGGTGCTGGTCCGCGTATCGGACCCGGAGGTGCCGGGGGTCCAGGTGGAGGCGGTCCAGGTGGCTGGGGCATTGTTTATCCTAGACAAGGAACCCCGGCTCCATATTACGGAAACAATTACGGCGGTGGCGGCGGCGGAGTATCGGGATCGGGCAATTCAGGTCCAGGTCCGGCCGGCAGCGGCGCTCCAGGAATAGTAATAGTTCGTTATCCATTCACATAATGCCTTTTTTCAAAACCACATATAATATTCTTGGTCCAAGAGACCAAGATGAACTATTTGATAGAAACCATCTAGATAGAAATACTCCTTGGTTACCATCTTCTAAAGAATGGGATTATTCTAGAGAAATGCAGATAGAGGACGTTGACATATGGGAAATACTATATGAAGCCGGACAAGGCATAGGCATATATGCGTCTTACTCACCATTTGCAGAATTTTATATGGTAACAACAGGTTGGCTTCCTCTGCAACAGGGCCAGAGATATAATGATAAGATCATAGAAATCTATTACGGTGCCGGTGCCCAACAAAAAGTCTACAAACGAGCTAAAGAGTTAGGAGTAGATCTTTGTCTTTACAAAACCTGGGTAGCAGACGAAGAAATGTGGCTTTACAATGGTAGCTAAATTTATATCAACATCCGATATCAAGAATAACAGCTGGTCTCAGAGAAATTATGATAAAAATTTCTTGTTAACCCCTCCAAGCGATCCTTGGAATCTTAATAGCGATCCTGATCTAGAAGATATACGTGTTTGGGAAGAAATTTATTATGATCCTGGAATCATCGGAGTTTACGCAGCTTGGGATCCTTATTGCGAATTTTATATTATCGACTACCCTTTTATAAAAGATACAGATAAAAGATTTTTGAAATTTTACGGATTCGAGTCATCTGATAAAATTCAAAAAATACTTAAAAAATATAATATCGAAATTCCGCTGTCTACTGTAAAAATCAATCAATAAAAAGTAAGACTAAATTTTATACAATCGATAGAATTGATAAATCGTATATTTGAAAAATAGCCCTTCTCGTCAAGTAGTTGAGAATTGTATTCTCTCAGCCAAAGTTCTTTTATTTTAATCCATTTATCGTCAGCATTAGCTATTTCAGTAGCGTGATTATCCATCAATGTTTTAAGACCTTTTAAAAAATAAGGAAAAACAGTACTGTCCTTGTCAATTATAGGTAAATTTGTCATTGTATCAATATTTATAAGGCAAAATATAGAACTTAGAACATAGATAAATAACAGTATGCAAGCATTCAATTACTTTAGAATCATCCCTAGAGATGCCGAATTTTTAGATAGAAAAACAGGATCTCGAGGGGAGATATTTTTTGACGAAGACAGCAACAGTTTACGCCTGTATGACGGAATTAGTACCGGCGGTATTTCGTTATTACGTGCCGATTTAGAAAATATTGAGGGAGTAATCGGAGCAGCATTGGGAGATACTCCTCCGGAAGGTGCTGATCCCGGAACCATCTGGTTTAATACTGCTACAGGCAAGATATTCATATATTATAACGATGGAAACAGCAGTCAATGGGTGCAACCTACTTCTTTAGTATACGGCAGTGGTGGAGGTGGCGGAGGTGGCGGCGCCACATCATTAAACGATCTTACTAACGTCTCCATTACTTCACCAACTACAGGACAAGTTTTAAAATATAATGGTAGTATTTGGGTCAACGGAACAGACAATTCTTCGGCCGGCGGCGGCGGAGGAGACGTATCGGGACCAGCAAGTTCTACAGATAATGCAATTGTAAGATTTGATCTAGCAACAGGCAAATTAATTCAAACTAGTCCTGTTACAATAGGAGACGATGGAGCAATTACAGCCCCGGCAGCCGGTAGTGTGATACCATTTTATTATGCTAATCAGGGCGGATTTCCTAACGCTTCTACTTATCACGGAGCAATCGCGCATAGTCATGCTGATGGTAAAATGTATTTTGCTCATGCCGGAGAATGGGTAGCACTTGCGAATGCCAGCGATGTTCCTGTTATTGGCGGAATAAATTCATTAACTGATGTAGATACATCAACAACACCCCCTACTGCTGGTCAGGTATTGAAGTGGAACGGTACAAATTGGGTACCGGCATCTGATGTTGCCAGCGGCGGTGGCGGCACTGATGCAGATACATTAGACGGTCTTGACAGTACTTATTACTTAAATTTTACTAACTTAAGTAATAAACCAAATATTTTTAATACGATCGCGGTTACTGGACAATCGTCTGTGATAGCAGATACTGCTAACGATACCTTAACCTTAACAGGTGGCGGTGGCGTGAGTATCACAACTAATTCTACTACAGATTCTATAACTATATCTTCTGTAACTTACGGAATCTCGGCAGAAACCGCTACCGGAGGAGTAAATTTACGATTAACCGGGTCTAATTCAAGCACCGACGATGTAAAATTAGAGGCCGGATCAAATGTCACCCTTACTAGAACCGATGCTAATACAATAACTATCTCAGCATCTGCCAGTGGAGGATCAGCAAGTAATAGTTTTGAAACAATCTCGGTTGCAGGACAAAGTAATGTAGTAGCCGATAGCAGCACCGATACATTGACTTTAGTAGCAGGAACAGGAATAACAATAACTACAGATGCTTCGTCTGATTCAATAACTATTACTAACTCTGCAAGTGGTGCCAGTGCTTTCGGCACAGTTGCAGTTGCAGGACAGAGCAACGTAGTGGCAGATTCTACCAACGACACGATAACCCTTGTTGCAGGAACAGGAATTTCTATAACCACAGATGCTTCTTCAGACACTGTTACCATCACTAGCACTGTATCTGCAGGAGCCACTGCCTTTACCGGATTATCTGATGTTTCTACGGCATCGTTGACTATAGATAGAATTTATCTACCAGCGATATCTATGTTGACTGTGACAAATAACGGTGCAGTAGCTTACAGATTTGATCAATACGGAACTACAGATGATCCTACTATCTATGCTATAAATGGTACAACTATAGCATTTAATCTAAATGTCACCGGACATCCTTTTTTAATTCAGGATAGCGGCGGAACTAATTATAATACTGGTTTAGTTCATGTTGCTACTAATGGTACTGTGGCTACTGGTTCGTCGGCTCAAGGACAAACACAAGGAACATTATATTGGAAAATACCTAGTAGTATTTCTGGAAATTACAGATATCAGTGCGGAGCTCACGCAGGAATGGTTGGTACCATAGTAGTCAAAGACTTCTCAACATTATAATTAAATATATAAATGGATTAAAAAATGGCGATTAATTTTCCTAACAGCCCAACAGTAAATCAAACCTTTACAGAAGGATCAACCACCTGGTTTTGGTCCGGGACGGTTTGGGAAATACAACCGATAACATCGCCATCTTTCACTAGTTTATCTACATCTGGAAATGCTTCGATAGGAGGCAATCTCTCGGTTTCTGGAATAATAAACGGGACTGTTAACGGAACAGTAAGCAATATATCTAATCATAATTTAGATGATCTAGGAGATGTAGTCACTGGAACGCCCGCTAACGGAGATGTGTTAAATTGGTCGAGTGCGAATAGTCGATGGGAACCCATACAGTTCGGTGGATTTAGTGGGGGAACTGTAACAAATCCTATTTTTGTTTCAAACGCAACTGCCAGTTCAAATTCAAGTACCGGTGCTCTTCGAGTAACGGGAGGTGCGGGTATTACTGACGACTTATATATAGGCGGACACGTTGTTATTGAAGATGAATTTTTAAGGATTGGAACCAGGGGAGAACTTCGTTTTTCCGATTCCGATAATACTAATTATGTAGGTTTCAAGGCTGCAACAAATGTGTCTTCAAATATTATTTGGACTTTACCGGACACTGATGGCGATGTAGGACAATTTTTAAGAACGAACGGTGCCGGAGTTTTATCTTGGGCTACGGCTGCCGGTGGCGGCGAAGGCGGAAGTACACCCCCCGGCGGGTCTAATACCCAAGTACAATATAATGACAGCGGAAGTTTTGGAGGAAACGCTAATTTTACCTTCAATCTCGGTACAACAACATTAAATGTTCCAACATTAATCGGTTCAGGTATAGCAACATTTAGCAACAGTACAGCCAGCACATCATCAACTACCGGTGCAGTTAAGGTAACTGGAGGAGTAGGAATACAGGGACAATTAAACGTTGCAGGAGACACAAATAAATTTACAGCATCAACAGCATCATCGTCTACAACTACAGGAGCAGTTGTTATTACTGGAGGTCTTGGCATTGGCGGTCAAATTTATGTAGGAAGCAATGTAAATATAACCACAGCGCCTACATTAGCCACTCACGCTGTTACGAAATCGTATGTAGATTCAAATTCGCTGGCATTCGCAATTGCTTTCGGAGTATAAGGAAAAATAAATGGCAAAGAAATTAGTTAAAAATTATGTTTTTACTCCTGGTGTAAGCATAGATGAAAATCTTTTACCAAACGCTTATAGTTTAATAAGTCAAAATAAACAATTTATCATCAAAGAAATTGTAGGATTTATACAAAATCTAGTTACAGCGGGCGATTCCTCTTATGTTGGTTACACTTTCAATACAGCAAAGTGCGAAAGAGACAGCGGTTATGTTATCGATGCTTTACTCCATGATCTACGTTATGGCGGCAATGAAAATATAAGATATGTCGCTAGTCAGTATTGGGACGGTTCAGTAGCCCAAATCGACGGAAACAGAATACCCGAATATGAAGGATATGAATTTGCCAGAGATCTAATCAATACCTATATCCTAGCTAATATCACCGACCCTAGCCCGGAACAGGCGATAGAAATTCAAGTCATAGACGGGACAAAAACTGCAGAGCAATCATCATATTCTCGAGTTCAAACTTTACTGACTAATATCAAAGATGTTATCGAAAACGGTCTTTCCAGTCTGCCAGTCGAGGATATACAATTAGGTAGAATAGAAGTTCTTGGTAAGATAGAACTAGAAGATATTTTATTAATTTCTAATGTAACTGACAATATAGTGATTTATAATTTTGCCGAACCTACCAAAGGCGGCACTGTAGAATTTAATGAAGGAAATAGCACAGCATATCCTAACGCTCTACAGGTAAACAACGGTACTACAATAATTAGATTCAAATATGATACGTCAGCAATGTCAGCCAACGACAGTATCCAAGTATTCTTAGAAAACACAGAAATACGTGTTCGCCCGTATGATTTTGGCACAGATGCTATTGAACGTATGCGTGTTGCACAACCTCAGGCCATGCTCGATGCTGACTTTGAATACGGACTACAGCCAACTAAGTGGCAAGCGATCGGTACTCAACGGGGTTATCCGGCTACCTACGAAGTCAGTGCCACAGATATTCCTGTATCGTCTATAGTTACAGATGCTTCTTCTGGAACAGGCGGTATTGGTGGCAGTCTCATCACTGTCACTACAGTAAGCACTCACGGACTTGTGGTCGGACAAGCGATCAGCATAAGAGCCTTGGCGTCGAGTATAACAGGATTTGCTAGAGCAGAAGGAACTTTCATCATTTATTCTGTACCTAGCGGGACTACATTTACATATTATGCGAAATCAAAAGTGGGAACATCTAGCGGACAGGTCCTAGCAACCTCTACGTCGCAATTAAGACAAGCAGCATTCTATACAGGTGCAAGCGTAGGTCAGCCTATATTTTCAGTTTACAGCAATGGAAGCAGCGGTTCATTTACAACAGCTCTACGTACATCGAGCGGCCAGAATACCCTAGCATTTGTCGGTCTAGCTCCTCCGATCGGAGCACCACTTTCCGGCACAGGAATAGCAACAGGATCGCAAGTCTCGGGCGTTTTTGGACCTTCAAATTCTGACGGTATAGTAGACTATAGATACGTTAGAGCAACATACGGTCCGGGAGCTACCAGTATTGATCTAACAGATGTTTCAGGATTGCAGGCAGGTATGGCAGTAGGCAATGAAGCATCACCTAATGTTTTAGTAGAGATTAGTTCGATCGGCGGCCTGACTTTAAATTTAAATTCAGCAGTTACAGTAGGGCATACCGGAGACCAAAGTATCTACAATGGTTCTGCTACGGGAGTAAACAGTAGCGGTTTAAATGCATTCTTCAATATCAGCGTAACCGCCGGAGTTTATAGTGTAACCGGCATCGGATCGAGCGGTGGCGGCAGCGATTGGGCAGTAGGAGATACTGCTGTGATAACCGGAGATTTCTTAGGCGGTGCAACACCGGCGAATGATCTATATTTAAATATCGATTCAATTTCGGGAGGCGCAGTCACCGCAGTTAGCATAGTAGAAGGTACAGGTACAGGATCTGGTACTTTCAGTGATATAGAAGCATACGGAACCACTCCTAGAGCCTCTGGTGGAGGAAATTGGTTTATCACCAGAGCCGGCGGAGTTTACAGCCTTACAGCATTTCCCGGCAGTGCAGGAACCAAATATTATGTAGGTAACAGATTTAAAATTCCAGGAACAAGTTTAGAAGGTGCGACTCCTGCCAATGATGTGCTCTTGCGTATAGACACAGTATCCGCTCCGGGAGGATATCCTACAGCAGCATCTATTACATCGGGCACAGCAACACGCGGTGATCAGATTCCAGTATATGCAACAGTAACCATGACAGAAAACACTACTGGAGTTGTGTCGGCGTCTGCAACTATTTCTTATTCGTCTATTGGAACTATTCAGATAGCGTTTCCATCTAATCACGGTTTTGTGCCAGGAATGGGATTAAATGTATCCATAAGCTCGTCTGGAACAAATCATGCGCTAGCTTCTGGGCCTTTCGCAGTCGAAGAAGTTGTCAGCTCCAATGTGATCAGATATACCGCAAGATCATCAGGAACTATTGACACTTCTACGCTGTTACAAGGAACAGTTTATGTAAGACCTGACACATTCTTTACACACAGACCGTTTGACGGCGGTGTACAGTTAGGAACAGGAGGCCCACAACACGGCGGGCAGGCAATACGTCAAAGTAAAAAATATATCCGTTATCAATCTGGTAAAGGTGCTATGTATAATACTGGTGCTCTGTTCGCTCCTAGTTTTGATGTGAGAAGTGTAACAGCTTCGGGAACTGCGTCCGGATCAATAATAACTATAGTAACTGACGACGTTGACCACGGATTGCAATCCGGAGCAACGATTAGACTTTCAGGCGTCCAGACTACAGGCTATAACGGAGAATATGTAGTCAGCGAGATAGCAGACGAAAGAACATTCAGGGTAGTAGCCACAACGGCATTAGGAGACACCACGGGCAGTATAGGTAGCCAGTGTCAAATGGCTCTTTTATATTGGCACGGCGCAACAGTTAGATCGGGACCCTTCGATGATCAAAACGGTATCTTCTTTCAATATGACGGTCAAAAACTATCTGTTGGAAGAAGAAGTTCTACTTTTCAAATCGCAGGAACTATTGCTGTTAACGCAGATAGCAATGCTGTTACAGGAACAAACACCAGATTCCTAGATCAATTGCAAGAAGGCGATAGGATCGTTATACGAGGAATGACTCATGTAGTTGCTAATATCACTTCCAATACCGTGATGACTGTAACTCCGGACTTTCGAGGTGTGAATAATGTCTCAGGAGTTAAGGTTTGTAAAATACAAGATATTATAATTCCTCAAGATGAATGGAATCTAGATAAGTGTGACGGCACTGGACCATCGGGTTACAATATCGATGTGACAACCATGCAAATGATCGGTATACAGTTTAGCTGGTACGGTGCAGGTTTTATCGATTGGATGGTTAGAGGACCTAGCGGCGAATACGTGTTTTGTCATAGACTCAAAGGCAACAACTTAAACACAGAAGCGTATATGCGTACTGGTAATGCACCGGTTAGATACGAAGTAACTAATGAAGGCGCTAGAAGCAGATTAACAAATAGTATAAATGATTCTCAAACATCTATCACATTAGACGATGTTTCTGATTTTCCAATTAGTGGAACAGTTTATGTAGACAACGAATTAATTGCATATTCCGGTCGCAACACTACTACTAATCAACTTACAGGCTGCACAAGATCTGCATCATTAAGTAATTTTGCTGCAGGAGCAACCAGGACTTACACGGCAGGAGCAGCCGCTAGTCATAATCAAAAACAAGGAGTGGTATTAGTATCTTGTACCACAAGTCCGATCATCAGCCACTGGGGTAGTGCTTATTTGATAGACGGCAACTTTGACGAAGACAGAGGTTACATTTTTAACTATGCTGCTACTGGAGTTAGTGCCAGCACCACTAAAAGAACAGCATTCTTGATCAGGCTGGCACCTAGCGTATCAAATGCTGTTGTAGGAGACCTAGGAGAAAGAGAACTGTTGAACAGAGCTCAGTTATTGTTAAATGCTCTGTCAGTGACTTCTGATACGGTATCAGGAGGAGGAGCAGTTGTTGTCGAAGGAATTTTAAATCCGACTAATTATCCTCTTAATCCTGCCAACATAACCTGGAACGGTTTGAATTCAGCTGCTGCAGGCGGACAACCTAGCTTCGCACAGATCGCACTGGGAGGTTCGGTAAGCTGGGGTGCTGCCGGATCAACATCTACGGCCACAGTTTCGGGAGCTGTAACCACTACAGTGGCAGCTCAAGGTCTGACCCTAGTAACATTTAGTATGACTACTAGAGCCGTTTTCAGCGGATATTCTGCATTTAGTGGAACTAATTATTTCTTTATTACGATTGCAGATTACAACGCATTTACTACTAAACCTTTGGTCGGTGATGGGATCACTGGTACTAGCATCCCCGGTAGCACCACGATCAACACTATACAGATATGGGATTCAACTTATTATATCATATATATGAGTAAGAATCATACTATAAATGTGATTGGTAACGGATCAGTCACTGTGACAAATCAAATTTCCAGCAACTACAACAGTGCGTTTAGAAATGGACAGCGAGATTTCCTAATCACAAACTCGGTATATTCGAGCAGCGGAATTGCTGTAGGAGATACTGTGAGTTCAGCTAATCTGTCTAGCAGCAGAGTTGAAGAAATAAACACGACCTATGTAACATTGGCTGGAACATCGTATACTAGGATCAGAGTAAGCAACAATGCAAATAGTACATCCACTGGCGGAGTTAATATCACTACTAATGTAACAGCTAGTCAGACTGCCTCCAGTTACAGTGGAACGAACTATCTATTCTTTACATCCGCTACATTCACAGCTTCGGGGGCTACTATCGGTACGAGATTAGATCCTAGTGTAACTCAGTTCCCAGCCGGTACGACCGTCAGCGGCGTTACGACAAGGACCTTGGGGGGGACTACTGTCTATAGAGTTACTTTCACACAAACATCGTCAACATCTATTGCAGCGGCAGCTACTATAACATTTGCATTTGGTGCTGAATATGCATTGCCCGGCGAACAGGTATTTTCTTTCATATGTAATCCGGGAGAAACTGCGACTCTTGATTTATCTGCTTTGAAAGAATTAGGAACTACCGCGATCGGCGGCCGAGGAACTTTCCCTAACGGTCCAGATGTGTTGGCTATTAACGTCTTTAAAGTGTCCGGTTCAGCAACACCTACTAATTTAATTCTTCGTTGGGGAGAAGCACAAGCTTAATTATGTGCGAATATCATTGATTCTTTTTTGTATTTTTTTACGGATCTCTGATATTCGTGACTTAGATTCTTGCATATCCATAGGTAGTTTATGAGATATTACCAGTTCTTCGTGGAATGTATCTAGTCGTTTCACTTCGTTAATTAATTTATTGATTAGATCCTGGAGTTCTTTTTTTTGGACTCCTTCATCTAGACTATCAATTTTTATTTTCCAATTTTTATATTCAGATAGGAATCTCTCATTTTTTAGCAGTGACAACATCATCTAACTCCAATATAGTTTCTATTTTAGTTCTTATAATTTGATTATTTAATGTGGTTTTCAAACCATTGTGCAAATTTTTAGGCAAATAATCTAATTGTGCCCAACACAATGTGGGCGCAGCAGTGGTCAAAAACTC
>JACCDP010390809.1_pt1 | contig 12140 bp, 7 predicted proteins | sample 7445841 | NCBI WGS metagenome assembly JACCDP01 (sample SAMN15323441, study PRJNA562643) | freshwater metagenome | isolation source: river surface water | place: USA:Blue River Watershed | collected 2017-08-17
AGACCGTCACGGTCGCCGTCCGCGCCCTCGACAACGTCATCGACATCAACTTCTACCCGACCAAGGCCGCCGAGGTCTCCAACCTCCGCCACCGCCCGGTCGGCATGGGCGTGATGGGCCTGCAGGACTGCCTCTACCGCCGCGACATCTCCTTCGCCAGCGAGGCCGCCGTCGAGTTCAACGACGAGATCATGGAGGCCGTGGCCTACTACGCCTACGACACCTCCGCCGACCTCGCCGCCGAACGCGGCACCTACAGCTCCTACAAGGGCTCCAAGTGGGACCGCGGCCTCCTGCCGCAGGACACCATCGACCTGCTCGAGCGCGAGCGCGGCGAGCCCATCGAGGTCAAGCGCGGCGGCCGCATGGACTGGGCCCCGGTGCGCGCCAAGATCGCCAAGCAGGGCATGCGCAACTCCAACGTCCTCGCGATCGCCCCGACCGCCACGATCTCCAACATCGTCGGCAGCTCGCCCTGCATCGAGCCGACCTACAAGAACCTCTTCGTGAAGAGCAACCTGTCCGGCGAGTTCACCGAGCTCAACGGCTACCTGGTCCGCGACCTCAAGAAGCTCGGCCTGTGGAACCAGGAGATGATGCAGCAGAACAAGTACTGCGACGGCGAGCTCAAGGACATCGCCGAGATCCCGCAGGCCATCAAGGACAAGTACCTGACCGCTTTCCCCATCGAGAACACGTGGCTCATCGACGCCGCCGCCCGCCGCCAGAAGTGGATCGACCAGGCCCAGTCGCTCAACCTCTTCCTCCCGACCCCGGACCTGAAGATGCTCTCGCACATGTACCAGTACGCCTGGCGCACCGGCCTCAAGACCACCTACTACCTCCGCACCCTCGGCGCCTCCAACATCGAGAAGGCGACGGTCGAGAAGGCTCCCAAGGCCGAGAAGAAGGAATACACGGAGGCCGAGAAGAACGCCTGCTCCATCGAAGCGATGCGCAACGGCGGTACCTGCGAGGCCTGCCAGTAAGTCAGAGCATCGAGTTCCGAGTATAGAGTATCGCTGGTCATGAAGGGGCGTCCGTAAGGACGCCCCTTCTTGTTTCTGGGTAGGGATGCGATGACATCGCCTCCGCTTGCGCTGTCCTGTGGTCAGGTCCGATGCAAAGGGAGACCGGAAACCGGATAGGATGCTGCGGTCATGCTCGGGTAGGGAAGGCACCACGTGCTATCCGCTGTCTTGGGTAGGGGCGTGGCTTCGCCGCGCCCTCCTCGAAGGAGTGCACGATGAATCGCGCCCCTACCTCTAATCGCCAACTGTAATCACCTTTCAGCTTCGGCTCTATTCAGCCCTCCATTCAGTCCTCAACGCAGTCCTCGACTCAGTCCTCCCAGTCTCTATCTTCCGCCCCATGTCTTCCCTCGCCACTTCCGCCGGCACCGTCGAGATCCTCACCCGCGAGGAATCGTTCGCCGAGCTCGCCCGTCGCATCAACGCCCTCGCGGCCCAAGGTCCGGCCTCCGTCGGCCTCAGCGGCGGCTCCACGCCCAAGGCCTTCTACGCCTGGGTGGTCCGCACGGGGGCGCTCACGGCCGAAGCGCTGGCCCGGATCGACTGGCACGTGAGCGACGAGCGCTGCGTCCCGCTCTCGTCCGATGATTCCAATTTCGGCCACGCCTCCCGCGGCATGCTCGACGCCCTCGGCGTGCCGGCCGCCCGTCGCTTCCCTTGGCCGGTCGAACGGGCGCCGGCCGAGGCCGCCGCCGCCTATGAGGCCGCCTGGGCCGCGCGCTCGCCGGCCAAGGCCTTCGACCTCTGCGTGCTCGGCCTTGGCGACGACAGCCACATCGCCTCGCTCTGGCCGAAGTGCCCGTTGATCGGCCAGAAGTCCGCCGCGCGCTTCGTCGCCACCGAATGGCCGGGCCGCGGCTGGCGCCTGACCATCACCGAGGCCGGGCTCGCCCAATGCGCGGCCATCGTCGTGCTCGTCGGCGGCGCCGCCAAGGCCGCGGCCTTGCGCGAGATCGCCTGCGGCGAATTCCAGCCTGCGCTCCATCCCGGCCAGACGCTGCGCGCCTTCGCGCCGCGCGTCACTTGGCTGGCGGATCGGGAGGCGGCGGCTCAGCTCTGACCGGCGGCGACGTCAGCGGCGCCAGGTTGCGCGCCGGATCGTAATCGGTGACGAGTTCCCGGCGCAGCGGGCTGCGCGGGTGGTCCTCCTGGATCACGAACAGGAAGCGGCGGTTGGCGCCGAGGATCAGCGTGGTCGAGCTGTCCGCCTTCCAGCCTTCCTTGGTCTTCAGTTCGAGCCGGTGGTTGACGATGCGTCGCTTCACGTCGGCGGTGGGCAGGCGCTTGACCTCGTCCGGGGCGAGCTCGACGGCTTCGGCGTCGATGGAGCACCGCATCCTCCGGGAGGTGAGGTTCAGGAACTGGACGCCGCCGAGGGGCAGGCTTTCGCGGTCGAAGGGCAGGAGCCTGGTGCGGAGGCGCTTGTCGCCTGATTGGCTGAGCAGGAGCAGGTGCCGGCCTTCCGCCGGCAGCTTGAGGTCGCCAAGGTCGCGGGGCGGCTGCCCCGCTTCCGTCGGTTCGCCGAAGAGCCGGGCGCTCGGGGCGTCCGGCAACGTCGTCGCCGGCATCAGATGATCCAAGAAGGCTTCCATCCGCAGGGCCGGCAGTTCCGCCGGGAAGCGCAGGGCGACGAAATCAGGTCCTTCGCCGACCCGGCTCACGTGCAGCTCCGCGGCGCCCTGACCGGTCGCGGGGACCAGCGGCAGCAGGCCGGCGAGGAGCCACGCGCGCATCGCTCAGAGCGGGGCTTCCGGCTGGGGCGGCGGCGCGCCTTTCTTGCCTTTCGCGCCCGGGGCGCCTTTGCCCTTCGGGCCGGGCGCGGGGACCTCGACGACCTGCGGTTTGCTGCCCAGGTTGTCGATGATCAGCTCGGTGTGGTAACGGCCGTCTTCCTCGGCGCCGGGATACTCCACGGCGAAGAGCAGGATGCGGGCGGTCGGTTTGAAGATCATCGTCGTCGAGCGGAGCATCTTCTGCTCCCCGTTGGCCTCGGCCGCCGCCATCTTGAAGGTCGAGATCGAGAGACGGCTGAACACCTTGGGGAAGCGGGCCATGCCGCGGCTGTTGGCGACCACGGTCGTCCCGTCGATGGCCATGGCGATCTTCGCCGAGGTGAAGTTGACCAGCTGCACGCTGCCGTAGGGGAAGGCTTCCGGGCTGAAATCGAAGACGCGCGTCTGCGCGATCCCGCGGCTGTCGTCCGGGAAGAGCAGCACGGCGAGGTCGGTGTCGTTCGGGCCGACCGGGATCGAGCAGTAGGGCAGCCACTGCACGATCGGCTTGCCCGCCTTGTCGACCTCCGCCGAAAGCGTCTTCTTCAGGACGACCGCCGTCGGTTCGCCGCGATACTCGATCGTCTGGCTGAGGGCCAGGATGTCGGGCGAGAACGGCGTCCGGTCCTTGTCTTTCTGCAGCGCCAGTTCCGGTGGGTTTTCCGGCGCGGTCCACCAGGCGAGGCGCAGCTTGCAGGTCCGGAGTTCTTTGCCGGGCTGCTGCGCCTGGGCGGAGCCAAGCAGGAGGAAGCCGCCGCAGAGGACGGCGGTGAGGAGTCGGGGGAAGGGCATGTCAGATTTCGTTGGGCGAGAGCCAGCGCAGGCCGGTGGCGCGGAAGCGGCGGCCGAGGATGCGGTTCAGGCGCTGTTCCTGCGCGAGGGCGAGGCGGTCGGCGGCGGTGGCGCCGGGCGGGTTGGGCGGCGGGGCCACCTCGTAGGTCTCGACGAGGACCTGCTTGTCATACGCCTTGTTGCCGCTCGAGTTGACGCGGTAGGCGAGGCGACGGCGGGTCGGTTCGACGTATTCGGGGTAGCGCTGGCCGACGGCCATGGCCACGTATTCGGTCGAGCGCTGGACGACGACTTCGACCCAGGCCTTGCCGATGACGTTGCCGGCGTCGTCCTGGGCTTCGCCGTAGGCGCGCACCACGAAGGTGTCGGAGCGGGCGGTGAGGTTGGGGCCGACGGAGTTCAGCACGTCCATCTGAGTGACGATGCCCGGCGCGCCGAGACCGGCCGTGACGCTGGCTTCGGTGTTGGTGCGGCTCATGGCGCGGATCGAGGGGAAGCGCTTGTTCGCGGGGATCTGCGGGTAGGCGCTCGCTTCGCGCCACCAGCTCGTCGTGCCGACCATGGAGTTGTTGCTCAGGCGGTTGGAGTTGGGGTCGTTCGGGGTCGTCGCCGCCGGGGCGCTGAAGGTGCCGCCCGCCGCGGTGATCGCGGTGTTGTTGATCGACGTCTTGTCGATCGCGGCCTGCAGGGCGCCCTTGAGTCCGAAGGCGTCGTTGTTCACGAGGCGGCGGTTGATGAAGTCGCCGAGCGACATGAACGGTCCGCGCGCGCGGACTTCCTCGACGACGCGGCCGGCCAGTTCGTCGATCTGGGCCTCGGTGAGCTCGCGGTATTGGGTCCAGGGGTCGTTGCCCGAGTTGTCGGCCGGTCCGAAGGCGCGCGCGAACTTCGTCAGCGCCGTCATCGAAGGATTGGCCGGGTTGGCGGCGTCGGGGAGCGTCTGGCCTTTCAGGCCGCCGAGGACCGCGCGCCAGGCGGCGCGCGAGGTCGAGTTCACGTTGAAGCCGCCGTCGTAGAGCGACGTGCTCGCGAGGTACTTGGGGTGGGGGAACTCGGTCTCCGGCAGGCGGAGCGTGGTCTGATACAGGGTGTTCAGCGTGTACGACGGCTTGCCGTCCGCGAAATACGTCACGCGCTTGTTCGCGAGCGGTCTCTGGCCGGCGTTCAGCGCCGTCTTCAGGCTCGCGAAGGTCGCGGGATTGGCGACGCCGGCCGCGGTGAGCGCGGTCGACTGCAGGGTCTGCACGGTCGTGTCGATCGGCAGGTCGGCGCCGGAGCTGGGCCAGGCCCGCGGGGTCGCGTCCAGGTGCGAATACGAGTTGGCCTGCAGGTTGAGCCCGCTGAAGTAGTAGGTGTCCCACAGGGCGTAGTTCGCCGCGAAGGCGTGGTCGGTGCGGACGTCGGCGCGGTTGCGCACCGGGCGCGAGCCCATGTGCTTGGCGACGTAGCCCAGTTCGGGCACGGGGCCTTTCACGTCCGATGCGAGGGCGGCTTCGCTCGGGAACAGGTCGCGCGGGCCGGGCCATTCGACGATGCGGGCGAGGTCGCCGATGCCCGGATGGGCGAAGGAGGAGCCGACCGTCAGGTCGGCGTCCGTGCTCACCTCGGCGTAGGCCGCCGTGCCGAGCTGCGAGAGGGAGAGCAGCGGGCGGCGCGGGATCGGGTAGAGGATGATGTTGCTCTTGCCGATGCTGTCGTTGTTCACGCTGGGCCCCCAGAAGGCGCCGCGCTTGTCGGTCGTGGTCGGGAATTCCGTGTCGATGAGGGAACCGTTCAGCACTCGCTGGGTCTCGGTCCAGCCGATCGGGGTGTGGGCTTTGCCGTCGTAGCCGAACAGCTGGGCCTGCTGGGCGCGGTCGCTGATGAAGTAAGGCGTCATCGGCGCGTTGCGCATCTCCGTGGGGGTCTGCATGCGGTCGAGGCCGGCGCCCGGGTTGGTCGGATTCATGCCGAAGCCGGCCGACAGGTAGCTGGAGGGATACCACTTGCTGGTGTCGCGCGTCATGTCCGCGGCGCGGCGCACGAAATCGACCATGAACACCGGCAGCTTGGGTTCGTTCGGGGTGAGCACCACCACGCGCGAATTATGCAGGGTGTCGGCCTTGGCGTTGGTGACCTCGAGGCCCTTGCCGTTGCCGACGTTGAACTCGGGGTCGGTGGGCACGCCCATGCCGACGTTGCTGCCCTTGATGTAGAAGCTCGGGGTGGGCGGGTTGGCGCCGAGCGGGCGGGTCCACTCGCGGTCCGGCTGGGTGTAGTAGGCCTCGTCGTTGTTGCCGTTGCTGTACATCGGCCAGCCGGAGGTCATCGCCTGGAAGTTCAGCAGCAGGCTTTCGTCGACCTGGTTGAAGCCGTTCGCGGTGAGCGAGCCTTCGTTGTAGCGGCGGATCAGGCGGTCGGGATTGATCGGGTCCTGGATGTAGGTGGAGGCGTCCTCGTCGGGCGAGCCGAACCAGCGACGGTGCGTGTTGAGGGCGGCCCCGCCGTCGATGCTCTTCTTGCCGATCAGGTAGAAGTTCCAGGACTGGTTGCCCTGGATGGCGACGCGGCCGTTGCGGCGCGTCGGCGCGACGTAGCGGCTGGGGTTGCGGTTGTAGGTCATCACGTCGTCGAGCGTGCCCATGCTGCCGTCGGGTCCGGGCGAGGCGGTGATGAGCTCGCCTTCGGCGCCGACGATGTAGCCGTTGTAATTGATCCAGCCTTGGTTGCGGACGAGGATCTGCAGGGAGCGTCCCGCGAGGATGGTCTCGAGGGAAGGCAGCGAGCCGTCCCACGCCGTGAAGGCGTCGTGCACGCGACGCTGGTTCTTCACGTTGTTCCAGAGGTCGTTGAGGCGGCGGGCGTATTCGACGTCGAGGACGCCGCCGTTGGTCCAGGTGATCCAAGGGCCGCCGGCCGAGGGCGTCGTGGTGGCCCAGTTGGCGTTGTTGTATTCGGCGAAGATCTTGCAGATGTCGAAGTCCATCGTCCAGAGGACGCGTTCGGCGTTCTCGTTGCGCGAGCCGGAGCCGAGGCGCGAGCGCACGTTATGGAACGGCGTCATCGCGTAGAAGGCGCGGCTCGAAAGTTCGAACCCGATGTCGCCCGGCACGGAGACGTTTGTGTTGCCGCTGTTGATCAGGTCGCCCGTCGAAGGGGAGGTGCCGATCACGCGGATCTGGCCGGGTTCGAGCCGGATGACCTGGCCGCCGCCGCCGGTCGTGCCGCCGGAGCCCGCCACGATGCGGAAGGACATCGAGCGGTTGTCGTTCTCGCCGCCGCCGACGACGACGTCGCCGATGTCGATGGTGGCGTTGGTCACCGGGTCGAGCGCCCCGGCGAGGCCTACCGGGCGGCCGACCAAGGGATCGGCGTATTGGCGCTCCGTGGAGAGGAAGTTGATGCCGGTCGCGCGGAAGATGAAACGGAAGGGCGAGCTCATGCCGCTCGTCACCATCGCGAGGCCTTCGAACTCCAGCGGGACGTCGTAGGGATTATGGATGACGATGATGGGGTCGACCGTCATGCCGAGCTTGTCGGACTGGCGGACGCCGGAGTAGATGGTCGAGAAACGCAGGATGGTCGGCGCGAGGATCGGGCTCGTCGGCCAGGTGCGCGTGGTCGTGACCGGCGGGGTGTCGTAGCCGGAATCCGTGAGGTTGGTCGGGAAGCTGCGGCCCGCGGCGTAGCGCTGCTTGGGGTCGGAGCTGCCCGTGAAGTTGGCGTCGAAGGGGATGCGGTAGCGACGCTCGGCCTGGAAGGTCGGCCCGACGCCGCCGTCGGCGAGGTTGTTCCGGTGGAAGTAGTTGTTGGCCGGTCCGCCGCCGGCGAAGAAATTGTCCAGCACCGGATTGACCGGCGAGGTGTAGGCGTCGCCTTGGGCCGGGCCCGCGCGGCGGACCGGCAGGCCGCGGTTGCCGGTGGCGTAGGTCAGCGGCTCGATCCCGCGGACGATGAAGCTGTTGGCGTCCGCCGGCGCCCCTTGGCCGCGGAGCGCGGAGGAGTCCGCGGCGGCCGCGGCCTCGATCTCGCGCTTATACATGCGGTAGAAGTTGCGGTAGAGATCCCAGGTCGGTCCGCGGATGATGCGCGCCGTCCAGTTGTCGGGGTGCGTGGCGGGGTCGCCCGAGGGGAAGGCGATGTCCGACCAGGGGAGCGCGTCGTTCTTCTGCGCGGAACGGTCGTTGCTCGCGGCGGTGAGCGCGACGAGGTTGGCCGCGAGGCGGTCGTTGTTGAAGAACTGCGAGGCGAGCGGCACTTCGTAGGCGAAGCCGAGTCGCTCCGGCGTCTCGCCGCCGTTGCGGTTCTTGATGAGGTTGACCGTCGTGCCGATGGAGGAGAGCGAACCCAGGTAGCGCGGGGCCCATTCGGCGGCACGCGGCGAAGCCTTCAGGAGCTCCTGCGGCGAGCCGAGCTTGTCGACGAGGTTGGGGCGGTTGTAGTCGAGGTCCGACGCCATGCCGGGGTTGAAGGTCGAGTTGGGCGCGCCGTGGAAGAGCGACTGGCGCCGGTCGGCGATCGTCGGGTTCGCGGTGGCGTCCTTCTGGCCCGGGAACACTTCCAGGGTGCGGAAGACCGAGTAGGGCAGTTCGAAGGCGGTCGAGAGGTCCGTCTTCATGCCGCCGTTCAAGGTGTCGGCGAGCACGGAGTAGGACAGCGGGGTGATCTCGTGCCAGAGCAGGCGGGTCGCGGTGGCCATGCTTTCGCCGGCCGCGAAGCCGCCGCCTTGGCGGGCGGCCCAGAGCGCGAGGTCGCCCCGGGTCTGGGTCTTCGGCAGCTGCAGGAGGTTGGCGCTGCCGGCGGTCAGCACGTCGCTGTTGCGCCAGTTCTGGTAGCTCGCGCCGAAGCCGCCGGGCAGCAGGGCCGCGGCGGAAGCGTTGAGCGAAGGCGTGACGGATTCGATGGCGCTGCGCTGGGCGGCGGAACCGGCGAAGCCTTTGTCCCAGTCGGTCACCGTCGCGGCGGGGAAGGGCGCGTTGGCGTCGGGGAGGTTGACCTTCGCCTTGATGCCTTCGTCGCCGATCCAGTAGGCGTAGCGTCCGCGCGCGCCGAGCGCGCCGCTCGTCATCGTCGGGCCGGGCATGGGCATCGTCGGGAGGTCGACCGCGCCGTAATATTCCTGGAGGAAGGGCGTCGTGGCCGTCGCCGGCCACTGCACGCTGCCGGCCACCTGCCCGTTCACGCCCGCCGGCGAGCCGCCGACGAGGCGCACGAAGTTGGCCGTGGTCACCGGGTTCTGCGCGACGAGGCCGAGACGGTTGATGAGGGTCTGGCCTTCGCTGCTCGCGCCGCCGGCGACCTTGCCGGTCGAGGCGTCGAAGTAGGTGCGGTTGGCGAGGTAGTAGTTGAGGAAATTCGCGTCGGCGAGTTCCTGGTTGGCGCCGTCGACGGCGATCGGCGAGGTCAGCCAGCCGAGGAAGAGGCGCGTGTCATGGGGGTCCGCGACGTTCCAGTCGCGCGGCTTCGAGGAGTCGACGCCGCCGGTGGCCCAGATGCCCGTCCAGTAACGCCGCTGGTGGTTGACGTTGGCCGGCTTGTTCGGATTGACCAGCGCGCCGGTGGGCACCGAGGTGGGCGGCGGCGAGGCGACGTCGGGCGAGAAGAGGTCGGCGCGCATCGACACGCGCTGGTCGGGGCCGGCCATGACCTGCAGCTGGGCCACCGCGATGCGGGCCGAGGCGAGCGCGTTGAATCTCGCGCGCAGGTAGCCGGCGTTGCTTTGCGCCAAGCGGCTTTCGACCTGCAGGAAAGAGGCGAGGACGATCACCATCATCACCATCGCCGCCATGATGGTCAGCGAGAGCACGAGGGAGAAACCTGAGCGTTTAAGTCTCATAGGAAAAGTGGGGTAAAATCACAGTAAACCCCCCTACGGCTAAGTCAAAGGATTGGTTTTACACATTTGTTCCAAATAATCATAAACAATCATTTAAAATCATAAATTTGGCATCACTTGCCACTTTTTAGCGTTTTAAAGAGGGGGCTTGCGACCTCTAGGGGTTTCCCGAGGCTGGGGGAGTGCAAACTCTCATCCAAGGTGCGGGCGCTTTCATCTGGCCGCTCGGCTTTTGTTCCTTCCTCGCCCTTTTCCTGATCATCGAACGGGCGCTCGCCCTGCGGGTCTCGCGGGTCGCGCCGGAGCCCGTGGTCAAGGCGGTCCTCGCCGGCCAGCCGGAGCAGGTCGGCGCCGCCGACGGCGAGTCCGTCGCCGGTCGCCTGGTCCAGCGCTGGAAGGACGGCGCTTCCGGCGAGGTGCTCAAGGCCTGGGCGCGTCATGAGCTGATCCGCCTTCAGCGCGGACTGCATCTCCTGGACAGCATCGTCGCCGGCGCGCCGTTGCTCGGCCTGCTCGGCACGGTCGCCGGTCTCGCCGCGCTCTTCCCCGAGCAAGGCCTGCCGGACACGGTCACGCTGACGCGCGGCGTCGGCCTGGCGCTCAGCACGACGATGATCGGCCTCTGCGTCGCGATCCCTTCGCTGCTCGCCTCGAACTGGCTCGCCCGTCGTCTCGAGATCCTTTCCTCGCGTCTCGACGTGCTCGTCGAGGCGCTCGAAGCGCGCCGCCGATGAGCCTCGTCGTCGCCCGTCGTCGCCGCGCCGACATCAACGTCGTGCCGCTCATCGACGTGATGGTGGTGCTCGTCTTCTTCCTGCTCCTCAGCGGGCGCTTCGAACAGACGCGCGCGCTCGCCATCGTGCCTCCCACGGCCTCCGCGGGCACGGCCGGCGCCGAGGCTTCTTCGCTCGTCGTCGGCGTCGACCGGGACGGCAAGCTCTACCTGGAAGGCAAGCCCATCGCCGCCGACGCGCTCGCGAAGGCCCTCGTGGAACACGCGCTGAAGTCGCCCGGCACCGAGGTCATCATCGTCGCCGACGAACGCTCGCTCACCGGCGCCGCGGTCGGCGCCCTCGACGCCGCCGCCAAGGCCGGCCTGAAGCCGCGTCTCCAGACCCGCCGGCCGCGCTGATCGAGGACTCGAGGAATCGAGGGCACGAGGACAGGAGGACACGAGGGCAAGAGGGCACGAATACCGCCTTCCAACCCTGTCTTTCCTCGAGTCATCTGGCCATCGGGTCCTCGTGTCCACCATCGTTGCTCTCCTCTTGTTCCCGAGGCCTTGCGTTCACGGATACCTCCTTCATCTTACCATCCGCTGACCCCGCATCACCCTCGAGTCCTCCGGCCCTCCGTTCCTCGAGTCCTCCATCGTCCATCCTCCATCTCCGCTCGCTTCCTCCCATGTCGACCCGTCTCCCCGAAGTCCTCCGCCTGCTCGAAGACTACACGCAGGCCCACGGCACGTCCGGCCACGAGGACGCGGTCCGCGCGATCTTCGTGCGCGAGCTCCGCGGCCGCGTGTTCAGCGCCGACGGACTCGGCGGCGTGCTCGCCGCGCCCGCTGCGCCGAAGGGCGGCCCGCGCGTGGTGCTCACGGCGCACATGGATGAGATCGGTTTCCTCGTCCAGGCGGTGACGCCTGACGGCTTCCTGCGCGTCGTGCCGGTCGGCGGCTGGCCGGACGGCGTGCTCGCCTCGCAGCGCCTGCGCGTCTGGTCGCGCTCCGAGCGCAAGGAATTCATCGGCGTCGTCGCCGCGCTCCCGCCGCATCAGGGCGGCGCCCAGGCCGCGTCGGCCGACAAGGTGCTCGTCGACATCGGCGCCCGCTCGGCCGCCGCCGTCGCGCGCCTCGGCATCCGCCCCGGCGATCCGGTCGTGCCCGAGGGTCCGTTCACGGCGCTCGCCGAGCCGGGCCTCTACGCCGCGAAGGCCTTCGACAACCGCGTCGGCATGGCCGCGCTCACGCTCGCCACGCACGCGCTCGACGCGGCTCCGCCCGCCGCCGACCTGCTCGCGGTCGCGACCGTCCAGGAGGAGGTCGGCTGCCGTGGCGCGGTCGTCGCCGCCCGGCTCGCCAAGCCCGACGTGGTCATCGTGCTCGAAGGCCCGCCGGCCGACGACCTTCCCGGTTTCGCCCCTTACGGCGAACAGCAGGGCGCGCTCGGCGCCGGCGTGCAGGTGCGCGCCTACGATCCGACGGCGATCATGAACCCGCGCCTCGTCGACCTGACGCTGCAGGTCGCGGCCGAGCAGGGCATCCCTTGCCAGCTCGCGGTGCGCCGCACGGGCGGCACCGACGCGCGTTCCTTCCAGGCCCATGAGCTGGGCCTCCCGGTCATCGTGCTCGGCGTCCCCGCGCGTTACATCCACACGCACAACGCCGTCATCGACGTCGCCGACCTGCAGGCCTGCGTCGACCTCGCGGTCGCGCTCGTCCGCCGTCTCGACGCGCCGACGGTCAAGGCCCTCACGCGGTATCTGTGAGCGCGGAGGGTTGCCGGCTCAAGGTGAAGGCCGTCCCGGGCGCGTCGCGCACGGAGATCGTCGGCCGCCTGGGCGAAGCCTTGAAGGTCCGCGTCGCCGCGCCGCCCGAAGGGGGCCAGGCCAACCGCGCGATCCTCGCCTTGCTCGCGGAGCGGCTCGGCCTGCCCGCCGCCGGCGTGACCTTGGTCTCGGGGGCCGCTTCGCCCGCCAAGGTCGTCGCGCTCCGGGGCGTCTCGGCCGAGC
>JACCDP010796032.1_pt1 | contig 12140 bp, 11 predicted proteins | sample 7445841 | NCBI WGS metagenome assembly JACCDP01 (sample SAMN15323441, study PRJNA562643) | freshwater metagenome | isolation source: river surface water | place: USA:Blue River Watershed | collected 2017-08-17
AGATGGCTGGTACGTGCTGCATAGTAACGGAATACCTAATGGGAGATTTGGGTGCTGGAGAACAGGACTTGAATCTAGATGGAAAGCAGATATCGGCAGACCATACACAACTGAGGAAAAAAAACATTTTTCCATTCAAACTAATCAATGGCACATAGATAAAACAAAAGCACAAGCACAAGCGAAGCTACGAGCAAAAGAAATTTGGAGTAACGGTACTGATCCAGCAGATCATCCATATCTGAAGAAAAAAGGCATTAAGCCTTATATCGCAAGACAACACCAAGATTTTTTGATAGTACCGGTCTATCAACCTAATGAATTGGTCTCTATTCAGTTCATATCTAATGAGGGAGAAAAAAAATTCTTAAAGGATGGTTTGACATCTGAATCGTATTGCTGCATTGGCGACATAAAAGAATCTTCGCCCATAATTATATGTGAAGGTTATGCAACTGGCGCCTCGATACATGAGGCCACCTCTTACCCAGTTATTGTTGCATTTAACGCTAGCAACCTGACAAAAGTCGCCAAGATCATAAAAGCTAAATATCCAAAATATGATTTGATCATCGCTGGGGATGATGATTTTCAGAATGAGAAAAACCCCGGAAGAAAGTCTGCAACAGAAGCTGCTGAAACGACAAACTCTAGGTTGATATTTCCAACATTTGATGATCCGCGACAAGCAAATCAAACAGACTTTAACGATATGGCACAAGCACAAGGATCATTTATTGTTGGCATGACTTTTGATAATATTGTGAAACTTAAACCGATCAGCCCAAAGAAATTCAGTCTGGAACTATTTTCACTAAATGGCCAAAGTGAAAATATGAAGAAACAAATGCTCGAAGATAAATACGTTTTAGGAAGAATGGCTATTCTCGGACAGTTCGTAGTCTTCTATGCTGCGCCCAACGTTGGTAAAACTCTACTTATTCTTTGGATGATTATTAAATCAATCAAGGATGGTCAAATTAAAGCCTCAGACATTTTTTATATCAACGCAGATGACGACTATAAAGGATTAACTTTTAAGCTCACTCTAGCTGAAAAAAATGGTTTTCATATGCTTGCACCGGGATATAACGAATTTAATGAAGCAGAACTCTTTGGACACATCAAAAAAATGGTTCTCGAAGATACTGCCAAAGGAAAAATAATTATCCTCGATACTTTGAAAAAATTTACAGACGTCATGCGTAAAGATGTTGCCTCTGAATTTGGAAAAATTATGAGAGCATTTGTATCGCATGGAGGCACTGTCATTAGCTTAGGACACGTCAACAAACATAAAAATCCTGATGGCAAGTCAGTTTACGGTGGAACTTCCGATATAACTGATGATGCAGACTGCTACTATATGATCGAAGAAATTCAAATATCAGAGCAAACAAAAACGATTAGGTTTGAGAATCGCAAAAGTCGGGGGGATGTAGATAAAACTGCCACCTTTGTTTACTCAAATCAAAAGGTTGCGAACTATCAAGAGCTATTGGACTCCGTCAGGACTATCTCAGATGACGACGCAGAAGCCTTAGCCAAAATACATGAGGTGAATAGTCGACTAGTCTCTAACAAGGAAGTAATGGATCAGATTAAAGCAGAGATTGAAGCTGGGAACACCAATAAAACAGAACTTATTAATTCGGTAAATAAGGCAACTTTAGTATCCAAGTCTAAAGTAAAGAGAGTATTGGATGATCATACTGGCACCAACTATAAAAGTGGGCATCGCTGGAATTTCTCTGTTAAAGATAAGAATTGCCATATCTATTCGTTAATCGATCCTGACAGCGAGGAGTCATACCGAAGACAAATGTAAAACTGAAAAACTTAGAAATCTGGAAAACTGGAATACCTAACTGAATTGGAATCTGCAAATAAATTTAGATTTTCAGTTTTTCTAGATTTTTAATTTTTTAATGGTGTAAGAAAGTAATGTCATGACAATAATGAATCCCGTCTAGTAGCTAGACTTCTACCGGATAGTGAATATATTTGAAATATTTTCTATGTGGTTAATTATTCTGCATTCATAGGGTAGCGTTTTCAAGCCAAAAAATAAGTCCAAAAATGCACCTGCATCATATTATCGAGGCTTTTCAATCATCCCTAACTCAATGGCTAGCAGCTCTAGTAATTTGATTCTAGAATTAACCTCAATGGTATCTCTACGATATTCCTTGGTGGCCTGACCATGCTGATAATTCCAGTGATCTCTACCTTTTGGAGATAGCCCTCCATGCAGTCGGCACCGTCCATTAGCCATTCCAAACTTCTGGCACTTATTACCAGAACGAGTTTTAGCCCCGCACTGCATTCTTGGGATACCTAAATTGATTACTTTTAGCCAGCTCTTGAATCCGCAGTCTGATCTGCTCTCTGCTGAGATATTTAGGATTTCTAGATAGGACTAAAATCCGGCTTTGGATCTCCCCTCTACTCAAGAAAATTTGCTTCATATATAAATCTCTTAGATAGCAACAGCCTATATTGTAAATATTTTCATATTTATGTGTTCAGATATATCAATAGCCTTTAAATGATAAAAATTAACTATTGCTCTAGAAAATAAATTCGACATAGGGAATTAGCTAAATATTTATTTAGCAAAGTTAAAAAATAAAGCTGAACTAATCAAGTTAAAAGTAAGTCAACTTAGATCGATGTGATTAAACTTAATTTGACTTAGGGCTGATATGGCCACGCACTAAAGCTAAACTAATCACCGTCACAATCATCGAGCCACCCAATAAATTCAAATAGGTGGAAGCACCTCCAGCTGTGATCATGGCTGCTCCTGCAAATGAGCTAACAAATGCGCCCACTCTACCGAATGCCATAGCTGATGCCGTACCAGTAGTACGTATCAAGGTCGGATAAATGTGCGCGCACAAAGCGAACAAAGCGCACTGCAATGCCGTCACAAACAAGCCGTGAAAACCTAAGCCCCATAAAAACAGACTAGAGTTTTCTGTAATGCTGACAAATTTCAAACTAAATGCAGTGGCAGCTGACATGGCAGACCAGAAAACCATTGGGTAACGTGATCCATATTTATTGATCGCCAATGCACATAACACTGCACCAATCACACCACCAAAATTGTAGGCAGTTAAACCCATCCCAGCTAAGGCAGGTGATAAGCCTTCTGTTGTCAGCATAGTTGGCAACCAACTAAAGGCGGTGTAAATAGATAATTGGGTCATGAAAAAACTAACCCATAACCACACCGTGTCTGATTTTCTTCCATGACGAAACAACTCAGCGATGTTGCCACGTTTAGAATCATCAGCACTACCGTCTGAAAATGCTTTTGCATGTGTCACATCGTGAGCCATGCGCGACATTAAAGCGCGTAATTCTTCCCAACGTGATGCTTGTCTGGCTAAATATTTTGGTGATTCACGCATCAGAAAAATTAATAAGATTGCATACAGAATAGGCATCGTTCCGCCTATAAAAAAGAATACGCGCCAACCAGCGGCAGGCAAAATTTGACTCGCTGCTAAACCTGCCAACATACCGCCGAGTGGATAACAAACAATCGCAGTTGTTACTGCCATAGTGCGAAAACGAAATGGAATAAATTCAGCAGTGAGAGTGGTAGCAGCAGGTAAGGCCGCACCTATACCTAAGCCTGCAAAGAATCGAATAATGGCGATGGTTGTGACATCAGGCGCATAGCCAATTAAAAAAGTAGCGGAGCCAAATATAAAAATGCTGGTAACCAGAACAGGTTTGCGACCTAGTTTGTCAGAAAACACACCGGCACTTAAACTACCAATTGCCATACCCATCAAACCACTTGCAACTGCAAGAGAGAATACACCGCGTGTCACGCTCCACTCTTTCATGATGAGTGGTATCGCGTAACCTATCATTTGACCATCAAAGCCATCTAGCACAATCGCTAGCGCAGCAAATAAGTAAGCCATTTTTTGAACGGTAGTAAATCCACCTTTATCAATCGCTTTCGTCACATCATATGGCGTGCTTGATCCTACTGATGTTGCTTGTGTCATGTCGTCTCCAATGGCTGATTGTGATCAGCTCGATATATCAATAAAACTAAATGCTCCAATAAAATGGAGTTCATATTGTAAAAACCTGAATTACTGAAAGCCGATCTCCTTATTCAGAATCTATTTGCCGAGTAGGATGAGCCGCAACTACTTCTGGTAGTGCTTCACACGCTTCTGCAATAGCAAGCAAGGTTGGATACTGCTTGGTATCGACACCAAATCGCAATGCACTAAACATTTGCGGCACTAAAGCACAATCTGCCATGGTAGGTGCATCACCAAAACAAAATTTTCCGCGAGTAGGAGAACGAGCAAGATCTATTTCTAGTGCTTCCAAACCTAACATCAACCAATGCTGTATCCAAGTCGTCTTATCGTCTTCTGATATACCTAATTTTTGCGTGAGGTATTTCAATACGCGGAGATTTTGTAGTGGATGAATATCACACGAAATCGCCAGCGCTAATTGCCTCACGCGTGCTCTGCCCTCTAAAGAATTTGGTATCAGTCGCACTGCTGGAAATTTTTCATCCAAATATTCAATAATCGCAATAGATTGACTAATTTGAAATCCATCGTCATCTAGTAAAGGTACTAACTGCTGAGGATTTTGCGATTTATAAGGCTCTTGAAATTGCATGCCTCCATCACGAGTGAGATGTACTGGCACATAATCGTAGCTTAAGCCTTTCAAGTTCATCGCAATGCGAACTCGATAAGCTGCTGAACTACGAAAATAATTATGCAGTACTAGATTCTGTGTATTCGTCATCTTGCCAATTCCATTCGTCGTATTTTTATTTAGATTTCAACAAAGACGCGATCACCTTCTATCTTGACTGGATAAGTTTTTACATCCTCCGTTAAAGGAGCACACATTGCTTTTCCATTGCGTACATCAAATTTACCCTGATGCAGTGGACATTCGATTTCATGTCCTTCTAAAAATCCATCACACAGTCTGGCATTACCATGTGTGCAGATATTATCGGTTGCATACACTTCGCCCTCCACCATATATAGCGCGAAACTCTTTCCACCTGCATCGATACCGATAACATCATCTTCAGAAATGGAATCTACTGCTGCTAGTTCTATCCAGTTAGCACTCATACTAGTCTCTTTAAATTGGGTAAATAATTGAGTTAGGAATCATTTCGCTGTCATAAATACATAAGCGTGATGCAAACTTCAATCCATCAGCTTCACGCTGAATGCGATCGATATAACGTCCTACATTAAATACGGTTGATTCACCCGATAGCTTAGTTCTGAAGACCGCATAATTTGCTTCTGCTAGGATGAAGTTCTGACTGACTTCACGTATGACGGGAAGTCCAACTACATGTCTTTGATAATAAGGATCGTGATAGAGCGTTTCATGTATGCCATAGACACGATCTTTCAGCATATTTTTACTTAGCAATGCGAGTGTAGATAATGGAAATCCACGATCAAAGTTTTCGCGTGGTTGAATTTTATATTCACAATCTTCTATAAAAAACTCTACCCATTTATCCCATTGCGCACTATCGACTGCAGCAGCGTAGTCAGCATAGAGTGTAATCAGATCAAGCAAAACTTGAGCATCTGTTTTCGGTGACATAGTCATTAGATCTCCATCACTTTGCGCCAGTAGTTGTACATACCTCTGATTAAGGTTTCTGTCACCATGTGATCGGTGTTTTCACATTCATAACCACCTAGCTCTGCAACTGCTCTATGTGATGGTTTTTGCTCAAATCCGAATTGAGAGAGTTCTATGACCTCACCATCATCTGCGGATACAAAACCAGCGGGGCCAAACAAGTTAGCTTGTATCAAACGACGTTCTGTCATTTCTGGTGTGTCTTCTTCAAAACCAAAATGGGTCCATACAAAATCAAATGATCCATGGCCATTCGGTTGTATATGACGCGTCGACACACTATTGACTTGCTGTTGAATAATCACACTAGGGAAAATTGTCATCATGACGGCAGTAGGCCCGTTCCACCATGCTTCAGGAACAATATCAATCAAACGCTTATCCAGAATTTCCATATTTTCTTTAAAGCTAGTGACGCCTTTTGTCACTTCTTCTTTTGCACCACCTGTGCCACGCGTAGATATCATGGCTGCATGACGAAACTTTGCATCCATTTTTAATTCAGATTTATTATCAGCACGCCATAAACCATAGGTGACAAACCAGGTATGAAGTAAGCCAGGATGATAAGGATCTTTAATATTTTCTTGCATCAGTTTCCAGTTGCCTGGAATACGCTGACGGTTATAACCAAGAATAGTCAGCTTACGACCATTAAATAAGCGATCGAAGTACGACAAAATTTCCGGACCCAGATAGTCTTCAAATGACTCAACATCATGATCAAATGAAGCAAACACCACACCACCACGCGTTGCGACTTTCAGCTTAGTCAGCCCATGATCTTCAGTTTTAAATTCCTTGGGCATGCCGCCATTGATTTTTCCATCTTGTTTCACACCGCGACGAAATGGCACGCCCTGTAAATCACCTTTCAAAGAGTAATTCCACTGATGATAAGGACATACTAATTCTTTTTTATTGCCATGACGCTCACGACAGAATTGCATGCCACGATGTGCGCAGACATTTTCAACTACATTAATAACGCCATCCATGTCGCGCGTCATGACCACAGAACGTTCACCAATTACGGTACGTTTAAAGTCACCCGGATTCGGCACTTCCGCTTCTAAGCCTATGTAACTCCAATGTGCTTTATAAAAAAGACGATCGAGTTCTTTTTTATAGATAGCTTCATCTGTATAAGCCCAAAAAGGAATGCGACTAGATCCTTCGGCTTCCCACACATGTGGTTGCTTGAATACTTCTGTCGTGTCACCCATGTTGCTCTCCTCGCGATAATTACTTACCGACCTTAACGATGATTTCATCTAAACCATCAATATGTGCGTGCATCACATCACCTGACACTACTGCACCAACACCTTCAGGTGTACCTGTCATGATGACGTCACCGGGCTCTAGTGTTTCGTAGTGTGAGAGATAGGAAATCGATTCTGCAACTGACCAGATCAGTTTATTGATGTCAGATGATTGTCGTGCTTGATCATTGACTGTTAACGAAATCGTCGCAGTAGAGAGATGACCAATTTTGCTGACAGGCGACACAGGTCCTATTGGTGCAGATTGCGCAAATGATTTACCAAATTCCCAAGGACGACCTTTATCACGTGCTTCTAATTGCAAATCACGTCGTGTCATATCTAACCCCACTGCATAACCATGCACATGCGCTAAGGCATTTTCAACGGTGATATCTTTTCCACCTTTACCTATGGTGACAACTAACTCCACCTCATGATGGAAATTTTTAGTCATAGGGGGATAAGGTATTTCTATTCCTTTTTTATCAGCTTGTACAACAGCACAAGCTGGCTTCATGAAAAAGAATGGTGGATCACGATCAGGATCTTTTCCCATTTCACGTGCATGTGCCGCGTAGTTACGACCGACACAATAAACGCGATTAACAGGAAAAGCTTCATCACTGTCAGCAATTGCTAGTGTGTAGACTGGTGGTAATGGGAGTGCGTATTTCATAGGAATTCCAATGTAGTGAAATGTTAAAGACGAGCTTCGCGCCACAGCCCAATTGACTGCAAGACTGGACGATCTGAAAAACTAAAAAGTGTGGTGTCGCGTTTAGCAAGAAATTTCAGTGGCTGCCATGAAGGCACTACAAAAATATCATCAGGTTGCAATTGCCATTCATGATCTCCGACTGAGACTGTGGCTTCCCCTTCCTGACATACATAGACAGTGCCATCTGTGCTGCGATAAGGTTGGGTTTCAAAACCTGCTGGCAATCTTTGTGTGAATGCACCTATGGTCGGCATAGGTGATGCACCTGTAGCGGGATTCACATAGCGTAGTTTGTATCCTAAGTGAGGATCAGGTTGTCCACTTGCAATCTGATTGAGTGATTCCATAGTTCGACTAAATGGATACACAAAAACTCGCGTAGGTTCAGCCGGTGTTTGATAAAAATCGACAGGTAGCATGTTGTTACCGTAGCGAGCTAATGCATCACCTTCAGAACGTGTTGTCTCTTGCGATGCAATGGCACCATGCTCTGCAAAACCTGCATCAAAAAATCGTACAGTAGGAATATCTAATCCATCCAACCACACAACAGGTTCATTGCCTAGATTACCGTGATCATGGAATGTCCATGAAGGTGTGATGATGAAGTCACCTCTTCGCATGGTGGTACGTTCACCATCGACTGCGGTGTACGCACCTTCGCCATCCATGACTAAACGTAGTGCTGATTGTGTATGTCTATGTGCTGGTGCGACTTCACCTGGAAGTATCAACTGCAATCCTGCATACAATGATTGTGTAATTGCTGACTGACCTTGCAAACCTGGATTTTCTAAAATTAATACACGACGCTCTGCTTGTTCAGCAGTGATGAGTTCTCCTGCTTCCATGACTTTGTCGCGTAGATTTGCATAACGCCACAACGCAGCTTGAGCAGGGCTGTTAGGTGACTTAGGCACTAACGCACCGAGTACTTCCCACAATGGCGTCATGTGATCTTTTGCGATGCGATCGTAATACGCTTGCTTTGCATTGTTTGATTTTTCTTGCATGCTGACTCCTTATTAGGTTCCGCTGGCATAAAATGCATCGGCATAGACTTGTTCTGCTTGTATGCCACGCTGTTTGACGAGTACTGCAGCTGCTTCCACCATAGGTGGAGCACCACAGATATAAGCGCGCCAATCATTAAAGTTGGGAATGTCTTGTGCGATGGCGTCAGTAACAAGGCCAACGCGATAACCTGAATTCTCTTGATTGTCCGTGGTGACAACGATTTCAAGTTTTAGATGCGGATGATTTTTTTGCAGCGCTTGTAATTCATCAAGACCATAAATGTCTTGTGGAGAACGCACACCAAAATACAAATGAATAGGGTTCTGCATACCCGCTGCAATCGCACCACGCACAATTGATAATACTGGCGCAAGTCCTGTACCACCTGCCACACACAACATAGGACCTGTGTGCTGAGTGCGTAAATACGCTGTGCCCAGAGGACCTGAGACACGCACTGCATCACCGACTTTTAATTCATGAAAGAGATAACCCGTTACACGACCATCAGGCACATAGCGAATATGGAATTCGAGTTCTTCATCCGTGCATAAGCCTGCCATGGAATAAGGACGACTACAGTCCTTAGTAAACTCTAATGTGACGTACTGACCTGGTGAGTAAGATAACGGTTTATTGGTACGCAAACGCAGACGTTTGATGTCATGCGTGACATCTTCTATGGTTGTCACTGTCGCTTTGAGTATGCGCGCTGGATGCGTAACGATTTCATCTTGCTCAGGTATTTCAATGGCACAGCTCTCAGTTAGCACACTAGTGCAAGCTAAGATGTAATCGCCTTCTGTGGGATTGGTGATTTTTGCTTCGCGCCCTGTTTCCAGCAATTGGCCACTCACCACCTTGCAGCGACAAGTGCCACAACGGCCTGACATGCAGCTATAGGAAATCGGCACATCATGGGCGCGCAAAGTCTCGAGCAGATTTGCGCCCGCTGTGACAGACAATACCCGATCCAAGGGATGAACGACTAATTCCATGGTCTCCACGTTTTCTTATAAGAATATGGAGGCGAGTATAGGAATCTGAGTAAAATTAAGATATAGAATTATCTGAATTATATAAATTCATATTTTAAATAATACTCACGTGAACCTTAAAGATTTAGACCTTAACTTGTTGATAATATTTCAACAACTTTTGCAAGAACGCAGAGTCTCTGCGGTTGCAACGACCTTGGGACTGACTCAGCCCACCGTCAGCAATGCATTGAATCGTCTGCGCAAGCAGTTAAACGATGATTTATTTATACGTACTTCAAAAGGCATGGAGCCCACTGCCTATGCCATGCAATTAGCCGAACCCATAGGCTATGCCCTCGCCTCTATTCAAGAAACACTGAGTCAACGCACGCGCTTTGAAGCGACAGAAAGCAAACGTAAATTTATCGCTGCCATTACAGACATCGGTGAGATTTATTTTTTACCGAAATTAATGGAGTTACTTGCAGAGACCGCGCCGACTATTTCACTCAACACCATACGTTCTACGGGTAGTCATTTAGCCGACGATATGGAAGCAGGCAGAATTGATTTAGCAATCGGATGGTTACCCCATCTTAAATCCGGATTTTTTCAACGCAGACTATTCGTGCAAGATCATGTTTGTATGTTTAGACGTGGCCATCGATTAGATAAAACATCACCACTCACACAAGCAGAGTTTGAAGCAGAAAATCATGTAGTGGTGTCCGCAGCAGGAACCGGACATGCGACTGTTGATGCTTCGATTGAAAAGCTAGGTGTGCATCGCAAAGTATCACTCACCGTGCCGCATTTTGTCGCGGTCGGTCATATCCTATCTAGTACTAACATGATAGCTACCGTACCAGAGCGCTTCGCCCGACATTGTGCAGCACCTTTTAATCTAACTTATGTTGCATTACCTATGCAATTACCTGAGATCGGTATTAATTTATTTTGGCATTCGCGATTTCATAAAGAAGTCGGTAATCGCTGGTTACGCAATTTAATTTTTGATATGTTTAGTGACTGATTTTTGAATCATCATTTACCTCAAAATATGATTAATTACTATTTATCAATATCGTTTTCATATTCAGTCCAAAAGCATCTGAGAGAAGTCGCAGACGCAATTTTGCTAACCCTCCTCTTTTTCAGAAAATATATCCCCCCACCTCATCACTGCAATATGCATGGGGGTGGTTTTCTATGTGACCGCAATAAAGAAGTGGGCAGGGAAATTACAGCCCCCCCCCATATGAATATTTTGATTAACAACAGAGTGAAATAATATGTAGGCGAAATATAGGAGTCACTTCTGAATTTGGGGTGGTGGGGGTACGGTGGGGTCTAAATAATGGAAATTCGTAAGGGGGTACACACTTACTCGTTGTTATTAAATGCACAATAATGATGATGTCGCGTTCAATTTAAAGATCAAGACACATACCTTTGAGAAGCTCTAAGTTTAGAAATCAATCTAGGAGTTAGGTACTGATAAGCATCCAAACAAGCCGTGACTTATGGATCGCAATCTCCAGCGAGAAGGATATTTAAGCCAACTGAGATAGCGAGGAAAGTCACTTAAGTCGCCCTGCCACAGAAAGCAATCCACAGAAGATAATCTTGACTGATGGAATGTCTCAAGAGCGAATGTGGGGAAAATTGTGGGGAAAATAAAAAAAGACTCATTTTAATGAGTCTTTTCTTGACAAACTGGCGGAGACGGAGAGATTCGAACTCTCGATACAGGTTTAAGCCCATATGCTTCCTTAGCAGGGAAGTGCCTTCGACCACTCGGCCACGTCTCCACTTGCAACCCTCAATACTACAGGGATTTTGCAAAGGGTTGGATGATAGCTTTCAGCGCTGGTTTGGTCAATCTCAGGCTTTTTCTAGACCAAACGCTTTATGCAACGCACGTACAGCTAACTCCATGTATTTTTCGTCGATCAAGACTGAAATCTTGATTTCAGAGGTGGAGATCATCTGAATATTGATGTTTTCCTCTGAAAGGGTGCGAAACATCTGAGATGCGATGCCAACGTGGCTACGCATGCCTACACCCACTACGGAGACTTTTGAGTCTTTGGTGTCGCCCACAACATCATCGGTACCAATCAAGGGTTTGACCTTCTCGTGCATGACTTTCATGGCTTTGTCGTAATCGCCACGCGGTACGGTGAAGGTGAAGTCGGTCTTACCTTCCGACGACTGATTCTGGATGATCATGTCGACTTCAATATTGGCATCTGCAATCTGTCCCAAAATTTGATAGGCGATGCCTGGACGATCTGGCACTGCTCTGACAGTGATCTTGGCTTCATCACGATTAAAGGCGATGCCAGTGATAGTGGCTTGTTCCATGTTCGTATCTTCCTCAAACGATATCAATGTGCCGGAGTTCGCTTCTTCTTCCAGCGGAATCAATGGATCGGTCAGCGATGACAGCACGCGTGTTGGCATGCGGTAGTTACC
>JACCDP010597064.1_pt1 | contig 12139 bp, 23 predicted proteins | sample 7445841 | NCBI WGS metagenome assembly JACCDP01 (sample SAMN15323441, study PRJNA562643) | freshwater metagenome | isolation source: river surface water | place: USA:Blue River Watershed | collected 2017-08-17
CAAGTCTACCGAAAAACTTATGACAAAATACCTGAACTGTGGAAGCAAGCACAGAAATGTGTTGAGGGGATAGTCGACAAGAAGATAGCGCCATTCGGTGCAGTCGATGCAGTTAAGTTTGACCCGCTTGAGAATGGGTTTCTATTGCCAAGTGGTCTATGGCAGAGGTATGATGGTCTTGAAAGAGTATATGATACTGAGGGTAAGGTGCAGTATCAATACAAAACCCGCAAGGGTGCAGTTAAAATTTATGGTGGCAAGGTTGTAGAGAACTTATGCCAAGCGATTGCAAGATGCGTTATTGCAGAACAGATGCTACTCATCGGAAAGAAATACCGAGTAGTGTTGACGGTGCATGATGCGGTGGCTTGTCTCGCACCAAAAGAAGAAGTCCTAGAGGCTCAGCAGTACGTGGAAGAGTGCATGAAAACTAGACCTGCATGGGCGCAGACGCTTCCGCTTAGTTGTGAATCAGGTGTAGGTAAATCGTATGGAGAGTGCTAAATGATTGGTGATGACGATTTAAGAGACTGCTTTGCGATGTTTGCTTTGATAGGGGTTAAAACAAGTTCAAACTTTGAAGAGCAAGCAAAGTGGTGCTATGAAATGGCGGATGCCATGATGGAAGCACGTGTTAGGAGAGAGCCCGAAGAAGGCATTGTAAAAATTAAACGGGTAAGAAAGACGTAAGTGGCTAGTAAATTAACCGTGCTTGAGGTGCTAGACGAAGCACTACGTTTACTACCTAAAACTAAATATTACATACCAAAATTTGAGGAGTGCAGATTTGAATACGTATCTGATTTACGACGAAAACAAAGAGTTGATGCGAAAGGTCTCAAGGCGAGAAGAAGCAGATCAAATCGTAAGTGGGAGAGTTGGGTGGACGTACAAACTTTTACGTTGCAAGAAGACGCCGATTGATTTATCTATGCTAGAGGAAGCCCTATTATGACAATGCGTAAACTATTAGGATGTTTATTGTTTGTGCCAATTATGGCGCAAGCCGAAGCCATAGCAACAATGCCGAATGAAGGCGGGGGCAAGATCGTACTGACTGACGAAACCTGCAAGCACAACGGTAAAACTTATCCCGAGTTAAGTAGGGCTTACAACTACACCACAGCAGGGTATAGCAGTGAAGGGTGCTTCTTTATTGAAGACGAAACAGTAGTGGTAGTTTGGGCTACATCTTCAGGGGCAAAGCGTATGCGCTACCCAGCCGAGAACTTTACAATTACCAAAAAGAAACAACCAGCATCGAGGTACGGAACATGAACAATGAACCAGTAGCGTGGACTGTGTGTTTAAGTTGCGGTCAAAGAGTTACAGGCGATTCTATTCATACTTGCTCACCACAATTAAAGACACTAACAGATGAGGAAATAATAGAAATAGGCAATGCAGTTACAAATCTTATTGATTCCAATGAAGGCTGGATTGAATTTGCTAGAGCAATACTAAAGAAAGCGAGTTTTACCTGTAATGGTTTCTGTGGTGAACAAGAATGTAAAGAAAAGCAAGATGGTTGCAAGAGAATAAAGAAAGCGAGTGAGAAATGAACAATGAACCAGTAGCGTGGCTTTTGTTTCGTGATGGCGGAGAAAGCTATCCTGAATACACCAATAGTTATAAGCAAATGCGTGAATGGGAAACCTATCTTGGAGATAACGAAAGAATTGAACCGCATTACACCCATCCAGCAAAGACACTAACAGATGAAGAAATACTGTCAAAGTTTATGACTGCATGGAAAGATTTTTTGATGGTTGAACAAGGCACAAACGGAGTGATGAATGTTCAAATGGTAGCTTTGCATTTTTATAAATTAGGGTTAAACCATGAAAACTTATAGTTTTAGCTATCGGCACAATGGCAAAGATTGGTCATTAAATTACTTTGCTGACAATGAAGAAGATGCCAAAAGAAAACTACAATCAATCAAATCTAATGCTGATTTTGATGGTGAAATTTTTGTGTCCGCTTCAATTCCATTTATATCAAAGCTGTTTGCAATACTAAAGAAAGCGAGCGAGAAATGAAAGACACAATAACACTTACAGAACTTAGGCAAACAGAGTTGTACCGAAAAGAACAAACAAGGTCGTTGCGTGAATTTTTAGAACCAAAAACTATTTGGGTTTATACAAAAGGTGAAGTGCGAGTAACTTGCAACGAAAGAAATTTAATGTGGGTGGAAAAGTTTGATTTCCATGAATCCCAAGAGCAATACTAAAGAAAGCGAGTGAGAAATGATGCTAACAATCCTAAACGTGTTTGCCCTGTTTGTTGCTACCTGTGCGGTGCTGATATTTGCGGTGATGTTTAGCTTCTTTCTATTCATTATGTATGCCTGTGTACACATTGGTTGGAAAGAAATCAAAGGGATGCCCTTGTCTAAGTTATGGGAAAGGATTCAAAAATGAATGCTGGTGGAGGATGGAGTCTTGATACAGATAATGTAGAGCACTGGGCTTATTGGGAAAATGTTTTTACCCCCGCAGAGTGCCAAAAAATTATCACTGAAATAACTGAAATGACTGAATTAGAAGATGCTAAGGTGGATCAAAGTACATTAGACAAAACCGTAAGGAAAAGTAAAATATGTTTTATTTTCCCAAATAAACATAACAGTTGGATTTTTGAACGCTTAACTAGTGTGGTTACATCTATTAATAATCAGTTTTTTAATTTTGATTTATTTGGTTTTACAGAAGGGCTACAATTTACCAAATACGAAGCGCCGGATGAATTTTATATAGCGCATACGGATAGAACGTATAAAGGTGCTTTTAGAAAGTTGTCGGTTACTATCCAATTATCAAACCCAAAAGAATATGAGGGCGGTGACTTACTATTACACGTAGAAAAAGAACCAAAGAAGATGCAAAAAGATATTGGTACATTAGTCGCTTTCCCAAGTTACACCCTCCATGAAGTAACTCCAGTCACAAAAGGTACTCGATATAGTTTAGTAACTTGGGTATCAGGAAAACCATTTAAATAAGAAAGGTAACAAATGTTAGAAAACGTAGAAGCAACAAACGCACCAAAGCCCGCTAAATTATTTGTAGCTACACCAATGTATGGTGGACTATGCACAGGCGGTTACACCATGGGCATTCTTAATTGTGTGCAGACGTTTCAACCACGAGGTATTCAGATGTACTACTCATACATGATGAACGAGTCTTTGATTACCCGTGCCCGTAACGGTATGGCTTATGACTTTATGCAGTCAGACGCAACACATCTGATGTTTATTGATGCCGACATTACTTTTGACCCAAAAGACATCGTGCGCATGATTGACGCAGACAAAGACATTATCTGTGGTTTGTACCCCAAGAAAGAAATTAACTGGCAGTTAGTATCCGATGCGGTCAAGAAAGGCATTGATTACAAAGACTTGGGTAATTACACAGGTTCTTTTGTAGTGAACCTAGTAGGCGGTGCGACGGAAAGCACAGGCAATATCAACGAGCCTATGGAGATTGACAACGGCGGGACAGGCTTTATGCTAATTAAGCGTGAGGTATTTGAAACGCTCAAGCCTACCGTACCAACGTACACCAACGACATGATTCTAATTGTGGACAAGAACCCAGTTAAGAAGATTATCCATGAGTACTTTGCTACTAGCATTGACGAAGATACAAATCGACTGCTATCAGAGGACTACCACTTCTGCAAGATTGCTCGTATGCAAGGTTACAAAGTCTATGCCGCACCTTGGGCAAACTTAACGCATAGTGGTACGTATAACTTTAGCGGTCAACTACCAAGAGGATAGAAATGAATGTCAGAAGCTATAGTTATTGACAACGTTGTGCCTGCCACGTTAGCAGACAAAATTGAAGGGGATATGTTTAGTAATTATTTCCCTTGGTACTTTTTGCATGACATAGCTTCTGAAAATGTATATACAAAAAGTGTTGGGTTTTCTCATTGGTTTTACAAAGAGGGCGGTCAAAACAGTGAATACTGCAACACTATTATGCCAATACTTTTAAACGCAGTTGATCGTTCTAAATTAAAAGGGAACCATGAGATTATTATTGCTAGGTCTTTTCTTCAGCTTCCGTTGTTAACCGAACAAGAGCAAAACCATATACATGTAGATCTACTTTATCCGCATTATGTTTGTCTTTATTATGTTTCTGACGCAGATGGGGATACATGTATGTACGATAAAAACTTTAACATTACACAAAGGATTGAGCCAAAGAAAAACAGAGCAGTTATCTTTGATGGATCAACTTTCCATTCAAGCACCAACCCTAAGAACAGTAAAAGAGCAGTCATTAACTTTAATTTTTTTATTACCGAATAGGAACCCGACATGCTTTTTAAATTTCTAAAAAAGAAACTTGTAATAGACTGTTTTACAACTGATGAGCTTGTGCTTCAAACAGCACCCATTACCAATGCAATAAGACAAATACCCGAATGGTGGAAGAACTTACCGCCTACATACAATATAGACTTCTACAAAAATGCCACTATGAAAAGTTGTATTGGCATGCTAGATTACTATAAAAAATCTATTGTGCTACCCCTGTGGTCGGATCTAGCTATTGAAGTAAAGCATAGGGAGTATAAATGGCAGTACTCAGACCAAAATAGCATGGCGCATATCCACGAATTAAACAAACAAGCGGCAGGGTTTGTTCCTAACCACGGGCACTTAAAACTCGAACCACCATGGATGATTAGGACTAAGGAACAAATGTCTTGGGTATGGTCACAACCCCTATATAGCTATCCCGAAGAGTTGTTGGACATCAAGCTTGTGCCAGCCTGTGTAGACATATCCGTGACTATGAAACCAAACATAAATATAATTTTTCCTTTAAACCAAAACAGGATATATGAATTAAAGTTTGGGCAACCGTTGATTCATCTAACACCTATGACAGACCGAGACATTAAAGTCGTTCGTCATCTTGTAGATCAGGAAGAGTTTAATCGGTTAAACAATATGCAGTCTAGAATTACGTTTAGTAAAACATACTTTACAGCCGCTAATAGAAAAAAGAAGTATTCGGATTGTCCATACCATAAAGGGGAATAAATGCTTGATATTCTAGTTGATTTTTTGTTTTGCTCATTTGCAATTTACGCTTTGTTTAGCGTATTTGAGTTACTTGACGACATTCAAAAGCCCCCAAAATGGGTCGCTGGATATTGGGAGGATACAAAATGAAAAAAATAGCCATCATTGGTAGAGGAACCGCAGGAGTTTTGGCTATGGCGCACTTCCATCGTTGGGCGGAAGGTTACGAAATAGAATTATATTATGACGAGAATATAAAGCCACAACCTGTTGGTGAAGGTTCGACGTTGCAACTTCCAAAAGCGTTGTCTTTGCATTTAAATTTTACTTATGATGACTTGCATCATATTGACGGCACCTTTAAATACGGTATACGGAAAGTAAATTGGGCAAAAGGCAAATCGTTTACTCACTTTTTTTCACCGCCCGACGTGTCGTATCATTTTAATGCGAGTAAGCTACAAAGTTATATCGTTGACAAGTTAAAAGACGACGTAAAAATAATTGATAAAAATGTAACTCCTGACCAAGTGGATGCTGATTTTGTTATAGACTGCTCTGGTAAACCCTCGAACTACGACGAGTTTAATATGTCTGACGTTATAGCTGTTAACTCAGTGCATGTAACACAATGTTACTGGGAGTATCCAAGGTTTCAATATACGTTAACAATTGCAAGACCGTATGGTTGGGTATTTGGCATCCCTTTGCAAAACAGATGTTCAATTGGGTACATGTACAACAATCAAATAAACACACTAGAAGAAGTTAAAGAAGACGTAAAAAATATATTTGAGGAATACAATTTAACACCTAGTAACGATACAAATTCGTTCACTTTTAAAAACTACACAAGAAAAGAAAACTTTACCGAACGAGTTGCGTATAACGGAAATGCTTCTTTCTTTTTAGAACCCATGGAAGCCTCATCAATTTATACCATGGACGCAATTAACAGAAAAATGTACGACATCATATTCGGCAACAAAACAGTTAAGCAATGCAACACCGAATATTTAACTTTTATGGAACAAGTTGAACATATGATAATGCTGCATTATTACGCAGGTTCTATATTCAATACTCCTTTTTGGGACTACGCTACTAAAAGAGGTGAAATAAGTATGCGCAGAGCATTGGACAATAAGTATTTTGTGGAGATGCTTAATTACTCTCAAAGAGACATAAAAGACCTATACGCTAATAACTTGTTGCCTGAATATGGTACTTGGCCTGGGTCATCGTTTCATCAAAACTTAACTAATTTAAATTTGTATAAAAAATTGGAGCGTATAAATGTTGCCTAATTGCGAACTAGTAAAAGTAGACGGCACACAGTTTCTTGTGTTCAAAGGCAGTGATCTCATATCGAATCACTTGAAGCAAGAACTGTATGAGGACAACATTCATCAACTTAGCCTCAAGCTTTTAATGGATGCGCCCGAAGGTGAGGTGCTAGATATTGGCGCTAACTTGGGTACGTTCTGTGTACCCTTGGCTAAGAAAGTATCAAAGCATATCTACCATGCCTTTGAGCCACAACGGATAGTCTATTACCAGCTATGCGCCAACACGTTTATTAATGGGCTGGATAATGTTCATTGCCACAACTTTGGGATGTCTAACAAAGAAGAACGGCTAGTGCTAACCATGCCTGACTACACAACCGAAAGCAACATTGGTGCATTTAGCATGGATAAAGAAGTTCGTGAGAATGAATACGAATGCAAAACCGAAGGTGCCAAAGAGCCGTTAGTGGTGTTTACCTTGGACTCAGGCATACATAAAAACGTACGACTCATTAAGATTGATGTAGAGGGGCATGAACTCGAGGTGCTTAAAGGCGGTATTGAAACCATCAAGAAGAACAACTACCCACCGATTATTTTTGAAGCGTGGACTTGGAAGCCGTGGTTTGAACCTAAACGCAAAGCCCTATTTGAATACCTAGAGGGTCATGGCTATAAGATACAACCGCTAGGAAATAACAACTTAGCTACACACGAAAGCCATAAGTGATTGAATATACTTGGTCGTACTCAAGCCTAGACTTGTTTAAGCAGTGCCCCCATAAATACTACCGCTTGCGGGTAGCCAAAGACATTAAGGAACCTGAGTCTGATGCCATGATTTATGGCAAGGAAGTTCACCTTGCGGCTGAGGAGTTTATTAGGGATGGCACCCCCGTGCCTGAGAAGTATGCATTTATGCGTGAGCTACTTGAGCCAGTCCGTAAGATCACAGGACAACATCTTTGTGAGTATCGTTTAGGATTGACCCGGGCCCTGGAACCCTGTGAGTTCTTTGGTAAAGATGTTTGGTGGCGTGGCATTCCTGACTTTTTAGCTGTGGATGGAAAGAAGGCTACCCTGCTCGACTACAAGACGGGCAAGAGTTCCAAGTATGCGGATACCAAGCAGTTGGATTTACTAGCCTTAGCCATATTTAAGCACTTCCCCGAGGTCGAAACCATCAAGGCGGGTCTGCTATTTGTGGTGGCAAACGACTTTATTAAGACCAAATATGAGCGTTCCGAACACGAAAAGACATGGGTGCAATGGCTAGAAGATACGCACCGACTTGAGAAATCCTACGAAGTAAACGTTTGGAACCCCAAGCCTAACTTCAGTTGCAAGGCATGGTGCGTGGTTAAAGACTGCATTCACAATGGGAAAGGAAGCTACCGATGAGCCTAGATATTCGATACAGCGACTCGTTAAAAGAGGGAGAAGGGCATTTCCATGACGTTAGGTACACCAACGATCATTATGGGGGCAATCAAAACGAAATGACATTCGCTGTTGATAATCAGTGCGGCAATGATATTGAAATAGAGTTTGAGTCTGATGGTAAAGAATACCTGTGTATTGTCAAGAAAGTAAAGGTACGTATAAAGGGCGAAATAGAACATGGCGAGTTTCTTAGGTCGTTGCAAATGATCCTTGAAGCTGAGAAAATAAGTGAATTACTAGGGAGGTAATCGTGCCATACAAGAACAAAGAAGATCGTAACTACAAGCGGGAGTACGAAACGTATCAGGGGAAACCCGAACAGATTAAGAATCGTGCGCAACGCAACAAAGCACGTGCAACCCTAGCCAAAGATGGTAAGGTAACTAAGGGTGATGGCAAAGACGTACACCATGTCAAAGCGATGGATAAGGGTGGTAGTAATAAAGACGGATTAAAAGCAGTACCCGCCGCAACCAATCGATCGTTTAAACGGGACGCAAAAAAGAATTTAGTTTCAGAAGTAAGTAAGCGGGAACGCAAAAAAGCTTGACAAAGTTTTAAGTAGTACTAGAATTAAAACGTGGATCAAAACTTCGGTTTTGGTCTACACCCTATTGGGAAGAGTGCGAATGACAGAAAAAGAATTTATAGCGTTACTCGCTATTGAGGGCAAAACCTTGGATGTTGCCGAAGCGATGCAGGATATTGGGGGTGTGCGCAAAGATGGTTTTATCGCTGACGTAAATCAAGGTTTGTTTTCTACGTTGGCGACTGGTGATTTTAAAACGACGAGAAGAAGTGCTGTGCAGGATTTAATAAAAAAATACTATAAACATGCAGATAATTGATAACAAGGCTCTCCTACTAAGGATTAAAGAGCCACAACGTATTACAACCGTCATACCTAAATCGAAGATACTAGATTCGGGGGAAGTGCTCGTCAAGTGGGGGCTGGAGGAAGCCCAAGTATTAAAGAACCTACGCATCAAGAACGTGCCGTCTCCCATTGAGGCGCACTACGACTGGCCTGGGTTATACAAACCGTTTGACCATCAGAAAGTTACTGCATCGTTCTTGACCTTACACCGCCGTGCGTTCTGCTTTAACGAGCAAGGCACAGGCAAGACTTCGTCTGTTATTTGGGCTGCCGACTATTTGATGACCCTCGGTGTTATTAAGAGAGTCTTGGTGCTATGCCCACTATCCATCATGCAATCGGCATGGGAGAACGACCTGTTTAAGTTTGCAATGCATCGCAGTTGCGCCATAGCCCATAGCTATTCAAAAGAGAAACGGATAGAAGCTGCCAATAGTTCGGCTGAGTTCGTGATTTGCAACTACGACGGGCTAGAGATTATCAAGGACTGTGTAGAAAACTTTGACCTAATTGTGATTGACGAGGCAAATGCATACAAGAATGTATCTACCAAACGTTGGAAAACGCTTAATACTTCTTTACGCCCTACCATGTGGGTATGGATGCTGACGGGTACACCCGCTTCCCAGTCGCCTACTGATGCGTACGGACTAGCCAAGATTATCAATCCATCAGGAGTGCCTAAGTTCTTCGGGGCTTTTAGGGACATGGTAATGCAACGCATTACAACCTTTAAGTGGATACCCAAGGTTAGTTCTGAAAATACTGTGCATGAGGTATTACAACCAGCAATCCGTTTTACCAAGGAAGAATGCCTTGACTTGCCCGACATGACTTACGTAACCCGTGAGGTACCACTTACAGCACAGCAGGAAAAGTATTACGAGAGCTTACGTAAAAACATGTTGACCATAGCGGCAGGGGAAGAAATCTCGACAGTAAATGCGGCGGCTAATTTAAATAAGCTTCTTCAATTATCTTGCGGTGCAGTATATTCGGATAGTGGAGAGATCGTAGCGTTTGATGCCAAGTCTAGAATGACTGCGTTGCTTGAGGTTATTGAGGAAGCAAGCCACAAGGTTATTGTGTTCGCACCATTTAGACATGCCATCGACATCATCGCAGAAGAATTAAAAAGCAATGGCATTAGTTCAGAGACCATACATGGCGGAGTGACTGCAACCAAACGCACCGAGATATTTGCTAGGTTTCAAACAGAGGACACCCCGCAAGTCCTTGTAATACAACCACAAGCCGCTGCTCACGGAGTTACATTGCATGCGGCAAACGTTGTTGTCTGGTGGGGTCCAATCACATCCATAGAAACATATTTGCAGGCGAACGCACGTGTTCACCGGGCCGGGCAGCGTAACCCTTGCACCGTAGTTCACATTCAAGGCAGTGCGGTTGAGCGCAGGATTTACAAGATGTTGTCAGAGAAGGTTGATATTCATGCACGATTAATCGACCTCTATAAAAATATTGTGCAAGGTACTTGACAAAGTACAAATTAGTATTAATATAGTAGTTATAAATATAAGGAGTGCTTAAATGAGTGAAGTAAACGCCGAAAGGCTTGCCAAGATTTACACGAAAATTCGTGCTAAACGTCTTGAGCTAGAAAAAGAAGTAAGTGAACTGCAAGAGCAACAAGACCTAGTTGCTAAAGAAATACTAGAGTTGTGCAAGGAACAAGGTGTACAAACCATGCGTACGGAATACGGTACGATTTCAATGCGCACAACAAAACGATATTGGACTAATGATTGGCAGTCCATGTACAACTTCATCAAAGAGCATGATGCATTTGCGTTGCTACATCAACGGATTAACACAACCAACATGAGTCAGTTCTTAGAAGAAAACCCCGATCTACATCCGCCGGGGCTAAATGCGGATGCAACACAAACTATTGCAATTGTCAAAAGATAGGAGTAGTTATGAAAAGAGTGCTAGTAGGATTTTTAACTCTTGCTTTTGCCACTGCGGTCTATGCTAACTGTCGCACACAAACCATCACAACTGCGGATGGTAGATTTATGGTGTGCACAATATGTTGCGACCAATGGGGTAACTGCAATACAACTTGTTTTTAATTTTAGAGGAGCAATAAATGAGTAATGAATTATCTGTATTAGGTTCGGGTCTACCTAGCTATTTGAAAGAAACCCAGTTAGACGATACAACCAAAGCCCTGATGGGTGGTAGTGGCACAGGTGGTATGAAGCGTATCTCCATCAAGGGCGGTGTATGGCGCATGATGGTTAACGGCAAAGAAGTAGCGAAGAACGAAGACCGTGCGATGAACGTAGTTATCGTAGCCGCTTCACCAAAAGTATCTCGTACGTTCTATGCTAAGTCTTTCGTAGAAGGCGAAGTAACTGCGCCTGACTGCTGGTCTTCTGATGGCGAAGTGCCAAGCCCCAAGTCTGAGAACCCACAATCCAAGCGTTGCGTGGACTGCCCACAAAATGCCAAGGGTTCAGGCCAAGGCGATAGCCGTGCTTGTCGTTATAGCCAGCGTTTGGCAGTTGTATTAGCCAATGATGTTGGTGGTGAGATTCTTCAGTTAACTTTGCCAGCGTCATCTATCTTCGGTGCAGGTGAGCCAGGGAAATGGCCTTTGCAGACTTATGCCAAGATGATTGGTAGTAAGGGTGTGCCCATCACTGCGGTTGTAACTGAGATGCGTTTTGATACCGACAGTGCAACACCTAAGTTGGCTTTCAAACCAGTACGTGTTTTAGATGCAGAAGAGCATGCTGTAGCAATTCAACAAGGGCAATCCGCTTCGGCTAAGTCGGCTATTACTATGACGGTTGCAGAGGTAGACAATGCCAAGCCACCTGCTAAGTTAGAAGCTAAAGCAGAAGTAAAGGTAGAGTCGGTAACTGTGGAAGTCGAGGCAGTTGAAGAACCTACTAAGCGTACGGCAAAGAAAGAAGAAGCCCCTGCTCCTAAGAAAGACATCTCAAAGCTGCTGACCGAATGGGATGATGCATAATGCCAAAGGGATATTCGCTTCTGATGGCGGATGAGATCAAGTCCGCCGACTCCCAGCTATTGGGGGTTCAACTAGGTAGGGTTTGTATTAATAAGGATATACCCGTATCTGACGTAGCGAGTTTCTTTGGAGTGAGCCGAATGACTGTATATTCTTGGTTTCGAGGTAAATCTATAGTCTCTGGCAAACATGCTGAGAAGATGAAAAAACTAGTTGATAAATTGAAATAAGCTTATGAGGGGGGCTAGGTTAGCTACCGAAAAGGGTGTATGCCTGCACATTCCTGCCCATACCTTCTTATAACAACGACGGCTCATATAGGACGGCTATGCTTTCGAGGACAGAGTTTCTTTCTTTAGTACTACCACCCCTACAAGAAGGGGAGAATTACTGCGTATGGGGCAACGATTCCCTAGGCAATATAAGACAGAAGTTTGTTAGCAGCATTGAAGAGATCAGTGCTAGAGCAG